>JGI24158J21664_10000912_pt1 | contig 30485 bp, 18 predicted proteins | sample Ectturendosymbi3_FD_21664 | JGI IMG/M metagenome (IMG submission 21664)
TTATGCCAAGTTTGTTAGCATGAATCTGTTCGTGGTGTGGCAAGATAATAGGGCTCTTTCAGTGTACACTAAGGCAGGGTTGTCAGGTTGGCTCTTTTGGGGCCAAATTTCGGAAATTTGTTCCCAAATAACAGTTACTGGCCCCAAGATTTTCATTTGGCCCTTTGGCTCTTTTTTGGCCCTTTTCCAGGATAGACTGGACCCTTGCAAGAATTAGATATGACGACCCTGGATCCTGTCTGAGAAACAATATTTTTTCACTTTTTTGACTGATTGATTGCAGATTTTCACCAAATTCCTATATTTTGAAAGTTTTTTATTACAAAATTTTATTAGGATCATTAGGGTCTCTGAGTTAATGTGAAAGTTTATCAGAATGCCTGTTACTTGCTGCAGTTGCAGAGGTACCAGTGAGAACTGTTGCTTTTGCAGAGGTACCAGTGAGAACTGTTGAATTTAATTTCAATATTTTTTGCGGCACACCTAATGACATCTGGCGGCACAGCAGTGTGCCGCCAGAGCATAGTTTGGGAACCACTGGGTTGGGGACTGTGCAATGGTGAGAAAAAGAAAAATAATTGAGGTCAAAGACTAAGTCCAAAATTTTTCAGTGGTTTAAGTTACTCCCGTACTACAGATTATTCTGGGTACCTGACATCTGACCAAAATGTTTCAATTTACACAACACACATCAAAAAGTGGTTGCCAAAATTTATTTATTTATTCTGAGAAGCAAAATAACAGACAAATAATAACAGATCAGAAATTCCTGACCTGTGCCACTCTTTTTTGAAAAAATAACAGATGCGATATCGAGCTATCACCATTTTATTGCTACCCCTATTTAGTATTTGCTGCTTTGGCGTGAGTGGTAGCTAGGGACAGGGACCAAGTTTATGGGGGAAAAATGCCCCCCAAATTTTTGAACAGGGGGGAAAAATATCTTTATTGCCCCCAACATTTTGTGATAAAAATAAAGTACAGTAGTTCTACAAATTTCATGGTAAGCCTACATTACTGTTGCATATCACCACCATAAAGCCGGGGAATAAATAAGAAAAATGAATATATCACTGGATTACCTGTAGGCACAGTATACAGACTTACTATGTAAATTGAATTACTATAATTGTGTTGGTTAATTTGAATTAATCGAGTCGGTGCGTACATCAAACTTCGCTCAATCACGAATTCCTACGCTGGTCTGTAGCCTGCAATGAGAATGCGGTTGCAACTGCTAGTACAGTATTCATCAAAAAATCGTGTGGTTTGCTTTTTATTTGATCTAGCCTGTATGGTTTAGGTGATTCTAGTGAGAATCTTGTGGTCATTACCATGGCGTCGCAAAGGATTTTTTCGAGGGAGTGGCCGCTGGTTGATTTTTCCACATTTTTTCACCAAACCATGCCAGGTGGTATATCGGCCTTTTGGATGCTCAGCAGTGATTACAACGTGTTACGTTTGACGGTAATTGCGTTGAAGAACTTTATTCAGTGCAGCCATTGCCAAGTTGCACAACTGTTTCGCTTAGCGTCCCTTTTAACAAAAGCCATCACCACAATCATATCTAAACATATCGTTTACCCTTGTGTTAGGTTTTCAGACTAAGGTTTTTGCCTCAAACACGACACAGAGGAAAAGAGCAGGACATAAAAGCATGTTACGTGGTAGTCTAGCTACGTCAGTTAGAAAGGCTAACTCCGATAGCAAAGGTTGTCGTTCTTGGGCGTTGTGAGAAAACAGTATGCTTCGTAGGCTACCTGAGATTACGGATATCATAAATTCAGGCCAAATGCAACGGTGTGGCGGTCACGCTAGCGCGACCGCAACATGCAAGCAAGAACGGCCGAAGCGAGAAGGGAAAGACCAAGCAAGCGACAGTTAAAAGTGACTTCCATGCATATGGAAGTTTCAACTCTCTTTAGCCGAAACGCCTGGGGTGCTAGCGCTATGACGTCACCATCGACTTGCTCCATCGATCAATCCAAGGTTCACTTCCCCTCAGAGGCGGTTCGACAAGACAACCGGATCGTTCCGCTACAACGGCAATACAGAATGGGGTGGCTAAAAGGACACGCAGAGTAGAGCAAGAAAAACGAGATGAGCAAATTAAGAAAAAGATGCCATGTCTGCTGACATATGGGTTTGAGAAAAGCTTGATCTCTAACATCAAACGTAAAAATCATCATTGGATGAAGATAAGACTGAGTGTAGTAAAACTAACGAAGCTAAAGTAACGTCAAAGTCTAGTTATCAAATCAGTGTACCTGTAATTGAAAGCGATGCCAATCTTAACGTTTGACAACCACCAGCAACGTTAGAGGACAGGCCTAAGCAATGGAAGAAGCTGAAAGTAAAGCATGTACTTCACAAAAAACTAATCCATTAATTACCAAACGATCCATTAATTATTTATTTATTTACCAAACGACGTTGGTAGTTGGCCAGGTAAAGCAACTCAAGACATGAGATATTTTTTGACACAAGGCAGTGAGGAATGCTAGCAATTACAGAGTACAAAAATTATATTTCACAAACAGATGGTAACAAATTGCGATAGTGTGCGTCTTCCCTGTGTTATGGGCAATGTTTAAATGGTGAAAAAGTGATTCGATCGTGGCTCTGCTTTTCGCCTGGAAAACGTAAACTTTACTCTTTTGTATGCAAATTGTTTATGAATCTCGTGATGAACAAGGATTTTCAAGGAGTGAGTAGGCCTACTCTGATGGGAAGAATGCATCTCGAAGCACATCTTCGCACGAAATATCTGCATAAAAATGCTCTTATATCATTGACTGTAAGAGCTAAAGCAGGGTCCGCAAACATTGGGTCGCCACCCAAATTTGAGTCACGAGACCTTTCACTCTGGGTCGCGTAACATTTTTAATTTCATTTCAAATTTTCCATTCTCATTAGACAATAAATGCAATCATTTACTGCTTTACGTGCCAAGTTTCATGAAATTTTGTGCAAGAAAATTGTTGCAGTCAATGCTAGTCTTAAAATTGGTATTTAATTATAAAATATTTTCCACAAAATTATATGCTAGCGAAATGTTTGGGTCGCGAGAATTTGAAACTATTTTTCAGTGTTCGCGAGATGAGTCACAAGAAACATTTATCCATCACCTAATTCAGGAAAGAAACCTGATATCACTTTATCCAAATTTTGCTATCATTCCGCGTATACATTTTTGTTTAATGTGCTCAAATTGCAGTGGTGGAATGTTATTTTCAAAACTGAAACGGTTAAAGAAGGAATTCAGGTCATCAACGTCACAGCAACGTTTAAATCATTTGTCGCTGATGAGTATTGAGAGCTAACTACTACGGAAACAAAGCTTTGACAAGCTGATACATAAATTTGCTTGCGAAAGAGCACGCTAAGTGCTATTATATTCTGAGTGTCTAACATGGTGGGAAAATCTAAGAACGGTTTCGTACTTCTCAGTTTGTGATAGGAAACAAGTTTCGTTTTCGCATTGCATATACTATCTACCCTTTTCATGTGATGTGTCAGAGTGTGTTCTTTCGCGTGATGAACATGAGTATTATGGGGACACCATGCGACATTGCTTTTTATTGAAAAGATGGGGGCCTATGAAAAAATGTGCTTCAGGGCCCCTAAAGGCATTATCCGGCACTGGATTTACTCAGTGTCGGTGAATCGGACACACGACCTTCTAATTGGGAGGCGGACACTCGACCACGCAGCTATCGCCATCCCAGCGAAATCTACGTCTCCAATGCCTAGGTGTCAGGTGGTGTCATGATGTGCAGCTGAGGCATTACTGAGGAACCAACGATACGAAAAAAAGGTTAAGCTAGCCTTGACTATTTACCGTGATTTCATGCAAAGCCTTTTTCATCAGATTTTGAGAGGAGGGGCAATATAAATCGCAAACACCAGGAGCCCTAATGTTTGCTAGTCTGTCGTCGATTGTCATCTCTTTCCTTTGATCAAAGCAATTTTGACTGGGATGGCGGAAATTCTTTTTCTGGTGGGGAAGGTGTTGGGAACGGGGCACAGTTTCCCCCCAAGTAAGTGTGTTAACTAAGCCCTGATTTCAAGACAAACAGTGGGGCACTTTAGCACATTGGATTTGACCCAGACTTTTGAGTAAACATTTCATCGATTTGCTCACTCCACAGCCACTCATCGTGTTTTTTAGGCTAGTGTACTACTCTAAGTCTTCTAAACACAAAAATTGAAGAGTTAGAACTTTCAAAAACTATTAAAAATATATTTAAAAATAATAACGAAAGACTAAAACTTTTAAACTCCTTTCAAAAACTATTTTTTAATCAGCAAGGTGCCGCCCCCAAAAGGTGTCGCCCGGAGGCCGCGGCCCTCAGAGCCCCCCCTTGCTACGCCACTGCTCACGGCATAGTTATAATATAAATAAGATGATACATGCCACATATGTATACCACCACTGGCATAACAGACGGGTGGGTAGGGGCACGAGCCGTCCCCCTGGCAAGCTAAACGGAAAAACCGGGCCCCCATTTAGCTATATTTAAATATGTAGTATTTCTTGATTTCCAGTAAGTTGTTGTTTTTTTTAGTTTTTCGGGGTGTTTTCGGGTTTTAGATAGCAGTAGACATCCACATCCGGGTTCACTATCAGTTCTCAACTTTTTTCTGAATTTTGACCAGTGCAGGGGTCCGCAAATGCTTTTTGGCGCGACCCTAAAACATAGTTCAAAATTCTCGCCATCCAAACATTTCGTGAGCATATATTTTTTGGAAAATACTTTATAATTAAATATCAATTTTAAGACTACTATTGATAGTAGAAATTTTCTTGCACAAAGTTGTATGAAACTAGCATATAAAACGGTAAATGATTGCATTTATGGTGCCTAATGAGAATGCCAAATTGAAAATGTAAAGTTAAATTATTTTCCGACCCACAGTGGAAGGTTGAGTCGCTACCCACTACTTGCGGACCCCTGGGCTAGTGGGCCGCCCACGGTAGCCAGGACAGTGGGCCTTTCAGCTAAGTTTCCCCCGTGGCTCAAACCTCCAGTTACGCCACTGAATATCACATATATTTCTTCAGAGAAGGAAGCAGCTTTAAGCCTACCTCAGCTAGGTCTAAGGTTCCTTGCTGACAGCAACAGCTGCAATGTGCATGGAAAACGTAAAAACTGTGAGACATATCCTCAAGAATACTGAGCCAGCTGGCTTCTGACAATGTCATTGCACAGCCTAGCGTACTTTTTTCAGTTGGATTATTTAGAACCAACTTTCAAGTACCAAATTTTCCATTTTCTAGTCTATGGCAACATGGTAGACAAAAGCATAATGTATCGCTAGGTACAGAAAGTTTGCAGGGAGAATGTTTGTCGCATAAACGTTTCTCGGGTAAATATTTGGGAAACTCGGACAAGACATCCTTTGCACATCCAAAAAATTGCCTGCTTCTACACCTAGGTATTTTGGAGAAAGCGTAAAGCGTTTTGTTAATGTCCGGCATTTGCACTGCGTCGTCATACGGCCGCAACCAGCTGATATTTTCTTGTTGTGCGATTTTCGGGGGGGGGCAGTTTCCCGCTTCCCCCGCCTGGTTGCAGACTTGATCGTCAGCATTAGCAACCTGAAAAATGTAAGCAAAAAGTCGGCTTTGCCCCCCCTGGAAAAAGTTATGCGGACGCCCATGGCCCCGCGCCATGGTGTTTGGGTAGATTGTTCATTTTTGCCTGATACACCTTGCGCATGAGAATTCAGTGGAAACGCCATATAAATTTCATTGTTAACAAAGAACACTCTCGTCAGAACTAGCAAATTTACTCTCGAACGTTAGCAAACGTGCTCAATTCTCGTGTTAGTGCTGCACTGTATATCTGCGCAATATCACTATCGTAACACGGTTGACTGAACACGATGACGTCATAAAATCACTGCTCAGAGGGGCCCCGCGCCCAGGTCTTGCATTGGGCCCCGCGCCCAGGTCTTGCATTGGGTCCCGCATCTGCTAGGGCCGGCCCTGCCTGTGGGGACATCGCAAGTGGGTTTTTTTTGCCTTTTTGGCGAATTTTATCCGGTCCTGAGCGCCAACCCAATGAGCCAATTTTTTGAATTAAAATTGTTTTGGAATGTAGGCTGTCATCTGCGTCTTTAGAGCCCTTGTTTGGCTTTCTAGCAGATCTGGAGCCCAAATTATGGCTACGAAACACAGTTTTGACAAAATTCAAAGAGTTGCACAAGAAGTATCATGAGCCATTTCAGACCAATCTTTGGCCAGCCATAACTCGGCAGCTGATGGAGCTAGAGAGCTCTTCCTACCCTCTAAAGACTCGTGAAGTCTTGTAGTTTAGAATAAAAAAAAATGTTTAAGTTTTTGGTTTGGGGTTTTTGGTTTATGACGTCATGATTGGGAGGTGTTTTGGGATTATTTTGATGACGTAATCAGTTTATCCAACAAGTCGATATTGTGGCTCAAATTTTTTTGGATTCTAGGCCAGAATACGAGTTTTTGGAGCCCTTGATCGACTTTCTAGCACCTCTGGTTCCAAAGTTAGGCCCATGCTAAAAATTCCATGGAAAAAATTCCCAATGTTTCTGGAATTTGCTGAGTAATTCTCGGGGATTTCCCTAATTAGTATTCAGTTATTTTGCCATAACTTTTGAACCAGAAACGCTAAAAGTCAAGCAAACCCTCTAAAGACTCGTATTACAGCCAAGAATCAAAAAAAACTTCGAGCCACAAAATCGGTTCGATTGGCCGGTTACCAGGGGGTGTTGACGTCATCCAAATGTAAACAAATATGCATAAACATCCTCCCATTATGCAAACATAAACAAAAAAAACAACATCCAAAACTAAAACAGTTTTTTTATTGCAAACTACAAGACTTCGCGAGTTTTTAGAGGGTTTGAACAACTCTCTGGCTCATTCTGACAGCGAGTTATTGCCATCTATGGCTCGGGGTGCTTTTCTCCTTATTGTAGCATTTGTGAAAGTACAATTTTTTACCAATTTTGATTTTTGATCCATTATTTTGGTTGCAGATATTGCTAGAAAGCCAATCAAGGGCTCTAAAGACTCGGATGATAATCTAGTTTCCAAAAAAACCTTGAGCCATAAAATTGGCTCATTGATTTGGCGCCCAGGGTTGGGTAAAGTTGGCCAAAAAGACGAAAAAACACCCCTACTTGTGATGACCCCCACAGAGAACCCCAAACCCAATACGAAAAAATTTTTTTCAATTTTAACTAGAAGATTTTCTGAATTCTTAGATGGTCTGAACAGCTCTCTAGCCGAATCAGTTGGCGAGTTATAGCGTTGCAAACTTTGACGAAAACGTCTTAACGGTGGTCCTTAGACTCTTAGAGTGTCAAAGGGGCCCCCAAGTAGGGTTACCACTTACCAGATGTGTTTTACAAAAATACCGACCTTTTTGTCAACAGTAACAAAATCTTATCATCGAAAAAATAATAGAAATGAGGCGAAGGCCGAGTTGTAGTTACTAATGAACAATGCGCATTCAAATACAGCCTATCCAATGGGCCTATCCATACCTTTGCCATTGACGATAGTAACAATGATTGAGGTAAAAGTTTTATCAGGGAGATTAATTTTTGTACATTAATCACATTCACGATGAAAACTGCTTTGTACGAAAGTAATATCGTTCAAAATACAAACGCTGAATCAACGAAAATTGATAAGACTTATTAAGAACACAATATCTCAATCTGTTTTTTACGCAGTGGAGTATAAGATTAACTAGTCGCTACAATGTCACTCTCTTCCTGTCAATTTCTTTGATTTTCCGGCATTATTCCGCAAAAGCCTATAGTAGTTCAGACAACAACTACACCTGCGCTGGTTTCACGGTTAATCGCCAAAAAATGCTAATAGATCACGTTCCAGACAAAGGAGTATGGTAAATATGACTTAACAGTGGAACAGAGAAAACAAAGAGGCTGTGAGTATTGTTATGCTAAGTTACAACTAACATAAATTTGCCCCCGTTTTGGATTTAAATGAACTTCGCTGAAGGAACTGTCCTGACAAGTTTTACCACTAGTCATTACAATTTGAGAAGTTGTGCGTTAGTTCTTTTTGGAGTTACTCCAATGCATGTTTTCAAAATACCGGCTTCTAACCGGCCTCTGCTAAATTAGCAGCAAAATACCGGCCAAGCCGGTGAAATACCGGTCATCTGGCAAACCTGCCCCCAAGAGCAACTGCAATGTGCATGTGTAAGTAGGTTACTCTGCTTTCAAAGGAGCCCAAAAACTGCAACTGTAATGTGCAGGTGCTCTGCTTTACAAGGGCTCACAACAGCAATTGCATTGTATAAGCACTCTGCTTTCAAAGGGACCACAATAGCAATGTGTAAGTCCTACGCTTTCAAAGGGGCCCACAAGAGCAGTTGCAATGTGTAAAGTACCTTGCTTTCAAAGGGGCCCAACAGCAACTGTAATGTACAGAAGAATTTGCCTAATTCGTCACTTCAAGGGGATTAGAAAAAAGTGACACTTAAGGGGAAGTGCCGAATTATGCGCACAATCTGAAACGAACGACAGAAAGCGCTATTCTCAGTGGAAATTTTAATGGGGAAAACTTTTTTATCGTTCAAATTGAACTCTTTAATTCCTCTATTCTATCTCGACTCTTCCATTTAAAGACTTTCCGCGTTCTTTCAATGGGGAGTCAGGTTGCGCTTATCTAGATTCTTCAGTTTAATGTAGTACTTCTTAAAGCTTTAATAAACTTTCTGCGTTCTCTCCGTGAGGAGTCGGGTCGCCCTTTGCACCTCGTGTATAAATTCGATAAACAAATTGCGATGTGCAACAATTCTGAAATCAAGATCCNTATTTTTTTTTGAATTGCCACACGTGTTAAATTAGCCCATAGGCATAGCCAGGGCGCCATGGCCCCCCAAATTTTTAGCATATGTAGTCATTTTGTACTTTGAGAGGCGGTATCTCAAGAAAAATAGTGCTATTCGCCTACAATTAAACAATTTGGNCCCCCCAAAAATTCTGGGCTGGCTACGGCACTGAACTAGCTGCTTAAACATCAAAAGCGAAACTGCAAGTGACGGATTAGACGAACAGAAATGTACACAAACGATGGGAATTTTGACGGAACCGACGAAAAAGTAACGAATTAGGCAAATTCTACTGCATCAGTAAGCTACTTGGCTTTCAAAGGGCCCCCAACAGCAGTTGTAATGTGTACATGCCTTGCTTCCAAAGGGGCCGAAAGTAACTGTAATGTATAAGCACTTTTCTTTCAAAGGGCCCCCAACTTCACTGATTTCTAGTGCTTTATATTTCGATTTGGGGGGTCTAAGCCGTGACGGGACTGAATTTTGGGTCCCTGTGACAGCGTGGGTAAGGAGTGCAGCTGATTCGGCTCTGACTGCAACTTCACACGAGACAGAACTTGCCACGGTTTGCAACTTCACACGAAGCAGAACTTGCCACGGTTTGAGGCAACGTTCTCGGCAAAACTGCGAAGCCCAGACGAGTGCTGTGCAATGCAAAGATGTGCGCGATTCTAATCAACGAACGGCTTCGCTGGCCTGGCAACCACTTACCGATAGGCCTGTCCTGTTTTATTGCTTTGCTTGTAATCGTAAAAAAACATCTGAAACGCGTTCAACGTCATTCGTCTGAATCACAACGGTATACTGTATATGCACAATGAGGATTTCAGACAGTGCGGTGGAGCAGACAATACAGGACAGTCACACCACAATAAAGTGAAAAGTGATAATTTCGCCGCAGTCGAATGCCCAGAAGCGCACGACTACCGATTAGCCACAGCAACGTTTGCAAAATTAAGAAGATGCAATTTCTATTCGCGACAAAACAAAAACGAGACCGCTGGAATGATTAGCGATACGTCAAAGTGACTTTCGGAGAATGCACGTTTCTGTGAGTTACGATGCACAAAAGATTTTGAAACAAGTATGTGCGTATCCATCGTATCTAAGCAAAGAGTGGACACCACACAGCGATGTTCATTTGGACGTTATCAAAACATCCAGGTTAACAAGAGATGTCCTGCATCAAAATATGTTTGCGCTTGTGTGGTGGCTTCGTTTTCAACCGCGGTACATGTGCCTGTCCCTATGGCAACCCAACTCACGGTTGGAAAATCTCTGTTTTTAAAACAGAACTTCGAAGCAAAAAAGCCATTTAAGAAAGTATGCATGTTTCGTATGAAGCTTTGGAACGCTATAAAGATTTACAGAATTTCCTACAGCGGAAAATTAACCCCAAGAACCACTAATATGTGGGGTTTTACACAAAAGCGAAGTTCATCAAAAAACCAGACTGTGGCTTAAATATTTCACACCTTTTCGACGTTGCAGTTTAGTTAGAATATTATGCAGAGTGCCTCATCTTGTGAGCCTTTCACAAGCATAAGGGTCTTTGAATGGCAAATCATAAATCCCAACACTTTTAATCTACCCCGAAAGGATTTCAAGAATTACTTTGTACACATTAACATGGGAACAAAACTAACGCTACAAGAGGCGCTTGATTTTAACAGCGTCGTTCGTCGCAGGAAGAGCTCTTTCAACGATCTTACGTAGAGCTGCATGCTGGCTGAGAGCACTCGTTGCGACAGACGCGAACGGACGAAATACGAATAACAGCAATACGATATTGCACATTGGCATGACGACGACAAAACCGCCCAGGCATAAATTGCTTAGAATACAGATACGGAGCAGGCAGCTGTTTCTGACGGACGCGACCAACAGAATCTGAGGCTGACTTCGGGATTGTTGATGTACAGCATAATACAACAGGTGAACAAACAGTCGAATTTACAAACATTCAGCTGATACAGCCGAGTATTATCACTAGACGGTTGAAGCTGCTGTTATATTGTGTTCAGTAACCACCAGCAACTTGCGTTACTCCAATGATATATGCAGATAATATTTAATACTTAAAAAACTCGAACCGTTTCTCAAATTTCATAGGACAGCCCCTTATATTCATAAGTGCAAGGTACGATTCAAACATGGACACACATTACTGGACGCGCAGTCTGTGACTTCAACATGACGTTTGCGTGAATCGACAGTCACTCTTAAGCCCAAGTCAAGAAGCAGACCGAAAGTTACACAGGACATGATCACAGACGTGAAGATCCCCGGTACAAACAGCCACGTGTGATCGCAGTAAATCTAAATCCCAAGACACAGGTTTCAAAACAACTGCATTATGGCGAAACAACAGGATGTTCACGGGCGCGAAGAACTATTTTCAGTGCTTGACGCAGACGGCGAGAAATTTGAAAATTTGTCAACAACAAAATACATTGCTATGGAAAAGGAACTATCTAGCTCGGTTCTAGGTCATCGGTAAAGAGCGCAATTCATTGTCCAGGATCACGAACAAGAGCCTTACGAAGCAATCCACGGATGCGTGATAATCGCGGGGGCTGGTCAGTTGCTGGACGGTCTATGAGGCATCACACAAGTATTTCCCTGCGCAAAAAGCAGATATTTTTTACGATGCAGCATGTCACATATTCGCTATAGAAATGTATACTGGATAGAACACCGTGCAACTAGATTAGCGAACACTCTTGTATAACAACGGATCTTAAATTCATGCAAGTCTTCATAAACGTTAACGAAAACGTATGCTCTGACAGGATTTAGTAAAAAAAGCACGCACAAGCGTACGGTGCTGACAAGCAACGAGTGATCGCAAACCAGCGTTTCAAAACACACCACACACACGAACACTCCAAACCACGCGCTCATTACCTGTAGCGAACCGTCGTTTCACAAGAGAAACCCGGTATCCGGTTCCGGACAGCTCGAAGTCGGCGCCGGTCAGTGTTGAGCCTTCCGACATGAACTGCACGGCCAGGGTCGCAGGCTTGCTCGGGCCCGAGGACAGGCTAAGTTTGCTCTGCAGTTCACCCGGACCACTGAGATTTGTTATCGGCGACGAAAGTTTCCAAGACAACCGATTTTGCACGGCGTTCCTGAAAAACAGACAGTAAGTAAAACGTTTTCTGATGCATTCAGCCATTATATCGTACAACTTGCTTCTCTATTGCAGAACAATACAGTGGCGGAGTACTGAAGCCTAGCAGTGCAACCCTATCGTGGAAAACCACACAAAACCGAGAGATGAGTGCGATTAGTCTGCTGCCGACCTTACGTAAAGGGTCTGGGAAAACGGGTTTAGATGAGACAAACGATTCTTAATGATCCTAGCAATACTGCTTGCTATCAGAAAATACACGACAAACAAATGAGTTCAATTACGAGGGTTTTGTTGTTGCTCTAAAACTGTTTATAAATAAATAGTCTTCTACCTTTTTTCTACTTTGACAATCGCGGTATTCTACGCAACAGTTTTCATGACCGATCATTTGCACGTGCACCAAACACACGCACTCCTGTTTGCACGAACATGGATCTGTGCATGGATGTTCCACGACTCGCGAGACACAACGAACTATTCAAAATTGAAGTTTCGCCACTGCACCTGACAGTGGACTACTTCGCAGTTAATAAGTACAATCAGGACTAACCACTGTGCTTCTGGAGTGCATTGTACATTCGTGACGACGCCATTCACCGGTACCAGGACTTGGACGCTCTTCAACGACGCACTTGTGCACTTGCTGTTGTATCTGAAAGCAACGCAACACATTGGACCACACTGTGTGCTCAGGAATAAAATCATTTGGATCATTTCGAAGTAGTTCTCAACAGCGACAGCATCGTTTGCTTGTTTTCAGGCGAAATGGAGGCCTACAACCCAAATGAACCCCGGCCCTTTACAGCCTCCCACTCGCACATGCATTTGTTAATCGGTCTGCTTCGAACATTCGCAGCACTATGCGCCGGTGCCGAACATTATGGCAGCCATGTTAGCGTCATCTATGCGTGTGTTCTTTGCCAGTACCACATATCTGTGCTTGTGTTTCATCAAAGTAACCGTGTTAGCGCCAGTGAGCTTATGCTTTTCTATTACAGTCATCGATCTTCGTGTTCTTTCATGTACCTGTGCGTTCCTTGCTACTGCCATGTAAGCTTAATAGTCTATACAATATGTAATTTCATGGACACAGAATAACTTGCAAATGTAAAGTAAAATGGACGCACTGAGAAGCAGACACGGGCCGATTACAGCACAAACCTAATCGATTACTTGCCACATGCTCAATTACGATCACGAATAAACAAAATCACAAGGTAATCGATTACGATTGCAATTATCACGATTGCAATTGCGCGATTGCATTTGTCTTGAAACATCCTCAGAAGGAAAACAAACCCCATTTGCATGGTGTGCTTTCAGTATATTTCGGACAATATACGATAAGAGCGAATGCAATAAACGAAATTACAAATCACTAAGGAGTAAGCACCGACTGAAAACCAAAAGAATACTAAAACCAAAATATTAGCCAAGTGGGGGGCCAGTTTTTACATTTAGCTTGCCAGCGGGGCGATTCGCCCCTCTTTCCCCTCCCGTCAGTTACGCCACTGATTGCGTGATGGCCTTTGGATCGTCTGCAAACCAGCATAGCATTGTGTTTCTTTGCATTTGAACTGAAACGACCAGTGATACCAATATAGCTGCGCATCTGTCTATTGGACCAAAAGCTAACGGTCAACGGTCAACAAAACCTCACTGGTTTCGCTGAGCTTTTTTTACCAGTACCTTGTCCTGGTGGATCATTTCTGTGGACATGCTAGTTACCGGCGTTGTGGAAAAGTGCTTTCCACTAGGAATATATAAACTACTGTACTAATTATTATATACAGTCCACTGCAACACTTATATCTATAGGTTCACTTTGCATATACGTAAATAAAACCAACACCTCTCCTCGTAATGCAACGCTAACTCTTTATTTGTGGTCGAAGTGTCTTCACGTTTTTAACTACAGCTCTTATTTTTGTTGCTAAATATTACTAGACCAGCATGGGTTTCAAACACGCGGGTCGCATGTGGCCCGCGATGCTTTTTGGTAATTTTCAAATAATTAACATTTACGTTATCTAGTTTATTTACCGGCGTTTAAAAGTGCTCGGCTAGCGAGCGAACAAGTTTCTTTTAAACAAACGTAGAGACGGCTAGAAATGATTTGCCCGTAACTCATAATACCTTTGGCAGGAAATAAAACGTAAAGCTGTTCTTAGTACTGTTCAAGTAAACGTCACTGTTGCGTCAGCGTCATAATGCGGCCCTCGGGTTACTTTATAAGTCATCATTTGACCCTCGGAGCAATTTGAGACTCCTGCACTAGACACTACATTACTTCTGGCGGCCAACAGGAAGGCTAGCTGGAACAAAGCGAGATGTCGCTGCCAAACGCTGGACTATCTGGATTTATCGCGCACAGACGGGCAAATGCCCCCCCTGAGACATAACCATAACAACCAATGATAAAGGAGGAAACCTAATCTCCAAAACCGCAGTTCACCTCACAGTGACATAGCGTGAAGAATTCCGAGGCGAGAAGTGTGAACGCGAGGTGAGAGGAAATGTTTCCTTGCAGTGACTCTTTCACGGAAGTGAAACAGTGTCATAGTGGTGCCATTACAGTAACTTACCATATTTCATTACTCAAAAGAAGGTAAGTCGATGCATCTCACGGACGATTACGTCACGCTTCGGCGTATTACAACTCTGTCCACCAATCAATCAACAGTCGAAATTGGTAGGTGCAGAGCAAGGGCTTCAAAACGGCATTGGTTTTCCGATTTTAACGCTGCTTGTATGCATCTCATAATGATGTGGATCTGCTCGCTTGCAGCTTATTGGAGGTGGCGGCAGGCCCTTACCAGGGGGGAGCAAGGGGTCATTCGCCCCTGGAAAAATGTATTCGCTGTAGTTTAAAAAATCTGGGCCCCTCTCAGAAAACTCTCACCACCTGGTGTCCCAAGCTGGTTACAGGCCTGGGTGGCGGTGAAGCAATTGTTGGAGTTGTCTGTAAACCTTTATTTCAACAGTTCCACAACTAGACGCTACCTCATTGCATACGTCGTACATTGCAAAGCATTTGATATCATCATCTACAGTCGCCTCTAATCGCTAGAACTTACACTGACTGCACACACACAAGAAACCCACTGTTTCGCTTGAATTTCTCCGTAGGATATGCCGGTAAAATTTCAAAAATCTAGTGAAAATCTTTAGACGCAGTTTGAAAGCGCGTCCTTAACCGCATCTACAAGGCGCCCCCAAATTTGAATTGTTCGACGGCAAAATGCCTCATACATAGAATGAGCACATGCCTATCCACACACACACACAACGACAACGTAGCTACCGGACAGAGTCCGCCTTCCGAACGACAAAGCAGATAAACAACAGGTAGTGCTTAGTTTTATGCCAGGGGTGGGAAAACTTGTTAAATAGAAAAGGGTCATTTGCAGAAAATCAATAACACCAGCAAGGCACAATATCAGTTTGTAGTCTCAATACAAATACGGTAAAGAATGCAAGTTTTACATATCTACAGTAATTGAAACATAACGCATCACTTATCAATACTGCATTGGGTTTTTGTTTGATTTGCTAATCCGAACCGAAAATCTGGACAGTAACATTGTCAAAGATGGGCGAATTTTTTCTCCCAAGTGTTCATTTGTTTACGAACTTCACTACACAGAATAAAAATTCATACCAATATGTTGTGCTAAATATAGAAATCAGTCGCACACTAGTCTTTTAAGTTCTGGGTATTTACTTTCTGAAAACTGTTGCCAGAAATCAACTGTAGAGTGGCAGTGACTGAAATTTTTTGAAATTTGAGTCAGATTTCGTGCATTTTGGTCAGTTTCATTTCTACAGCAGACAAGTTTGTAACAAACGGTTGGCGAACTGGACAACCATGCCATCACCGACTACATTCACGTTGAATGGATTTATAAGGATTACAAAGCACGGTTCGCCTGCAAACGATCAAATATGGCTTGGGACTCTTTTAGTAGTCCTGCAATGTATTTTTGTATTCTTCCACTTCGTGGTCTGCGATTCTCTCTTGCAGACCACAAACCTTTACCTCTTCGTGAAAAGCTTTTGCTCTCATTCTGACATTGGGAAAATGACAGAATGTTTTTGGCAATGTTTACGAGCCGGTGTAAACACATTGATAAATGAAACAAACATTCAATAAGAGGCGACAACTCGCTATCAATTTGGGATATTAGCTGAATAGCTATTCAGCTAGAAGAGCCTTCTAGCTCTTCTCGAGCCACACAAAACATGTCGGCGAGCTGCAGTTTGCCCACCATTGTTCTATGCCATGGAGAAAATCTCTTTAGTCTATTTTGATCACTGTTGACAGGTTAATAAACCACCACGACCGGACGGGATTCAAGCAGCAGACTGCATTTCAACGCATTCTTCAGCACATTTTTCCTGAGCATCAACGTAGAATGTAATGTTTTCACACACGGAACGCCTGTTTTTGTTACGGTTCAACGCAAATGTCAAAGCCTTTGCACCAAACAAACGGGAAAAGGCTAGCTTTTGTGCGAAAGTACACAGATGGTCGCGGCGCGAAATAAGAAGAGTAAACTGAAGCACTGAATTCTTACTTGTAATTTATGCGAACGTCTGTAAAATCAGCTTCACACGTCCAAGTGCTCGAAACGTGGAGCGGAACGAGGTCATGACCCGACGCGGACGACACCTGTCAACGTTGAAACGACTGACAAAGGTGAGTCGACTTTTCGCGACTAAACAACACCGGTGCAAACATAAACACAAAGCCATTACATATCCGAGCAGTTCTTAGATTACTCAGTCACAACTGACGTACGACTTAAATTGTAGCGGACTGTTTTCGATTCAGAGTTACCGCCAAACCAACCAAATAAGTAAGATCTCGAATGAAACCGCCAAGTTCAAGTATTAGTGAGAACTGGTGCTACGGAGGATGTGGGGTGGGATGCGAAGTAAGTCTTTGCATACAAGAAAGTTATCCTGAACTCTTACATTTTAACTCCTGGAACGATATATTCTGCATGTCATAATTCATTTTAATTCGAAAATTGAGCACAGAATCGTAAGCTAAAAACACTAACCGTTCATTTTCAGACATCAAAAGTCTATCACAGATGTCATTCAATGAAAAGCACTGAAAACTTCCGCAGCAAGCCCAAGATTACGTGTACGTTACTCTGCCGCACTACAATACACTGCACCTGGTATGATAAGACTTGAATGTTGTAATACGGAGCGTTAGGATTAGTGTCCGTCATCTTTTTGACGTACGCAGTCAAGGCCGGCATGTTGAACCAGAAACTTGGATGCGCTGAGCTTGTCTGAGACGAGTCACTGGAAGCAAAATTTATTTTTTTCAACATGGGACGGGACGCATGGCGGTCGCTGCCTGCCTGCAAACGCACAAGCTGGTCGACTGCCGCAAAATATAACCGCCGTCATCAAACCATAGCAGGTTAGGGGAAAACCGCAACTGTGCCAGCAAGGAGCGCAACGGCATAGAAACGTAAACTACGGTCTTCAGTTCAGGATAACTCAAATACCGGTGTCCTAAACCACGTAGATAAACATGGCAAACTATATCTAACTTTCTCAAACATTTTGAAAAGCAATAAAGCACGTATTTGTGACTGAGAAAAAGTAGGCGACCGATTTATAGAAAACACGAACTTTAATTACTCTTTACTTGACAAAATGCTGACGACCCTGCACGAACCAACTCACAACCCACACATTTCCTTCAAGTTTTTTTGCAAAGAAATGAACACTGGACCTTGAGCACACCTGGACACATACCGGACTTTCAAACAGCCATTAGTAAATCACAGGAGGCAATCGCTGTTGCCTAGACAACCACCTGCAGCAACACAAGCGGCTAAATGCCTTGATGCTCGTGAGGTGCTTTCCGCTCATTTGCGATTCCCGTTAACTTGCGATCTCCCATGCATTGCATGTCACGCAGGAATATGCTGCGATTATACATTTTAAATGTCGCCGTTCAAAACCTTCAATCACCCTGTAAGCCCGCACCATCACGCTGGACTGCAACGAACAACGATCGACCTTTCACGTGGGTCAATGTTTGTTTGAGCCACCACATTGAGCTAATCATTCCACGCGCGAGGTCCAGCGTACGTGCACTGGACTGCGCGCGTGGACAGTTTGAATTTTTCCTTACAAGCTCTAGAAACAATCACGCATTCAGTTCGCGAAATGTGCACAAAGGTAATAATCAATCAGAACGATTTCCGGACAACTCACGCGTGCAGCAAGTCTGGGTTCGGAGTGTAATCCTTCACCGACGCTCCCTGAATTTTGAAACTGAGAACGGGAGGGTTCGGGTTCGAGGTGAACGCTCGCACGATTCCAGCGGGAAATGACATCTGCACTTCGCCGACTATTTTCACCATACATCTGAAGGTAACAGGGCTAAGGCTGTCATGGGAAGTCTGCAGCAGTAACTTCGTGATGATGCAATTACGCCGAATGGTTTCTTTGTTTTGTAACTAAATTTTCCTACTGGTTATTGATTTAAAAGTATGAGCCGATGCGCAGCAACCCTCCTGGTTTATGCAATCAACCCATCTCAGAAACGTTCCGAAACCTACAACCGAGGTGAAATGGGTCTGGCTTTGTTTACTTTGTTCTCCTGCTACGCACGCCTCAGCAACACTCACACTGCATGACGGAAGCACCTGTTTTCAGTGGATCTCTTGAAATAGGCGTTGACGGTTTCTGTAAAAGCCACTGCGATTGGAATTGAGTCGCCATGCGTTAGTGTCAGTGGACTGGGTCCTCTGGAGGAAGCAAAGCTGTCCAGTGGAGTGCCGGAAAGAGGGGACAGCGACGACCAGCTCTCGCTTGAGGCCAGGGGCGCCGACTGCGCTGAGGAACCTGCGTCGAGAAATCATTGGAAACGTCGTTTTGCTTTTGAATTTCACAGCATGCCAACTGGCTGTGCATAGCTACAGCAGTAGGTACAAACACGCATTTCATATTTTCATGCGCAAAGAGCAGATCTTACTGGGCTTGCGGTAAAATCTCAAATTGCAAGCAAAGGTTAGCGACGACAGAGAAAGTCCGAATTGACAGGCTCAAGCATTACATTCAATCAGCCGTTTGCACCTTTTTGCAGTTGAGACCGCGAATTGCTCAGGATCAAATCTGTTGGTCTGGCGGGCACTGATTTTTGATCAGATCCACTGGTCGAGCTGCGAGGTGGGGGTAAAAGTGGAGATGGCTGCTTGTTGGTGACCGCTTCCACTTCCTTGTCCGCTGCAGAAAAAATTTTGGCTGCAGAAAAGCGCTTTTCCTTTGCATAGTTTACCGTAAAATCATAGGACAGCTCCAAATCTCCTTTAAAGAACAAAATTTTTTTCGGACATTGGTCCTCACCACAGCAAATCTTCATAGCAATATAATAATGAAATCCAGGCCTTGATCTAGCTCTGCTAATAAGTCCCAGTCCATACTCAAAATAGGCGGCGAGTGACACAGAGCTCACGTAACAAAAATATAAAAACGCACCTCTTTCAGCGAAAATCCAAGTTACTGTCAAAAAGGTTTTAAAGTGAAGCTGCGTATGGAACACACCACGTGTTGTTAAAAGTGATTTGTCGATCGGCGCTCTAGCAACAGTGCAGTAAGTTAGTTTGCTATCTTGAAGGAACTTCATGCACGTAAAAATGAAAACCCATCATCCCAGTCAGGGCGAATCGTCGAACACGGTTCTGCGCACATACATTTTAGTTTGTCGACTTCGATAAATTCACGGCCTACCCCCACTATTCAGGTAACTTGAACCACGTTGAAATCACTGCAAGAATAAAGCGTCTCGTTTAAAAACGTACATGACTCGATTAGGAGGTTGTTCAGTGACACGTTTGAAGAAGACTGCGGCAAGGGAGAGGCGACGTGGCTTCTTTTGGCAGCGGTGGCAGGAGAATCCGGTTTGCTCCCGAACAAGCTGGAAAAGTCGTTGTTTATACCGCCCGAAAATGCAGGTGCGGCTGGTTTCAAAGAGGGGACGGTAGAAGTGTTGCCAAACAGATCAAGAAGCTCGTCGCTGAATGACTTCTCTCTGTAGGAAAAAGTAAACAGGAACTGTTTAAGTCCCCGCGGCACCAGCACTTTGTAGAATCACTGAGGTCAATGATTTTATCATCTGGAGAGACACGACGGGCATAATTCACAAAAATTAGAAAGCAACAAATCCTGCGTCTCGCTCACAACAATCAACGTAAATGCCAACGCATTGGGAAAGTTTCAACGCTACTCAACTGATCACAATCGCAATATTTTGCTGTATAAAAGTTGATTCGCCAGTTGTTCTATAGCACGTAGTTTACGAATTGTCAGCAAAAATAGAAAACTAAAAAATCTCAGCTCACATTCAAGATAGTTACATGTGTTTGGAGTAGAACGGTTGTGCGTAATTCTCTGAAACAGCGCTGCTCTAATGTTTCCCTGCATGGCGTTTGCAGTAACACTTACGTTTTGTCGGACGTGGACTGTCTCCCTTTACTCGGACCATGGTTGGCTGCAAATATATTTGGATTACGTGCACTCAAAAATCGCTACTCTATTCGATGCTTGACCAAATCATTACTGAATACAGAAATAAAAACGATCAGCGAAATAAACGTAATACACTGTCAAAATAAAATAGGACCATGCAACATTCAAAACCAAAATAGAAGCTTTTACATTTTCGCTCAGCGAAAAAAACAAAAAATCCAAACGAGCCTCGCTTCCACGAACAACACAGCAGCGATCAAATAAGAATAGCTTCAAGCTTCAAACTAAGAAAAATCTTGTTGCTCTCACACAATCCATCACCAGGAGCAACAGAGTAGAACTCCTGCTGGAGAGAAACTGACTCTGACCTGGCACTCGAACAGAAAGAAACAAAAATCTGCTGCATGCCTGCCGCGCCAAGCCGAGCCTTGGCAAACCAACTGCAAGACCTACTGCTGTTCGGGGCACTCCTCGTGCATCGCTGTTCCACTTCGTCGTCGAAATTGACCCAGCTCGCACTACTCAGTCTTCGTACGTCGCTGCCGTGGTCAGAGCGCGAATCCTGCGCCGGGTCGACGATTGTCGGCGACGCCGCAGGCGACTGGACGAAGCTTCGCAACGTCACGTTTGACGCAGTGTTGCGCGTCATGTATTTCGTTTTTGACGGAGTCAGTTTGGCGCTGAGCACTGACGACCGGCTTTCGGGGCTGTCCTGCGCGCTGATCGAGTCGAGAGAGTCTTGCGACGAGCCGAGCGGAGTGCCGGCGTCGATCACTGTTTCCACAGCTTTGATTCGGGGCCGCGCGACCGGCCTGGCGCATTCGTCGTCGGCAGATTCGGGAGGGGTGTCCACATCAACGGCGCCCGAATCGTAAGGAACGAAGACAGTGGAAAATCTGTTGAACGAGGCAAGAGCTCTTTGTTTGATCAGAGGACCGGGCGGCCCCGCTGCAGCGTCCGACATCGACATTCTCGGCTTTGGAACGGGCGGCTTGGCAGGAGACGGCAAGCCAGTCGGTTCGGAATGCCCCGGCGGATCGGGGAGAACCTTCACGGCGAGGGGAAACGGTTGTTTGTTCGGATCTGTCCGTCGGGTCGGTGTAACGGGGGAAACCGGTGGAACTGTTTCGCTACCGCCTGAGCTAATGCGTTCTGTCGTACTGTTCAAATCTGCTGCGCCCCGGTCCTGGGTTCCGGGAGCATCGGACGACGTCGTTCGTCTGGTACGGGGCATTATCTCCAAGGTCGAGTCTTTTTGTTGGGCTCCTGGTCTATGGCCTGCAATGGCTATTAGGTTGGCGAATAGAACACGTTATCTCAATTCGCAAACAAACAACCTAATCCATCAATCGGTCCACAAGGCAAGCTGTATTGGTGCTTCGCCCACGCTATAGGTTAACAACATATTTCAAGATGGCGAGCACATCAGCCGACAAAATGTTGCTCTTTCGGTGTCAAACTACCATGCCTATCGTTTTGGTCATTCTTACGCAAATCCCTGTTTGGCCAACGTCGCGTACGTCAAACGGATTGCAAGACCACAGCGTTTGTGTGGAGGCGAGGAGATGAAGAGGCATGAGTATTTATTGCATCACTGCAGCAGACGTATGCTTCACCAGTAAATGTGAAACTACATTTTATTAAAATTAAACTGACTGTTATAGATAAAGGAAAACAATTTCTTAAATTGCCCCAAAAATATGACTAACTTTGTTTTGTTCCTTGCAGATTTTGCATAAACCGCATTTTTAAAGTGAACAATGTAAAATAGAAACAATACAACTATTCGTACTTACGTGACACTCTTTTACCGCCCTGAAAAAAGAGCATGTAATGATGACCACGAAATTAACGGGACGTGGTTTCAAAGAAAATAAAACTAAAGCATTAAGAGAATTAGTTGGAAAGGCAAAATTGACCTGGATTTTCGTGGTTTTACGTAATAGTGTAATGAGTAGTGATGGCGACAGACGATATTTTGAACATTTTAAAGGTTTTTAAATATTAGCAGAATATCAGTTAAAATCTGTCAGTGACGAAACCTGAATATCTATCAGTATAGCACGGGCGACGCAACGCCGGCACAATCACGGTGAGCATCTAGAGGTGTATACGGCAGAAGCGTGTTCATAGGCGTAGCCAGGGGGCCATGGCTCCCCAAACTTTTTAGCATATTTAGTCATTTTGTGCTTTGAGAGGCGGTATCCCAAACAAAATACTGTTGCTCGCCTGAAGTCAAAAATCTTGCCCCCCCCAAACAATTTTGGGCTGACTGAGCCACTGAGCGTGTTCGTGATATGCAGAAACGCCAATTTGAAAGAGTCAGCCGGCAGCTGAAAACGCGGAAAAGGACATGCAAAAGCGCTTCCTACAATTATCTTGCGACGCCCTGAAATAAACGTCTCCCATTCAAGCGAAGACTGATTGTTTGCTGAGGCTCAAGCATGTTTTCACCAGATACACTTTTTGCCCGAGTGCTGAAAAGATTGTGTCGCGGCTGTCACTTGTAACGCAAAGAACGCTTGCGTTTTCCCTGTTTCGAAAATTTCAGATCTGGGTTATGTCAAAGCAGTAAAGAACCCACAACCTGTCTCGTGCACCGCTGTTCATCGCCGGTGCTGCATCCAAAACGCTGCACACATAGTACAGCATCCTTTTGCCAACTCGCTTTAAGACATAAACTAATATGAAATATTGCAAGCCCATACCCTACTGCTTTCTGTTTAGAGTCAAAGATTTTAATCGAAGGCGTTTAACAAAGTAGACCTGGAAAGTATTGCTTGATATTGTTAGTGTCGACAGACAGCTTGTGGTGTTTACCAAGACTTCAAAAGCGGTAGTGCATAAAACGCTGTTGCTTTCCAGAACACCGATTTACCAACTCGTTCATAGTCTTAAACAGCCGAGACACAATTAAAAATAGCAACAAACCTTGGTAGCACCAAAACGCAAATGAGAACGAAAAGCTCAACACCACTGAAGTCAATACGCTCATAACTTACAATAGCTGACGGAGAGTTGAGCGTGAGGTTACGAGTAACGGCATTAAGGGTGTCGAGGTCACTGCCGCCTGGTTCTCCCACGACCTAGTACACAAGATCAAAGTTAATACAAAGATAGAAGTTCGAAAAGTACAGCGCACTGAATGCTAATTGAGACGTTGCACGAGGCTGCCGGACGTTTATTGGAGACTGAATTTCCATAGAACAGCGCTTCTGCTGAAGTAGCACGTATTTGACAATGTACTATTTGCACAAATTCAACCAGATCTACGAAAACCATGACAGCTAGCAGCCCCACCAGCCCAAAAACACATACAAAGTGAACTTACTTCATCTTTTGGGTTGATTTTGACATGAATTTTTTTAGATAGGCCATCATCAGAAAAATCGGAATCGCTTGAGTCAAAACCCCAACTGTTCTTTGTACTCTGCAAAACAAGAGAAACGTATTTCTTCGTTCAAGCGCGAGTTTAGCTTCGCTGAACTAATTGGCTAGAGATGTATAGCACACAAAATAATCACTTGCTGCTGAAGTAAATTTGTTAAAAGATTTTCACGTACTAACACCAGCTACTTTAGAACCTGAAAGTCGATCACATCTCAACAACACATATACCTACTTTAGGGGTTTCCGGTCTTATCGTGTATCCTTCCTCATCGATTTTCTATTAAAAAAAAACAAAAAACGATAAGCATTAGTGGCACGGCGCAAAAAATACTTGTTTATAATAGTTGATTGGCAAGCGATACGTGGAGAAAAAACATCACAAACATATTTCAGTGCTTACCACACTGCTGTCTTTATCCGGTGATTCACTGAAATACAAAATTAAAAACGCGTTATTAAAAGCGGTCGGGATTTGTGAGACAGGGTTGGCATCAAATTTCTGGCAAGGTTAACGAATTCGGCAAAAAATATCAAGCGACACGCAATGTTGTTATTGTTATCAATCAAAAGCTGACGGGTCTATGCTTTGCAGCCAGGAGGCGCCAAGGTGACGAAGGACTAAAGATGTCGGTGGTGCTTACCATTCAACCAATATGAATTTCTCAGCCATGCCTTGTTTTTACTGAACCTCAGCTGGTGACGACTGCTCTTACAAGAGCGAGAAATAGCTCGGGCATTATTTGGAATATCGAAGCATAAGATAAGTCAGCCCCTACCAAAGTATTTCTTTGTGCTTTTCAGGATATTGTGACTTATACTTTTGCGCTGCGAATGTTGGGGTAAAGTCCTTCCGGAAACAGTAAATATGTAGAAATTCAACCCAACCACGAGTGTAAACCACATTAAATCCTCCTGCGTCAGAGCCCAGTTCAAAAACCACAATGGTTTAATACGAGGGTCTCCAAACTACGACCCCGGGATAAATCCGGCCCACGAAGACATTTGTCAATAATGAATAAATAATATATTTACGAAAAATTTGTTGATTTGGTAGAATGCAACATATCCCAAAACAATCACATTACGTAAGATGTTCAGCCCTCGAACTGTTGTAGCTTATGTGGCCTTCTGGCAAGGAAGTTTGGACATCCCTGGTTTAATATAACAGATCGACCGCACGCAGTCTAATGATGAAAACTTGTTAATGTGATTGCTTAGAGATGTCATTGTTCGTACATGGACTCAGCGTCTCGATCGGTTCCTTTGTTACTTCCTCCATTGTTTCCATCTTTCTGACTCTTTCTGGCGTTCCCTCTCTTTCTTCGGAAAGGCAAGCCGATGGGCATCTTGCTGGTCTTGCTCGTCGTATGAGAGACGTTGTCCTCGGAAGCAGCGCCGTTGACGTTGGGAGCTTCGGCCGGGAGCACGACTGCACTTAAATCGCACTCCTCGAATTCGATCGCACCTGCGTCGAGCATTCATTAGTGAAATGTGGACAGGAAACAATGGATCAACTGATGACACAGGTGTTTGCAGCCAAAACAACACCACTTTTTCAATGGGGATTGAGTTCAACAGGATTGCTGACACACGTTTTTCACACTGCGAACGTTCAACCGTTTTCAACTAAAACATTTTATCCGGCCGGTTAAAACAGCCTTGGTGCCATGAATGATCTGCGGCAGGAAGTGCTAATAACTTCAGCCTTTTCTATCATTTAGGTGACATTACAGATTAGAGCCACGACACTTCCGACACACATGTTAAACAGTCGAGCACAAATGCAAGTCACCCACTGCCAGTGCTGTAATCAAAAGCCGGCCGGCCGGCCATCAGCAAGCTCCCATAATCGAAAAGTAATGTCAAAAGCGAAATTGGAATTTAGACAATAAGCAGAGTTGCTATCTCAGATGTTTGCATCATTTGAGGGCGAAGATAAGCCATGCGTGATATCATGGAACAAACAAGAATCCCACTTAAGCAAAGTATGCTGGATAACAAGGTACCGTGCAAATGTGATTTGAATAACATATAATTTTAACTTGATGAAAACAATTTACTAACACGCAGTAAGAGTTGTGATGATACATTGCACTGATGAGAAGTTATCCGAAAATGGTAACTGGCGCTGTCACACCAGCTTATATATAGTAATGTTAGTAGGTCCCTACCCTACTTCACATCGACTGCACTTTAACTAGTCAAGCAGCAGGTAACTAATCACGAAAACAAGGCGCACGAGCAGTTTCCACTTAGTATTGATTTGTTCCGTACGTCACACAAGCCAGGAGGACGTTTACGTACACCAACATTGTAAGAGCTACCAGCTGCACCAAAGTTTTTTACAATTGTTTTTTATCATGAATATAAATTTCCAGACTTTTTCCAGGTCTTTTTTCCTGAATTGAACTTTTCTGAATGACATACCCAGGTAAAATACAGGCACTATAATAGTTAACACGATGAAAGTAAAATTATCATTCTTGAACGAAATTGATGAAGATGCATGTTAAAAGATCAAGTCTGGAAAATTATTTTCTTTTTCCTTGCTAAGAGACGAAACAAAATGTTCCCGACTTTTCCAGGCTGGTAAATGACCGATCTTTTTTCCATACTTTTCAACACTCCGTAGGGGGTCCTGAGCATGTGACAGGAGGTTCGACTTTAAAACGAAAGCAAGTTGTCGGAATCCCTTTCTTTGTACAGCCCGAATCACAGCAGTAAACATTTCTGCCACGACAACCAGAACAAGACCCTGTAGATGTGCATTTGGAGAACAAGGAAAAAAACAGAACCTGGTCAGGCAGGAGATACAGCATTTCCTTGACAGTACACAGCAATGGCGGTGGTGAACCATACAAAAATCGTTATAAAAGCAACCTGCTTGCGCGAAAGCATTCGGTCAAGGAAATGATATAATACATAATAGGCTATAAATATCTTGATACAGCTTCCTCCTCAGAAACACCGATTATTGTGCAGCTACGATCCCTGTTCCTGTCTTGCTCGGTGTTATCACGGAATTATGGGCGCAACAGGGACAGAGCCTCTGGGGGGACATGTCCCCCCAACTTTTGGACAAGATATCTTTTGTAGCTCCCAATATTCCGTGATAAAAAATAATGTAGTTTTAGAAATTTTGTGGTTACATTATTGTTGAAAAATCCCAGCGTACAGCCTGGGAATAAATCAGAAAAATGGACATTATTGTTGGATTGCCTATAGATACAGCGTAGAGAGTTATTTTGTAAACTGAATTATTATGATTGTTGGTAATTGTGTTGGTTAATTTGAATTAACTGAATCAGTGTGTACATAAACGTCGCTCAACCGTGTGATTGATTCGCGTCGTCTTCTTGCGCGGTGTGTTGGGCAAATTTAAATACTATCCCGAGGTACACGACAAACAACGGTATGATTTCGGCGTATTTTGCGGTTATTGTAGGGCGCAGTCATGCCAGTTAATGAAATCTTGTTTATTAATTGGAATTGCATTATGTAACTGCCAATTATTTGAATCTCAAATATACATGTTCACAAATTCTACTTTTAATGTATCGTTTGTTTTTTAAAGGATAATTGAAATGTTGTGTTTGTTTTATCTACTTTGACAAAGAACTTTTCAAGTGCTAATACTAAAGTTTTGTGTACTTAGTAAACAAGCAAATACCTAGTAATCATTTTCATGTAATAGTACAGTACTATGCAACTGCCACAACGCCATGGGCGCAGCCAATGGGACACTTGGGCCATCGTCCCCAAAATATATCATTTCCACAATTTGCCTCCCATTTTGNCAATTTTACAAAAAGGTCAAAAGTTCGTACTACGGTTGAGTGAACATGGTGACGTCATCGAAACCCAAACAATATTATATTGGCGTGATATGCACAATAACATGCACATCACACAAAGTTTGTTCCCCCAAAGTTTTTGACATTGATAGCAAATCGGTCCCTGGCGGCGCAACCATTTTCTGTAATTTTACATTGACATCCGCTTTTCCCTTTTGCGTCTAACCGTAAGCCGCCCGGACAAGTCCTGATCCTAAAAACCCTGCTTTAAGGTACGATACTGCGATCAATACACGCATGTCAAAATTACTACCTCCTGGGAGAACGATTTTGTAAAGGGTTCGGCCACGCGAAGTGGATACCACGTTCCGGAGATATTGCGTTTTTCAGATGTTTAACTATTTTCTTGACAAGACAAAATTACGCCAGACACACAAACGAATGATCAGCTGAAGAAAAAATATATGCGATCTTTAGCAAAAAGCCATTTCGAACAATCACGAGGATAATAATAAAAAACATCGACGAGCTTGTTTTTCTACATTTTCTTCAAATTCCACAGATTTAAAAAATCCAACTATTTTTGTACGTTCCGCGGTAAAAATAAACAAAAGCATTATAATAACACAGCAAGCACTTGCGGTTAAGGGTATCCTGAAAAGAGAGAATCAAACAAGGAAAGCGTAGGAACATATGAATCGGTTATATTTGCCGTTACCTGTTCCTTCTAGTAAAACCCTGCGTAGTCATATCTGTAAGATGAACGACTTTGAGTCGCGCGCTACACTGTGGCGCAGCATCACAACGAAATCCATTCACATGCTGTTCGAACCAGACAGAACCACTTTGTGTTCCCTGCACTGAATGCCGGTGTTTAGAGTAAGGAAGCAACTCATTTTCGAGGGTACTATATTCAACCGACAGACCTAGGGCCCTAGCGTCAGTTGTTGAGCCAACTCAATTGTGACCAACTTGTGCTTCAATCAAGTAGAGTAATTGCAACATAAGCAGTTGGAAATTAGCTGTACTGTACTCCGATCCGAACTCACTGTTCAGTTCCTGTTCCGGTACATAGTTAATGTACCGACCTCGTTCGGATGTGACTAACTAGCGATTTCGATGTCAAATGCTGTCTTAACTAGAGCAGATGTTAAATCTTGTCCCAACCTTCCTCTGACCACGCACGCCTTCAGTATTTTGACAAATGAGCATGTACCCGTAAAATTTCTTATGACGAAAAGGCTGATTAAAATAACAAAAATCCACTGAATTTTTAATAAAACTTTTATATTTTCAGAACTACAAAAATTCCATTTTTACTTCCCAAAGTCAACATAATTAACAATAAGCATATAATGATTTTTTTAAATATAATATTTACTGATATATGTACAAATATTTGGAAATAAATAACACATAAATATCTTTCCCCTTCCATTGGCAACTTTAAATGTACCCCTTCAGATAGGGAAATGTACCCCTAGATGTACCCCAGGTTGGGAACCACTGCGCTAGTAAGTCGATGCGTGCAATGCAGATATGACTCAATCTGAAAAGTCTCGCATCTACGTTTTATTTAACAACCAGCCAGTTACTGCAAAAGTACACTGAAAGAAGTATGGAAGCACTTATCCGACGAATGTCTAACGCAAAATAAATTTTTCGCATGTAACACACCCTTCTAACAAACCGGCCATGCTTTGACATTGAAAGTCCCACACTCTGGAACGGAAGTTGTTCATACCAGAAATTCATTCTGTTCATAATTTTGAAAATAATGTTAACAAAACGACAAATCTGAGAAATGTTTCGAAATTTCCGGATTCGTTTCGGTAAGAAAATCGAATAGCAAATCTCATTGGAACATTTTGTGTAAAAACCCACCATAATCTGTGAAACGTCTGTAAAAAGAATAGAAAACCATACGAAATCAATTTAAGGTGAAAAAAACGCGAATTGAGAAAAACAATCTTAACTTATGCCTACAAACCTTGGATAGAAGGAGACACATAAAGATTTATGGACGTGAATAGATGTCCACACAATCGACTCAAACTGCGAAAATAATGCAACGGACTGGTGTCTCAAAACTTAAGCGAAATACTGCAAGAATGCTGGTTTTTATTTCATCTACCACAAAGCCAAAAACCACGATGAGATGGATAGGGCAACCAAAAGTCAACAAAGTCAAAATTTTTCTGACTTTTTCAAAGTTTATGAAACGTCCACAAACCAAATTTCACGCTGATACCATGTGCGATTCCAAAGTTATGAGGTCAAAAAAAGTTCAAAATTTGTCTGTAGGTTAAAATTTCTTGCAGCACAGTTTTTTCTCTTTATCGATATTTATTAAAGGGCCATTCCATGCCAGGCGATCCAGAGCTATATATCTGACCGTGAGCAAAATCCATGAAATTTCATAAGCATAGAGATCTCATCATTGTGATTTCAAAACATTTTGAATTTTTTAAATCGGACCAGTATTCACAAAGTTATGGCTGTTTGAAATTTGCAGTGTTCCCATTTAATTTTTGCGTATATTTTTTGCGAATTTAGTGCTCTGACATAAAAACCCTTGTATCTTTTTTATCTGTGACTATTTTTAGCTGGAAATTTGTAAGAATGTGTCAGAAGGTATGTTAATTAAAAATCAATCATTAGCACTTTCCTTATGATCTTTGAACTATGTCAATCAAGATCAAGTTAGACATTGTTTTTGTGTGCGCTCATGCATGACCATATTTCAATTGCTTTTAACTCAAAAAGGTCAACTGGTATAAGTTGATTCTTGTTTTATTTGAAAGCTATAGAGTA
>JGI24158J21664_10000916_pt1 | contig 30461 bp, 22 predicted proteins | sample Ectturendosymbi3_FD_21664 | JGI IMG/M metagenome (IMG submission 21664)
ACGAAACGATCTACTTGGGCCAGCAGCGGTGCTAAGTACCAAGGTTTCTGTGTTTACGCTATCCATGTGTGTATTTGTTGTTAGCACCACGTACCTACGCTTGTTCTCTTTCATCTATGTGTGTGTTTCTGGTTAGCTCTGTGTACGTGAGTTGTACTTCGTTGTGTGGAGCATAAGACTTCCATATTTTTATTAATCAACTGCCTCCTTTTGCAATACAAGTAGGTCCACCTTGGGGAGATCTGCGGACCAAATGAACCCTGGTGCTTCGCAGCCTCCCACTTCCACAACATTTTACGAAACGATCTACTTGGGCCAGCAGCGGTGCTAAGTACCAAGGTTTCTGTGTTTACGCTATCCATGTGTGTATTTGTTGTTAGCACCACGTACCTATGCTTGTTCTCTTTCATCTACGTGTGTGTTTCTGGTTAGCTCTGTGTACGCGAGTTGTACTTCGTTGTGTGTGGTTGCGAATACGTTAAACAATGCGATCTAGGATCTTCCTCGTATTTACAGGTTGAAAGTAGCATATTTTATCCCATTAATATACACAGCATAGAGAACAAACAACGAAACTAAACGTACCACATGGGTTTTGCGTGAGAAACGCTTATTACAAACGCTTCACCAGTTTGTCCGGACAATGTTCTTCCACTCTTGTCAACAACTGTTCCAGACACAAAAACAGGCATGCCGCGAAAACAAGCATAGGACGGTTCATCAAGAACCACATCGATGGCGAACAGCGCAGCCTGCAAGAAAAACGAGAAAGAAAACGCCAAACGTTTTAACAAAGGAATTAATGCGAGTCTGCAACAACATTTTAGAATCATAGGCATTACGACACCAACAGCAATATTGCGTGCTTATACCTCAGCGGACTCTTATTTCAAGTCAAGTAAGATTTATTCAACTAGTACATGTATCGGGTTATATTGGTTTCTTAGGAAGAACAAGCATTCAGCTCCAGCAGATATTTTTCACGCTGTTCATCTTGTGTGCTTCAGCATCGCCTGAGTATATTTTCCGAAAAATGAAACTGCAGATGCATGAATCTTAGTGCAACAGGTATCCCATGTCGGAGAGGACCTAATTCAACGGCCTCATGCTACAAGCAACGCAAAATACGTTGGCATACTTCTTTATAGGATAATTGGGTGCTGGAAACAAAGTTTTTGGACGACATTCTTCTTATTTTGGCTTTTTTTGAGACAAGGTCTGGCTTCTTTGGTGAACCTGATCGCGTGTCGTAGACTCGTAATGGCGGTGGAAAGCCGTTAAGTTTTAATATTGCTGCTATGATGACACATGTAGTCAGAGGACATTGAGACCAACACGTCATTAAAACTGCGTGCGTTTATGCAAGCGAACTTCACTGCGTTAGATAGCAGAGTGGACGGTGGCGCTAGCATCAGCTGGAAGCTTGTGAATACATTCAGATTGTTAATACTTGTCTGCACGACTGCTTTGGTTAGTGGTTGCCTTACTGGGTTACCAATCGAAATGGTATTGCATTCCGAATGCCATTCCGGAATGTAGTGCCATTCAAAAATGCCCAACTCGCGCCCAAACAAGCGTCCACTCACAACAAGCTTACTCTGGTAACTGCGCACTCGCGCCCATTAAATGCATGCGTAGAACGTTCACTCAATTGAAACTTTTCACACCGCCTGAATATCGTTCTACGGTCGGATCGCTTAAAAACCAATTTCACCAAGACCGAACTGGCCGTAACAATCAACGTTTGAAACACGACGCCACACTCATTTCAAATGCTGCGCCACTAGCAAATTAAAACCACTTTTCTGAAAGTCGCATGCGGCTCTCAAGCACCTTTTGTGCGGCTCTCAGTAGTCTTTCAATAAACCCAGTAGCGTAACCAGCCCAAAAATTTGGAAGGGACCAAAAAAATTGGAGGGCCAAACTGTTAACACTATTTTGTTCGGGATACCGCCTCTCAAAGCACAAAACCACTATATATCAGTGGCGTAGCCAGCCCAGAAATTTTGGGGGGGCAAAATGTTTGATTTTAGGCGAATAACACTATTTTGTTTGGAAAAACGCTTCTCAAAGCACAAAATGACTATTTTCTAAAAATTTGTGGGGGCCTTTTGGCCCCTCCCTGGCTACGCCTATGCTATATGTTCTAAAAGTTAGGGGGAAATGGCCCCATAGGCCCCCCTGGCTACGCCAATGAATCAATCCTCTAATATTTTGTGTAACAGACTTCGTTGCACAAAATAATAAAACAAAACGTGTGAATTGACTTGAGGTTAAAATTTTTTTAGTGCGACTCTATCACAAAATCGTTGATCTGGATTTGTCTCCCTTCAGCGAAAAGGTTAAGAACCACTGGCTTATACTGTGCAGGGCCCCCAGGCATGCCGTAATTACGTGTCTTGAGAGTAGGAATTCCCCGACCCTGCTGTGCGAGTTACGTACAATCTTGCTGTAACACATGCGTTAGAGATTATTAAAATTTATTATCCAAATTTCTGGCTCAGCCACTGATTTTGAAGTTGCTACTAACTCAGTACAAATTTTGGATTGAGAAAGATCACCAGACTTGTGATTCCACCGGATGCATTGCGATTAGAAACTTTTAGCAAGAACCACTGTACTCAGTTGAATGCCTGAAATTAGATGCCTGGCAAACTATGTAAGAACTGAACTGTTTTAAAAGCAAACGTTTTTGTTTCAATTCATTAAAGTTAGGACAATAACTACACATTACAATCGCTTTTTCCTACTAAGTATGAGAAGGTTTCGGTTCGAGGCATTCCACCAAAACAGACGGTCTCCGAGAAAAAAATCGGGCTCGGTGAGAAACAAAGCACCTTCTGGACCACAACGTTTGTTGCAGCTGACTATATAGTAAGGCCATCGAAAGTTGCTGGAAAATAAGTACTGTAGTTTCGCTAACGATTGACATCTTTTTCATAATAAATCTCAAAACCACTTTGCTGCATCAAAAATTGACACTTCACTTTCCAGCAAGCAGTGCGACTCGTAATATTCTTGATTAGAAAAGAGTTTTTTTTGTAAATACTGCAATTGACACGCATAAGGCCAAATGATTTAACGAATCTTTAATGACAGCAGTTATCAGGCAAGTTCAAAATTGTTTGTTTAGTTCTTCTCTATGAGATACATGAATTTTGTTGGTTACATACTGGCGACTAATGCGCTTCATGGTTGCAGATCATTTAAAAATGCGCATTTGTTATAAATTACATTAATTTGATTAACGCTTGGGTGGGCTGTTAAAGTTAAATTAAGGAGTAAAGCATGTGTCTTTTGCGTTCCGTAAAAGATAATATTACCCTTTAAAGATTTTGTCGTCAAAATTACATGTGATTGTTTCTTTTTTTTTCACACTAGGTATGCCTCATAAACGTCTCACACAGCTGGTTGGCATTGACACTGAACTGAAAGAATCTGACATCTTTTTATCAAATCTACTCTGCTGCTGCGCTAGTAACTAGCGAACTACGTGTTTAACTTATTACTGTTGTTCTTCTTTCGTGTACACAATACAGAGCGAGTAGTCGTCAAAAATCAATGTTCAGGAGATATTGCAGGAGGTCTTCCCTGTTAATGTCGGAGATGCTGCACGGAGGTCTCAGTGTATGGCATTCTTGCAATATGTGTTCTGCGGTCTGGACAGAGCCACATTCACATTGGTTGGATGCTGCCAGGCCCATCTTTACCATGTTCGCTTTAAAGCGACCGACTGCAGTACAGAGCCGGTTTAATTGTACCCAAGCTTTTCTGGGGTACTGATATCCATCTGGTTTTGGTGTCAGTTCATTGATGTATAGTTTCAGGGATGAGGGGACCTGTGGCAAGGCAATACCTTCTCTATCGAGATGCTCCACACATGGCCGTAGCAGCCGCCTTGATTTTAAACGAGTTGGAGTTGTTGTTAACAGTCAACGACCTTGCGACTGAGCAGAGATGCGTATAACAGGATTCGCTATCTGCATATTTCATTTGCAAATGATATTTACGTCAGGGTTTTTTAAAGGTGTTTTACTTTTAGGGACCCGATTCGGGCCCCTAGAATTGAAAATCTGGTCCCTAGAATCAGATAAAATTATCAACGCGCTCAAGACACCTCCAATTACACGTAATTTAGTTGGAAATTTTTCGGGTCACTACCGCGTAGTGCGCGTACCTAACATTTTCCTTAAAAAAACTGTACGTGGAACCATAGGCGTACGATAATGCGTGTTACAGAAAGGAGGAAACGATTTTGCCCAAATTTCTGACACAGGCTATATTTCCCTAGACCTAGACAGTATATTCTGATCGTCGCAGATTTTAGAAAATGTCTGCAATGTCTTCCTAAACATAAAGTGAATCGCAAACAATTTTCTTTTAGTAAACGGAAAAATCAAAAGAAAAAGACATCAACAGCCACTGCCCTGATTTTTTCTTTTGCCTTCAAAAACAGATCATCTTGCCTTGAAAATTAACAAACACGGACCTGATGCGCCTGATTTTGAAATTTTCTACAACGGTGGGGAGGCAACTTCTCTTAGCCCGTATGCATAAGCGTGAACTACCCTGTTACAAACAGGGCTGTAGATTCGATACCAAAAACCTTCGACTCGTCATTTGCTGGTGCTACGACACCGGCTACAACTCTACACGTAATAATCACTACCAGTTTTTTTTACCACCCTAACAAGGGTATAACTATTCCAATGCAGATTTTAATGTTATTGAAAAGGTTTCACCAAGCATTGAGTACTGTAAGCAGACTAACCCACTAACACTAGTCACCGATGACATAAACGTTTTTCACGTTTTCAAAATTTTTGATTGGCATCTGCATGATAATTTTACCATAATAAATCCATGGTTTTTATGCAGGTAATAATCACGGTGATTGATTTTGTAAGAAAACAGATAGGATCATACATATTTTTAAAAAAGAAAAACATTTGTGGGAGCAACGCGGAAGCTTAATCCCCAATCGAATTCGTAGCTGGGCTTCTTAATGCGGAAGAATAGACAAAAAGAGGTCACCAAAACGTCATTACTGGTGATATTTAAGCACAAACATAATTATAGTTAGAAAAAACGGAGTTGCCGTTCTCTTCAAATTCACTGTAGATTCATGCAGGGAAGGATTCTTAACAGATTCAATCAGCCAGGCATTTGCTGCATACTACTTATTGGTACGTAATATCGAAACTCCGCACCTCGCCTGGCTCTCCAAACTAAACTCAATGATGACAAATAACTTTCTTGCATTGAATGTAGCTCTACTTGTTACTAAGAAAACAGGCAATCAAACTGTAAACGCAAAGTTTCGAAAGCCGTAGCCTTTGTTCAGCGGTGCACACAGCAAACAAACTCAATTAGTAATAGCAGTACAAAACTCATTAACAGCATCTGCTCTCTTTCACCACGCTATCACTCACCACTAGCTGGACCATGCTAGACATGACGGTCATACACGCATGACGAAACAAAGGACAATTAATTTTCTGATTAAATGGCCAATGATGGTCAAGCTTTGATCTACACCCTACACCAGGGGCTTCCAATCTTTTTGTCCGAGGGCAACATAAGCTTTTGCACAACATTTTGAGTGCCAGACGTCTTAAATAATGTGATTGTTTCGGGATATGTTACATTCTACCAAATCAAAAATTTTTCGTAAATACAAATTATTTTTTCAATATTGACAAAATGTCTTTGCGGCCGATTGAAATGGCTTCGCTGGCGGGATTAGGCCCGTGGGCCGTAGTTTGGATACCCCTGCTCTACACTACAGTGATTCACATGCGTTAGCTTTGACTAATGGCTAAATACTCACAAAAATCCTTCGATCTCTTTGGTACAGGTTGTAATCAATTCAAAATGTCGGGCAAACTTGTAATGTGAGAAGATTTGTCTTTAAGTGTTGGAGTGCGCGCGATCAAAGAACTAGAAAGTAAGACGCCGAAAACATATCATTGCAGCTAAACTTAACGTATCACGATCACAAGCTTCACGAACATGGAAAACGAAAGAAAACCCCTTAAAAACTCATCGCAACAATATCAATCCATCAAGTAAACACACGATAGTCATAATCAGCACTCGACCGATAAGACTTTTTGGACCGATACCGATATTTTTCATTGCCTAGAAGCGATGCCAATCCCAATATTTTTGCTTTACTCAGACCACGGTTAGAATACATGGCAGTGCATATCAAACCAACTCACAAGAAATATACAATAGCTCAAAACTAAAGAAATACATGGAAATGCTTGTATTTTTGCCAAATAATGATTTAATAATCACAATTTAACAATGTAAGTGACGATTTAAGGACCGCAAGCTACTATATTGCCAGTGACTTTGTCCAGTCATAACTTGCCGACGGATTGAGCTATAAAGTTGATCAAACCCTCTAAAGATGCGGAAAGTCTTGTAGTTTGAAAAAATTGGAAGGTTTCGGATTTTAGTTTTTTGTGGTAAAATACACAAATTCTGGAGAAGCAGTTGCTGGTTTTGTCGTTAATGCCTGAGGACCTTTTGTTATCAGTGACGACCGGAATCAATAAAACGTCTGTTTGGAAAACTAGATTCGTGTCCGAGTACTTTGACACAGTCGTCCCAGTCTTCTAGTATTTTGCACTCGTTGCAGTCTCGGCGATTCCAGCTAACGGCTCTGCCCAGGCAAACCATGCAAAGAGCGTAAAACACATAGTCGATTACTTCTCTCATGTGTTCTTTCTTACATGCGCACATTGGCATTGATACAGATGTCAAGAAGTGTTTAAAATCCGTTTGTTTGAAGAATTAGTATGGCTTCCAACAAAAAATTCACCTTTGACTTTCTTAAAATGGCTGAAAACTTCTGATTTGTTATCTTTTGCACTCATATTAAGCAGTGATGAATGGTAGATATGGCAAAGTAAAGCACAATTTAACTGCACAGCAAAGGAGAAAATAAAACCAGTTAGCATGTTGATAACATGAATTTTGTTCCCGCAAATGAAAACTTAAAGAAAAGCCCACATTTGCTTATATGGCATTTCATACCCTCCTGCAAATGTACTGCAATACAAAGCAATGCTAGTATGCTACCAAGTAGTTATAACTTACCTTTCATGCTATGCTAGTAAATTTAATGGTTCCTAGTAAACTTTTCCAGTGATCTAGTAAAACTTGCTAATAAACCTAATGGTTTTAACTACTTTACAATGGCGTGCCACGTATTTCACGCTTAGGGCTACAATGATATCTTATCTGAATCATACTCTCTGCTAACACCATCAGCATGACCTCACAGCTGCAAAAGCTATGGATATTATATACCTACTGATTCATAGCTTGGTTGTTTTTAGATTGTCACACTACTTCAGATCCGGTTTTATCATTATGACAAGAACAGGTGTGGCCAAACCTGCTCAATGTATGAGCCGCATATCGTAAAACCCAAGTTACAAAGAGCCGCAACATAAAAATCTAAAAACACGAATTTATTTGCAATCTACGCTTCTGTGACATAATAATTCTTTTTCGAACGACTTGCAAAAGTAATACTGTACCGCACGCTAGCTACCACAGTACCATTTTATAATATTTCTATACTTTGCAGTAGAAATAAAAACAAAGAACAAATATATAATTTTTTGGAAAGCTCAAAGAGCTGCATGTAAAGGTTCGAAGAGCCACATGCGGCTCTCGAGCCGCAGTTTGGCCACCCCAGTACTAGAAAGCAAGATGTGGTAGTACTTTCTTCTTTCTCTTACTTCTGCAATACAAGTAATACCACGCCTGTCCAGCTACAATTGCCACAGCCTTAGCGATGATCTCACGACAGTAACAGCAAAGACTCGCTGCTCCATTGTTGCAGTCTGGTGCCATAGCTTGTAACTATCACGCTTAGTTGTGCTGTGAACAGCACTGTTTTCGGTAAAGTAAGCCTAGCTTTCAACAAATTTGGCAAAACCGTTAGCATCTACAAAAAGACCCAGACCTACCTCTCAAATAACCATAGCTCCAGCTCCTAAATTTAAACTGAGCTCCGGCTCTGGGCCCCGCAGCCCTGCTTATAACTAAAATTGCTGTTCGAGACAATCATCAATTCTTTTTCACACCAGGGTGAACTATACTTTCAATTTTGTCACTATCAACAATGAAAAAACAGTTGTGCATTAGGTTTCAGGCCAAAGCTCTGCTCAAAAATACAAATTAATGTTTAAGACAAAAGTTTCATAAAACAGTTTGTTGTAGTACCAGCACAAACAAACTCTGGTAAAACTAACGTGCATGGGCATAAGCAATTCTCTCCTAGTCACATCAAAAAATAAGTGTTCTTTCACATCGACAGTCGCCCTTTGGCTAGAGGTTTTAATCAAGGCCTCATTGCACAGCAAAACAATTCAAAACCAACAGGTAAAACATGTTCCGAAATTATAGTAAGTTATTCTTTGCTTACGCACCTTCGAATTTGCAGTGTCGAAAATCGTTTCCACTAACAGCACATCAACACCTCCATCAAGTAAGCCACGTATTTGCTCACCGTATGCTTCAACTAATTCATCAAAGGCTGTACAAAAGCATTGTAAAAATCTAAATTTCAGACAGAAAAAAGCCATCACATTTTACTATACATTAAAGGAAAAATAATCACCATGATACACCATTGTTTTTGGTCTTTGGTAACTACAAACGATTNACAACACCTTCAAGAACATGAATCAAAAATACACAGAAATATCTCACTTATATTTCGATACTCTGGCTTTTCAACTGAAGGAGAAACAGAAAGAGTTTTGTTTGTTGGTCCAATGCTTCCAGCAACATATCGCTTTACTCCTTTAAACACAAAGACTACAATAAGTAAATGTTTCATATCTGCACCAACAAAACATAGGTATAACCGATATTCAAAACAAAGCCTTCCATTAGGTTTTACCCTCCTACAGGTTTCTTGACCTCATCTTGCAAACCAGGCCTTAAGGCTTTGATGACCCAATTGTAAATTGGAAACAAAAAGAATATTTATAAACTAAGATAGCTCACACTTCAAAATCATATTTTTTAACTTTAATGTAATCATTGAAGAAAGCTCATTAAAATGTTAAACATGATGCCTGGAATACATTTAACTCTTTATTAGAATAACAACTGAAATAAGCCTTGCTTCATGATATGCTGTAACAGGAAAGCAAAAAGGTTTCGTTATATCCATGGTTGTGGAGTCAGAAGTAAAATGTCCAACTCTGACTCTTTGACATAATGGGACTTAAGTTTGGCGGTCAATAATTTTTTAGCAACTAGCAATCAATGGAAATAGTGGTACACAGCGAGAATTTGCTGTTTCGATAAAAGTTTCAAAAGAACTTGCATCATTTCAACAGGTACAAGTTAGGATTCCTAACTTANGAGTGCGATGTAAAAAATTATTCAATTGAACTTCTGGAGTCGGATAAAACAATCCCACTCCAACTCCTAGTGTTCTTAGAAATCCGACTCCATCCAAAACCTCCGATTTGTTGCGACTCCGACACTGACTCCATAACCCTGGATATAGCTCTGAATTTTCTGGTGGCACTGCAATTATTTTTCAAAAGACACTTGACAATTATTACCAGTTGAGGCAGTGACATCTTGTGCAGCTTTCTTTGCCAACAATGCTGACTCTTTGTTTAGTCGATGCACCAAATGTTCAAGACCATAATCAGCCTGAGCAACTGAGGTTCCACTGAAAGTGTTTGTTTCAACAAAGTCAGCACCAGCTTCAAAATAACTCTAAATAAATATATAACTCAAAATGAGTCCCAAAATTTAAAAGTAGTACACCTCAGAACAAAATATTAGACAAAAAAGATTTTTTATTGACAAGGCAATATATTAAAAATCATAGCAAAGTAAAAATTGAACATGTAACTTTGCACCAATTAGGCTTCATGCCTTGTTCCAGACTTTGCAAAACGTAAGGTTTGTATGCTTGCTTCAATCATTAGAATGTTTAAAATATCATCACTTATCTTGGTCACAAACTGTTGGCAATTAGCATATTGGAGATTGTTAACATCTCAACTGAAACTAGGCTACATCAATCGAAGCATGTGCATTAACTTTGATTTGAATGAAAAAAAACAAAATGATTTGAAATACCTTGTGAATATTGTATATACTATCTGGTTGAGTGATTGAAAGCAGGTCATTGTTTCCTTTCAAAGATTTTGGATGGTGTAAAAATTCTTCACCCCTGAAGTCTTCTTCAGAGAATCTTAGCATCTGAATCATAGTACCCATTCCTCCATCAAATACCATGATTCTCTGCTTTAAGACGGTCTCTATCTCTGCTTTTATGGATATACCTGAAATTGGAATTTACAATACATCCGAATTCTTTCACAACTTCTACAGTATTTTGTTACAAAATAGCCAACCCAGTGTGTTGGCTAGTTTTAGTATTCATCTGATGATTGTCATGAAAATAATAAAATTTGCTAGTACATATGAGTAAAATGTGCACAGCAATTGCATTTCAATCGTTAAATTCACCTTAACATAATGACGAATGTATCGGCAAAGCTAATGAATATTAGCAGAAAACATTGAATTTAATATTGATACCAGCTTAGCCTGCAGAAAAAACATTTCACATTACAAATTCAAGCTGCAGAACCATGTAACTAATTTTTGTTACCATCCTGCCATAAGTAAGCAAAGTACAGACACCACATGACATAATACTAACATAGCTTGTGATGCTGTTTATTACAGTAATTACCTCAACAAAAAAACAAAGGTTTGTGTATCACAATAAAAATAAACACATATAACCACAGAAATAATTTCATCAATGTAAAAACAATTGCATACAAAGATAGTCAAAATCAACAAAATTACAAAGGTACTCAGAACAATTCACTGATTTTAAAAAGATTTTTCAGAAAACACGAAACTGAAATGGTAACTGCAAATAATCAGCTAAGTAACCTTTGTAGATGAGGTATACTAAAGACCTACCTCTCATTAAATGACAAAGACAAGAATTTATACAGGTACAGTAAATAAAAATGAGAACACAACAACCAGGACAAAAGTAGCAAAAAGAAGCAAGAGTACACAAACATTGAGTCATATACACAACATTCATTTTCATAACACAGATGATGGTGAGCAAGCAGTATATGAAGAGTCGAGTTGAATGCATACTAAGCACATCAAAGTTTGACTAACAGACCAAAACTAAGACCAAAGCCAAAGGAAAGGCAAATGCACAGAAGACTTCAAAGTTGCTCATTAAATGGTGTCTACAGACACACATAAGCCTTACCACACATCTTGTACGGTATGAACGTGATGAATGAAAGGATTTAAATAGTTTTCACTGCGTTGAATGAACCGCTTAAAATCGCTGGGAGCAGGTTTGTTCCTCCGTTCAGCTCCTGTCCACGTCTGCTGCACCTTCCGTCTGTCCGGACAAGTAAACGCTACTGCGGGGCTTCCCTTACCGTGAGAATCGGTTTTATAGCTGTAAAAGTCACTCAACCAAATCATGATGAGAGAATCTTTTTTTCTCCACATTCAGTCCGCACGTCTTCCTCTCGTTTCACACATCCATGTCTGTTTTGTGACAGCACTGCGGAAAACAGATGAATGCAGGCCAGTTCTTCGTCTGTTACAGTATACGCGATACACAGCGCAGTATTACAGGTACTCTACATCAACGCAACATACTCGTTTTGATGTGCCAGGGTTGTCGTGGCGGAATCAGGCTTCTGGACAATTGATTTTATGATCATGGCGCTTATACCCCATTCGTTTGCCAATAACATAGCCGAAATGTGTGTCAAAAAGTTCTGCTCACTGCCAAAGACAGGGAAGCCTGAGCGGAATAAACATTGGACTGCCATGTCCGCATTTGTGAAGGAAAGTTCTTGTGGAGGTACAGTGAGTATGTTTATAACTTTCATGACTTGTTTTGTTGTTTAGGCTAGTATGATAAAGCAGCGTTCCCCAAAGTCCGGCCCGCGAAGGGTTCCAATCCGGCCCGCGAGCTTCCTAGGAATGTTTAGTGTTTTAACAATTTCGTGTAAATGAATTAATGTAAGATGTAATCGCACAAAACGGATAAAAAACAAAAACCAGTTGCTGCAATTGAGACTTTTATCCCGATAAGCGTTAGGCTATAAACAAAACAAACCCAGCTTATCTCTTTGATCAAGGATCAACTACAAACGTTTTCGAGTTTACTCGCATTTTGTGTAACAGAAATGATTCCCTTTAACCGAGGCTATTCTTTTCAATGTTACGCTTTGCGTACAACTCAGACAAGTAAACACAAACATAGAAAATTGTTACATCATAGTTGCTTTTTTCGTTGGAAATTACTGCGTATCAGCTCCCTAATATTGTACTTGAGCTTGGCGCCCAGACTGCTGCAGAATCTACATTAGCATGCATAAAAATTTGTAAACTGTAGTAGACATTTGCCTTGGCGTTTGAAGTATAAGCGTTATTTGACAGCTTTTAGACTTTTTAACAGGAATACTGCATGGCAGTGGCATAGCCAGCCCCAAATTTTTTTGGGGGCCAAAAATTTTGAGGGCCAAAAAGTTTGATTTTAGGCGAATAACACTATTTTGTTTGAGGTACCGCCTCTCAAAGCACAAAATGACTATGCTAACAATTTTGTGGGGCCATGCCCCACTGGGCCCCCAACTGGCTACGCCTATGCTGCATGCTAATTACAAGCGAGTTTGTTGGGTACCAGCATTTAATACCATGTGCAACAGTAATGGAGTCTCAATACTTAATCTTGAGGCCAGTTTCGACAGTGGTGTATGGGGGTAAAAGCGCACCCCCAAAAGTTTTGATTTGTCAAAAATCCTGGCAAAATCTCTAAAAATTCGTGCAAAATCCTGCAAAATTCGGGCACAGATGTTTTGACACCTTTGTTTCCTATTGTATGATGAATGAAACTAACTGTCGAAATATATCCGAATTTGACTTTTTCTTTTCCAAAATACACATGACTTTTGTGTGGCTTCCAAAAAAACGTCTTAATCATTTTTGAGAGTGAAATTTTTCGAGTGAGTTTGAGTAAATTCGGGCAAAAATACTTCACACTCCCAAAATATTGCCTGCCTCTATACCTAGTAGTCTCGAGACCCATTTCTGCGAGTCTCAGTCTTGAAGGTTTCAGGTCTCGTCTGGGTCTCGAAGACTACAGATTGTGGTCTCAAACCTACTGTCTTGGGACTTTGAATACTGCAACGATATGACTTAGTAAAACTTATTTACTTCAACTACTTCGAAGTTGAAATACTTTTCGTCTATTTTGTGTGCAGGTAAGAAATAAAATACAGTAGGCAAATAGGAAAAATGCCGACAATTCGCAAAATGTCAGCTTCAAAGCTGGTGATGATACTGCTTTGAAAAATTTTCGAAGCATTTCGCCAAAAGCTGCAAATTTTCAAGTCTCGGACTTTTTGATGAAGTCTTGGTGTCAACATTTAGGTCTCGACTACATCTCTGCTGTCTAGTCAGTGATTGGTAAGGTATACAGGGTTCTTGAAAATCATAGAAGCTGTTAACGTATATTGCAGCGTCAAGCGTGGAACCAAATATTACAACTATTATGCAACAAAAGAAGCAGTTGCAGAAGTCACTTTGCAAACATGTTACCAAACAAAGAAAACAAACTGCAATTTACAAACATGTCTAATGTTATGTGTGTAGTTTTTTGTTTTGTTTTTTTCAATGCACAAAACAGTCCAGCCTGCGGATGCTGATAAGCTCGCGATTTTGGCCCAGCATCCAAAAAGTTTGGGGAGCACTGTGATAAAGCAATGCAATCGTAGTCCAAAGTAGATCAATTAGCCCAGTTAGTACTTAGGTTATTATAACGTAGCACAAGTAGTTGAACTTAGTTTGTGTGGATAAACATTGTTTTTTACCTCTGCTATGTGTCTTTGTTCTGTAATGTCATGGTTGCTGCATTGCTTTCTGCCCCATAACCTCTATTGTCACTTACTTTTCTCACCTAGTGTGTGCGTGCCTCACTTGTTCATCTGTACATACCTCAACTCTTCACCCATTGCTTGCCCAATGCCCACCGTGCCATCATCTATAAGTGTTATGTAAAGTATTGTTAATGATTTAACATTTGCGTGCCCTTTCTTTCAATTGCATTCTGTTTTTGTCCTTGATCTGTCACATCCTGATCTTGTTTTATGATCTTATATTTTCTATATTTTATTTGAGTTGGCCCTATTTTGTCTTTTTATGTTATATGACCACAATGAGTATGTGTCCAGCATCATGTCATATGCCCACCAACCCCTGTGGTTTTTCAGTATTGAACTAGGTTAGTTACACATGGTAAATTTTGTTTTGCTGGTAAGATGTTTTATGGTATTTTGTAGCTGTTGACATATACAATAATTGTAACTTTTCACAAATATCACTGGCAGAAGCTGCTAGAAAAAAGCATTGGAAAGAAAACACTAAAAAACAATGCAGTTAATAAGTCTGAACAATTAGGTCAAGTTTCCATATCAAATGTGGTTCATGTCCTCATTTTGAGAACATAATATCCCTTTTTTGTCATTGTGTTTGTACTGTAGTAAAATATGTTTAAAAGTTATAAAAAAGCTCAAAGTCTTTTTTAATTTCTAGATAATTTTCAATTGCTAAAGCGGTGAAAGTTATATATATATATATGTTTATCATCACTGTGGTTAATTCTGTTTAGAGAAAAACTTGTTTTGATGGATACTGTACATTTTATTACATTAATTCTGTACATTTCCTACCTCGCATCAAAAATCTACAATTTTTCAACAAATATGATTTTTTTGAACAATAACTTGTTTGTGGTAAAACTTTTGTTGTAACAGTTTTTTTTTCATAAGAAATGTCATGGCGACGATGCTTTTTAATGAGGTATGTAGAAAACTATCTGATTATGTCAAGTGTCACAGTAAGGAGTAACTATGCCCCCATGCTATTCCACAAACTGGTTTTGATGTCAGTGGGTCAGTGTGGACTATTCAAGTGTATTAACAAGACTTTTTCTAACATTTAGTGTCACTTCTCTACAGTTGCATTCAGCTTAATTAAGCCTTGGACTCTATAATTGTATTCTCTATGAATTCACAAGAAAATGTATTTCAAGTTATTTGGTGGTACACTATCCAATTAAGTTCACTTCATCATCAACTAAGAAATTATTCTATTTATTATCTGAACCTTTTTCAGTGTGCAGTTTTAATGCTTAGTTGATAGAATGAGATCCCAAGGTAGCTGTAATTTTAAATTTAATTTTAACTGAATCTTCAGTGTTTAGTGTCAATGTTTTTCTTATTAGCTGCAGAGACTCAAGTGTTTTCATGTTTTTAGTGTTTAGTGTCAATGTTTTTCTTATTAGCTGCAGAGACTCAAGTGTTTTCCATGTAACACTGGCTGTCAGAGCATAAAAACTAGTCAAAAGGCGCAAGAAGTTCAGCAAATAACACCATGGCCAAACAAACGCTAAGAGTGAAAAGTGCTTTTCAACACATAATGGTCTATATGACGTAACACAAAACGAATGCCTTAAAATTGCGTCCTTATTTTAAATTCAAATGTAGTGCTGCCTGGACTTATGACACAGCTTTAAAAAGTTCTGACGTCAATGAAAAAAGTGGCTATTCTCCACAATTTGAGTGAAAGCAGCTAACTCTACCTGTTAAATGTTTTACTAGGAAATCGATTTTTGCTTTAATTATGCATCTTCAGTCCTGTAAAATGCAAGTAAATGCTTACAGGTGAAATAATGAAAAACTAAAAACAAGATTCATAAAAAGCTCACAAATCGTAGTTTCTAGCACATGCTAAGGCCATTATATTGTTTTCATTGAAGCTAAAAAACTAAAACTAGTGCCATTAGGCGAGCAGTTGATTTCAAGCAGCTGTTTTAAAGAAAACGGCTGTGGCCTGCACTGTACAACCAGGAAACTGCTGGCCAACGCGATCGGGCTATTTTGCCCTTTATGCATTTAAGGTTTTTTCTTAAAAATCTGATTGCACAAGACAAGCACATAAAAATGTTGTGCATGTCATTTGCTAATACTGTACCGCAATATTTTTGTTTTCTAGTCCTTAAGTAAGACATGATGGTTCTAATTTTTTTGGAATGCTAGTCATGAGTGTGTAATTTGCTAAGGTATTGTGGGGTTTGCAAGTGGGTTTGATTTTTGTGTTATTATAGCTCTTGAAGTAGTCAGCCTTGCAACTGGCACCTCTTGTCTTGGTTTCTCACAAATGTCATCAGAGGGAAAGGTGCTACATGATAGCCATGCAGAAGTATTAGCTAGAAGAGCATTTGCAAGGTAATATGGATTTTTCATGTGTAGTTTGTTTTGTTTGTGAGGTTTCAAGTTTTACTTATGCGGTATCTTTCTGCTAGTCCTTTTATAGTGCCATCACTTCATGCTAGTCAGTGGTGTTGGTTCTTGTTAACATGGTTGAAGCTTTCAATGCATACCAAGTACATGCCTCATGTTGCCTCCATATACTTATCACTGCACTATTCTCCATATAAATAATTTTTTATGGTTAATGAAATTGTTCTAATTTGTCGAATGTAAAATGAATACAAAAGAAGTTGTTGAAATATTTTATTTCAAATGAGCATATAATTCCACAGTTACTGTACTTGCATTTATTTTTATTCAAACTCTAGCCATATTTAGCTCAGTGTAGTTGCTTGAGGTTTCCATCTGGTGTAGTTTTATCTAAAGGTTTGAGTTGTTTATATGTTGATCAACATTGGTAATGTGAGCCTCACCAAACTAATTTTCCTTGTTTGATCAAACAGAAATTAAAGTAGTTAGTGTTCGGTTTGTTCCTTTTCAATCAATCACAGCAGTAATTTTGAAAGCTTCCCAGGATGTACTTTTAGTCATCCATGGAGTGTACATTAGGCAAAAAAACAAAGCTTTTATTAACATTTCATTGTTTCTACTGTTACAAGGACAAACAATGCCCATTTGCCTTTTCAACAAAGAATCTAATTTCAAATATGTATGATTACAAGTCATCCTTGCAAAACATGTGCTAAACCAGAATTTTTTAGTTAAAGAACTAAAAGTAGTTACCAAAACTCTATTTTGTTTTTGGCATTAAGTTTTTTCCCCAAAAATGAAGTGATGACACTATTTTCAAGTGATAGTCCATCCTTTTATGTACAGTTTGTTTGTGAATATCAAGTAATTTAAACGAATATAATTTACACATCAAAAAGTGTGACTATGATGGCACAAAATTAAACAGTGTAACTGACATTGCTCTGCACTCAACAATACATGCATGCAAAATGCACATCGCAATGAATTAATCTTAACGGTATATGATCACAAGGCATTCTTGCAAAGCATGTGGAAAAACAGAATTGTTCAAGTGTTTACCAGGTTGTTTTTTTGGTAATGCATGGACTGTATAGGCGAACAGCCATAGCTTTTAGTTAACATTTCAGTGTTTCAACTGTTACAGAGAAACATAATATCTATTGCTCTTTAAGTTTCAAAATGTTGTAAGGAAAAGCAGATTAGTAGACATAAAATTATCTGCAAAGCTTTCCCAGTTTGAAAAACAATTTCCAAATAGAACTACCTTGCCTTTAGTAGCATAATTACAGTTCAGTAATAGTTTGTGCTCTTGGGCAAAAAAACGATGCCCCTGCAACCCTGCTTCATGCCACTAGATGTTTAGCGCAGATGATGTTTTATAGGCATGTTACGTATATTCTGACTACTTGCAATATTTTGTCTTGCTGTTTTGATGTGTTGATATTCAAACACGTGAGCTGCTTCATAATGAAAAACATTTGAAAATAGCATCATCTTGATGAATTGAAAAGAGCGTGATCTCTTTAAATTCCTACAGGTGTAATTATGGAGGTCGCCACCCAAAGAACTGCCATACCAGTGGGCATTCCCCTAGAAGTGTAACAAATATCTGATCAATTAATTCCATGAAAGATTTAGTGAATTTGATCTTTGGTAGTCTAACCAAATCTCCAATAAGGGTCCTTGATGTCAAACCCTATTATCATGTCCTGAAATATCATTGCTGATTTGTCTTAGATAGGTTAGTTTTTCTAACATTTTTATGATCATATTTTTATCCCTACATTTCATCGGCTCATTGCTAGTAGGCAACTTTTGTCAGAAAAGTGTATCAAAATTATGTGAGTTGTGGTACTTTCCAAAACTTTGTGGTGCTTAACAACAGGCTTGCACAGTCGGAGGTAAAATGTCCGGCTCCAGCTCCGACCTTTCCAAAATTTCCGACCCCGACCTTTCCAAAAGTACCAACATCGACTCCTGACTCCGACTCCTTAACATAACGTGAATGATGTTTGGCTGCACGAGTTTAGGATTCCTAACTTAGGAGTACGATGTAAAAAGTTATTCAATTGGACTTCTGGAGTCGGATAAACAATCCGATGATTCCGAACCCTAGCGTTCTTAGGACTCCGGCTCCACCCAAAAACCTCCGACTCCGCAACCCTGCTTACCAAAGCTGTAAGTCATCCCAACACTATCATCGACAACAGTTTTCAGTTTCCAAGCACATTCCTGAAGAATAGCGTTTGAAGCAAACAGAACCCTCTGGACTTCTGATAAGAGTTTGCAGATTTTTCTACTTGTGTTTTTGTTTTGTTCATAACTACTTCAACTTTGTTCTAGCGCAATCTGTACTGTCTGAATTTCTGTGCAGATACATCTGTCATGAATTGCTCCTGGCGTATTGCTCAAATCAGTCTTCAGTCTTCAGGAAGGCATCGGATAACAGTGGAAGGTGCACACTAAAAGATGGAATTCAGTTTCATTTTTACACTTCGCACTCTCCCTGTGGAGATGCAACGATTTTTCCGTTAGGAAGTACGCGTGGTTTCGTCGAAGAATTGAAGAACCTGAAGGATATCAGTAGTCCGACTATAGTTGATGGCCAAGCGTTAGAGGCCGCTGATGACAACTGTGAGTGCGTACCTCCAGAACCCAAACGTGCTAAACTGCATGGTGACCTGAATGGGGAAGTTGCTTCTGATGCACTTGATCTTAACAGGTATGCCGCATCACGATGTTAGGTCTTATGCAAAAATTAATTTAAAGTTATTTGTAAGTCCCATAAAACCTTAATTTTTTTCGTTGATTTTCACCTATGTTTCTCGTTTCTAGAACAGGCGCAAAAGCGGCACCAGGTGAACCTGAAGACAGTTTGAAAAGCGGAACTAATTACCATCAGATTGCTATACTAAGAACCAAGCCAGGTCGTGGCATTCCCTCCATTTCAATGTCATGCAGTGACAAAATCTTGCGATGGAATTTGCTCGGATGCCAAGGAACGCTGCTTACTTTACTTTTGACAGAACCATTGTATCTGAGAACAATATCGGTGGAAAAAGAGTCTGCGGACCTGCAGTCACTTCAGAGAGCTTTGTGGGATAGGAATAAAGATGCTGAGAGTCATTTGTTGGGTTCTTACTTCAAACCACGCGCACCGGGAATTTTTATCTGTGACAACTTCTTTCCTCATACAAAGCCCTTGGACTGTGGTAGTGACGTCAAGCCATGCGGCAGCGCTATAATATGGTGCAACGTTGTAAACTCGCCTTTAGACGTTGTTTCAAAAAACGGCCGTAAACTTGGTGTTACAAAAAAATGTCGAAATTTGCCACAGTCCGTATGTTCCGTCAGTCGTTACAGCTTATTTCATTTGTTCAAAAACGTGGTGTCATACCTTCCTGACGATTCACCTCTAAAAACAAGGCTTGCAGCGGGTGACGATGGTGGCCAGTATTTAGATTTCAAAAAGATGGCTTCTGATTACGTAGCTGCCTGGAAAACTTTAAGGGAGTTCGTTTTTGAAAACTGGGTTCAGCATGATAGAACTCTAGATGAGTTTAACTAAAGCAAGATGATGTTTCTGCTGTTCATGATGTAATTTGTAGAATGTGTACGTGGACAGGGAAAAACTCTTATTTGAAGATGCAAACTGAAAAGTACTGCTTAGTGGGCGAATTCCTTGTCGTAATATTAATAGCGTATGTAGGGACGATTCGTATTTGTGAAACATCGTTTTGTGAGACAGTGAATAGGAACATGCGTGAAATTTTGTAGGGAGGGCTTTTTGCAAGTGTACATTGCATTTCAATTTCACATTTGTATTCTTTAAAGACGTTTATAGAGCGGACAGTTGATACTATAGCTCTTGTTGAAGAGGAACGTGTTTTTAACCTGCATGGCATTTCTTTGAATCCGCCCGAGATCGATGACTCATTTTTTTAAATGAGTTTTTTTAATAGCAAGTACAGTGTTTTTCGTTTGAAACCTCATATGACAAGTACTAAAAATAATGAAAAATATGTTCGTTTCATTAATTGAAAATGATTGCGGCTTACTCCTGCAGTCTTGATTATCTGTACCATTAAAAGCTCCAAGTTTGCTGTAAGCTTTCGAAGAATCAGCCGGAGTTGCTCTGCATTCACCTTGTTGCAATGATTCAAGCTTGCAATAAGGTTGTAGGGCTGACGGTGCGTGGTGTTGGGTGAACTCGATTTCCTATTAATTAAAAACTTGCTGATGGATTCAAACTTTTCACGTGTGTGGAGACTAATTATCTGAATATACAGTATTCAAAATCTTCATGTACTTCGTGGTGAGAACACCTCTGCAAATCAGAGCCACAGCGGTATGTTACATGTAAACAGCAGTCTTGTTCGTGAGAATGGCACTCGATAGATACCGTTTGCGACCCAGCACTCCTGCGCAACTGTGTTGATCATCCAGCAAACTGCAACCTCTTCACAAAATATAACCCTATTAAATTCGCAATAATTCGGCCATTAACTTCAAACTATAATAAAAATTTATAAAACCGTCGAGGAGTGCCCGACGAGACAACATGTTTAACAGATTTTTTTCGGTTTCCCAGCGCCTTGACACTAATTTGCATGAAATTTTTTAATGTTTTTGCCAATAAACATGGGTGTCGGAAGGGGGGCCTTGGCCCCTCTTGGATTTTGACNTTTTCCTATGAAAATTTTAGCAAAAAAAGGCTGTTTTCTTAGGTTCAAGTGGGTAAAACGAAATTTCACTAGTTTTGACCCTTCTGGAAAAATCCAGTGTTGGCTTCCCCTGGAAAAAATCCTTCTGATGTCCACGGGTGTAGGATAGGATTATCAGAAAAAGTGACCCATGGATGATCCTATGTTACAGTCTGGACAGAATCTAATTATACCGCTGTTTTTTTTTAGAAAGTTTTTATAGCCGTTATAAATTGTTTTTTAATGTAGTGGCATTGATCTGAAATTGCAAGTGAAATGGTGGTTGACGAACTCATACGTGATGGGAACCTGACGTCTTTCCACGGTAAGAAATATCTTTTACATTGTTACAGTTCTTGACATCAGCAGTATGGTAAACTTGTTGAGCGCGTGGTTGCGATGGTTGTATTTAATTGGAAATTTGGTAAACAATGCACGGAGTTGCTGTAGATTCTTACTGCATACAAAACAGCCACAATAATCGAAAAAATTTTATTCAACGTTTCGGCTTATGCTTAAGCAATCATCAGGAATAAATGAAATGCAACAGTTAGAAAGAAAAAATAAGAATGAAATTTTAAGGCATTCGTTTTGTGTTACGTCATTATGTATTGAACTATACCATGTAACACTGGCTGTCAGACCATTATGTATTGAAAAGCACTTTTCGCTCTTAGGGTTTGTTTGGCCATGGTGTTATTTGCTGAACTTCTTGCGCCCTTTGACTAGTTTTTATGCTCTGACAGCCAGTGTTACATGGTATAGTGTCGCGGCTGTTAGAAATAAGCACAGCCTTGCCAGTAGCACTGTTTTTCGATGAAATTCATGGCCGTACTTGCGACAGTGTTCTTGACGTGTTTAAAGCTTGTTGTTTGAATGAAACACCAGCCTCACTAAGATTTGCGGCTTGAAATATGGATGTGCTATTATGCGGTAAATGTCTTCTTACCCTCCCACGATTTTATATTGCAAGGCAGAAGCTAAGGTCGCAAATGCACGCGATAGACATAACATTTTGCATGCATCGTGTTCTCTGCCATTGCGTAGAGAAAATGCTGTAGGCAGGATGTAGTGACTGCAGTCGAATCGTATCTTGGTTTTTCTCTGTTCTTTTAGGCCTGTTCTTTATTCTACGTTTTACGGATCATCCATATTATTCCCGTTTTACGATAGAAGTTGGTCTTTTCTTATTTTTTATGGGATGCTTTTCTAGAAATGTTTCTTTCGTTGTTTCTGTGGGTCTTGCTGTCTGCGATCTTCGTTTATGGATTAGCTGCGGCCATCGGTTTCTGGACGTTGCACAAGCACAAACAAGGACGTTGGTACTGCGTGACCGTAATTTCTGTGGGTTTGTTCATGCCTTTGACCGGAGGAGTTATTTCAAGTAAGTAGCCATAGTTATATTGTTTATTTGTTCTTATAACGCTTAGTGTGTTGTGCATACACGTTTGGTAAGGACCACGAAAGCCACTGTAGGTCGAGATGTTTCGGTCATAACTCGGCAGCCGATAGCGCTAGAGAGCTAATCGAACCATCAAAAGATGCAGGAAGTTTTGTACGTTCGATAAAAAATGGGTACTTTTGGATTTGGAATTTTATGGGGCAGTGTGACGTCACTTGACGATTTGGGGGCATGTGAAAAAAACCCAAGAGTCAATTCACACGTTTAAAAAAAACTAGGCGAAAATCCGCTTCTTATGAACCCTGAAGTGACTCTAGCGCAATCGCTCGCCGAATTATGGCCCAAAAGCAGTGGCGTGACTGACGGGTGACAGGGGTGCGAACCGCCCCCCTGGCAAGCTAAATGTAAAAACCGGACCACCACTTACCTTATATTTTATAGTTACGCCACTGCCCAAAGCCACATACGTTGCTTTCGTGGGTGTTAAAGGGTGTATGTCGGCCATAACTACCACAGTTAGTTTGCACAAACTTTCCGGTGGGGATTGAGTCCCATTTGTTGCTCCGTTTGTCGAAATCTCTGGCTTATTCTTTTGTCAGTGAGTATCTTCATGACAGCGGTTCATGAGAGAACAAAATGCGATAAGATTTTGAAAAGTTGTGCAGTTACATCTTGCATATGTTGCGGTTTTGTTTCAGGTGCCTTTATTGCGACTGTTTACCAGTCGTTGGCGTGGCACATGCCCGCTAGGATGGCTTTGATTTGGGGGACTGGACAGACAGTGTTGGCCATAGGTTTGTCGTTCACAAGGCTTTTGCCCACTCTGTAATGGTCCAGTCAACAAAAGGGATACTCGTCCTTCGGCCAACAGTCTGGAAAAAAACGAGTGGCTGGCTGGACACAAGACAGAACTTCATCGCTCATTTCTTGAACCGATTTTGAGCTGAGTTATCTTGCGTGACGCAGGGGTGGGTGTCTGCGTCAANGGGTCATACCCCATGTGTGTAAGTAGGAGCGGAAATGTCTGACACCCGTGCGGAGGTGGTTAAGCCGGACCCACGCTGTTCTTGGCATGGTCATTCCGAGAGGATGGGTGCCGATGTCGGGGATGAAAGTACGGAGTCTCGTAGTGTTCTCCAACCACTCCGCATTCCGTCGGTGATCCACCCAGAGCGCCGCACATCTGTTGTTGTAATCAGATGAACTGATAAGTTTTTGTGCGTCAGGTACAAATGGGTGTCTCGATTTGAGATGCCGTGCATTCCCATTTGATGGACAGGTGAACTCTGAGCCGAGCAGATGTCCGGGCTCCATGACACAGCGTTCTACAGACAATGTAGTTCCTTTGCGACGAAGCTCTGCTGGTTGGATGCCTGCGTGGATAGGAAGATTGTCCGCTGGTGTAGGACGCAGGCATGCAGTCAAAATTCGCAAGGCATCTTTGATGACATGATCGATGAGGCGGGTGTGAGCACTGCGGCACCAGGACGGAGCTCAATACTCTGCTGTTGAATGGACCAGGGCTAAGGTGGCTGTTCGCAACGTTGTTGCCCTAGAACCCCAGCCCGGGCCAGCAAGCCGCCTCAAGAGTGCGACGCGTGATGTCAACTTTTTGCGAAGTGACTCGAGGTGTCGGCGATACATGAGCGATGGGTGAAAGTCTGCTGATGGCTTACATTGACTACAGATCAGTGTTTCAGAGCCTTTGTAACCATATCGTCCCATTGGTCTGTTGTTTGGCTAGAATCTTCCTCAAGTAATAACATGAATAAGGTGCGTGATTGCGTTAAGTACCTGTTAATCAGAGATTTTTAGTAGTTCTAGATATCCTTGCTGGTAATCATTAGCCTATTCAAAATGTCTATTTTGTGCTAAGTTTTTGTTGAAATTTCCACAGTATCTGTGTTTTCTCCGTAACAGACCACACAGATTCGTAGAAACACGTGCAGTCTATCTGTGCCTCACAACCAAAACTTGCATATTAATTAATTTTAATTTTTTTTTTTTTGTTACACCCTACAAGTGATCAGTAAAGAATGGGTCATTTGTTTATCAGATCTAAGCATTAAATTCCAACTATTAGTTGAATACCCTGCTATTCTTACGTCATAACAACCGTGTGATAATATTTAATGCTAACTACTTTCACACAAAGCATCACTCAAATGCGCAGTCAAAGCAAATCCAAATTGCATGTGATCTGATACTTGTTGTGAACACTTAAATAAGGTGCGTTTCATCATCACATTAATCTGATTCATGCAGTACGTAGTTCCGTCATGAACGCGGAAATGAGCAAAGCGGAATTTTAGTAGAAAGGCAATGCACGGGCTGTAATATACTGAGAAGTATGGATTGAATGAAATACTAAAGTTTTTAACAAAAACTAGATGGCCAATCAAGCGCTCCAAAGACTCGTATAACAGCCTGGTTTTTATTAAAAACTTGAGTAAAAAATTTGGCTCTTAGTGTTAGCGCCCAGAGCCCGATGACCTCGGACAAAAATATGTAAATCCATCTCAATTATGACGTTACCCCCAAAAAATCCCAAACCTTCCAATCTTTTTAAATCTAACCTTGAAGACTTTTCGCATCTTTACATGGTTTGAACAGCTCTCAAGCTCAATGGGCTGATGAGTTACGTTGGTGCAAAGTGGCGCAGTCGGGACTTAGTCGTAACTCGTCAATCGCAACCATGCTTTTCGGTGGATTTGAACTTTTAAGGTACCTGAATTTGTTGATTGTGACTTAAAACGGAGGAATAATAGGCAATATATTTTTGGTAAGAGCTGACGTAGGCGAAATATATATACTCAGTAAGATCTTAGTGTCTGATTTTTTGCTGGGAAAGGATTTCTTTCGAAAGACAGTGAAAAAAGGCAGTATTGTTTTTTAACGCGAGTGAAGGCGAGTTGGTTGTGTGGTGTTTTTGACACTTGCAGTAGGTTGTATCGGAAGCATAACGTCAATTTTTGAAAAGCAGACCTTGAGTGCTGCTAAGTTCTTGTATTACAGCAACTTGCAGGTCCTTTTAAGCAGCTGTAAGTTCAAATTTCTGATTGATTACATGAACAACTTCTGCTTTGATACGGGTAGTGCATATTCCGTTACATAAAGGAATATACACGTAAATGATTAAGGTTGTTATCCGGACTGCAGTCACCTGACCAACTGCCACCTAGGAAAATCACCACCAATGACAATCGCCACCCGGACAACTGCCACCTGGGACAATATGTTTGGCCCCGAAAAATTTTTGGGCTGGCTACGCACCACTGCTCCCACCTGGAACAATCGCCACCAGGGCTACTGCGACCTAAGATATTGACTTCGCGTTTATTGCCGTTAGCGACATTTAAACTTCACAAGGTTCTGGGATATAACAAAAATTTCTTCGTTCTCTGACCACTTTGAAGAATGTTCACTTCAACTTACATATTTTTGGTTAGAGAATGTCGTATCAATGTCATTACATCATAAATATTCTTAAGTCAATGCAAAACTTAATTTTTTTATGAGCAATTTCAACATTTTTTCAGCAATCTGTTTCATGCACATTATCGCATCGTATTCATTCCACACACTCATTTCACCCGTTTACTTCCGTTCATTCAAAGTCCTGTGCATTCTTTTACCTTAGCTTTTGATTTGAGTTGTGAGTTCATGAAAGCAACTGCTGCAACATTAAAACTCGTGTTTGTTGCACTACGCTGAAGCAGTATGTCATAGCACAGAGGTCATAGTTTGACTTTAGGCGAGCAACACTATTTTGTTTGAGACACCGCCTCCCAATGCACAAAATGACAAAATATGTTAGAAATTTGACGGGGGCATACCCCCCTGGCTACGCCTATAAGTGGCAGTTGCTCTGGGTGACGTTGTCCTATGTGGCAGCTGTCCTAGGTAGCGGTTGTCCTAGAGGGCCGGCCTTAAGCCGATGCAGCTGCATTGGGCCCCGCGCCATGGTGGTTGGGCAGGTTGTTCATTTTTTTCAGATCTCCCTTGCGCTCAAGAGAAAAACCGTTAGCAAATAATTATCTCGTTTGAACGAAAGGTGGGTTTCCTCTAATTATTATTATCGAACGTTATCAAACTTGCTCAATTCTCATGCCAGGGCGTTATATGAGCGCTCCACCATGTCCCACTCTTTATGGAAAGAACTTGGTTGTTACTAGTGCAGGTAGACATGCAGCTATTGAACAGGTCAAGACGAGTGTCTGCAGGCCCGTAACCAGCTTGGGACACCAGGTGGGGCGAAGAGCTTTCTGAAAGGGGCCAAATTTTTTTAAACCATGTCCAATAGTTTTAAACTATGCCCAAAACATTTTTCCAGGAGGGGCAAAAAATTTTGTAAGGGGGCTTCGCCCCCCCCTGGTTACGGGTCTGAGTGTCTGTCGTGTTAAATTTGATGGTGTCTCTTTCAATGTAACGTTGTTGAGTTCACCAAAGATCCTTTTGTTTTGGAAAATTTTTGGTTGATTGCGGGTCATGTGCATTTTCACAAAAACCTGCAATTTTGCTTCATGGAAGATTTTAACATGGATTACATATTTTAATATTTTGTTAAAATAAAATTAACTCTACCACATTGAAACAAACGACAAAAGGTGAGATGTTGAACTTGAACCAGAATCATCGCCAGAAAGCCTTCAGTAGGGGGGCTTTACCTTTGTGCAGGGGGGTTGGCATTCTAAAATTTAACAAAACTCCCCTGATTTGTAGTGTTTCATATTTCAATTTGGGGTGGCTTGGAGCTTTGTTTAAGGGGCTAAGCCCACCAAAGCCCCTCGTGGCTACAGGACTATGTTGAACCCGTGGAAGCCAAAGTCTCATGCAAACGTGCACAAAATTTTGTGAAGTGTTCGCACTTAAATTTGCCTCCTTTTCTTTGTCCACAAAATGGTTCGGCGTTATTTGTCGATCGCGCAACTACTTGTATCATTTGTCGTCTCACCAAACTTTCACTGTGTTTTGCCTATTTGCGAGCGAAAATAAGAAAAACCACTACTTCGAAGTCCAGGTTCATAAATGTAAAGGGCACTTAAAGCTGTTCTGCAGCTAAACTAAGCAAGGCAAAACTCGTTCCTATTTATCAATATCTAGGTCGGCTATATGCTTCTATTTTATAAATCAACCATGCGCATTATATATTGCGTTTGATACATGTTTCTACATCTGTGACGTTGTAGTTGTAAAATCTTTGTACATTGCATTTATGATTCATAAAGAACAGTTTTCATTATAGGCGTAGCCCGGGGGAGTCAAAGAGGCCATGCCCCCCAAAAAGTTTTAACATATCTTGTCATTGTGTGCTTTGAGAAGCGCTGTCCCAAACAAAATACTGCTGCTTTCCATTTCTTGCTGTTCATATTCTTAAATTTGTGATATATTCCTAACTTATTACAGTCTGGTCTTTCATTTGTAACTTGTGCAACTATTCCAATTGTTTATGTGGCCTCCATGAAGAAAAAATGCACTGTAAGGTCTTTCAACTGTGTTTTGAGTAGTGCAATAATATTGGTATCGGCATCGATTATCTTCAATGGGATGAGTTCGTAACAGCAATAGCAGAGTGAACCTGGTTGAGGGTCATCAGTTCAACTCTCTTTAATTGGCTCAAGGTGACGAGCAAAATTAATTACAGTTAACCGCAAGTTGTGAAACGTGCTTACCGTGTTTTTCAGTCAGTTCAGAGTTTCACTGTGCATGTGGATATAGCTACACTGTGCTCATCTTACTAATGACAAGAGTATAACAGAGCAATAGGCTGGGTAAGGGTAGGGTTGCCTATCACTTGAAATTTTTTCAAGGACAATTTGTTTTTCAATGAGATACCGTGAGCTACTATCCTGGGCGTCCGCAGGGGGGAGAAACGAGCATTTCCCCGCCCCTGGGAATTGGGACGAAAAAACAAAAATTTTTAGAAAATCTGAAGTCGGCATCTTGATTCCGATTAATTGATTTAATTTTTGCAATAACACTTTATTTACTGGTATGGCACTCACACTACACAAGAGTCAGCTTCACTATTCTGGTGTGATGCAGTGATGAGCTTGCAGTTCACTCATGACCACACCTTCGTCTGCAGAATCACGTTGCCAACTTGCGAGTGCATTGTTCTACTGCTGCCCTTTGTTGCGTTGACAATGACATGGCAACGAATCTCAAAGGTTCAATTCTAGTTGTGACAGTTATCGCGTGTTTCCGCATGTGACTGTTGACCTCAGACATCTTTGGCAGGTGATGCAGCGAGACAGTCACTTCTGACAACGGTAAGACCTAGGCCTACGTTTCATACTGTGTGAAAAGCAGCAGTGGTGAATCTGTAGCAATGCTTCCGCAAATTTGAAAACTCCATTTAAGTGTGAGATTGTGACCAATGTGCCTGAGTAAAGAGCTTAAACTACGCTTATGCAGGCTTCTTTTCACACAGTATAAAACTACGCGGCTTGTTGGAAATAGAAAGGTTTGTCGGAATACCTCTTTTTTGTTAAGGCTTAGTTCTGACTTCACAGCGAGTACTAAGCGCAAAGCTATACTTGCTGTGGCGAGTTTTGATAATTCATCTGCTCAGTTTTTAAGTTCTAAAGTTGTCCGATAGTCTTGTTAAGATACAGGTCTATATACTATATTTTTCATTGTTTGAAACAGTTTTGCGAGAGTGCCTAACTTTTTGTTTTTTCACCGCTATGCTGATCTGGTCGTTCATTGTCTTAAAATATCACTTATTTGTAGAAAGTGGTCGCAAAAATGGATATTAGACAGTTTATGAAAAGAAAAAGCATTTCTGATAGCCGAAGTGTAGAAAACCATTCGAACAAAATATTTCAGAAGTGACAGTGAGTTCTGTTCAACCAGCACAGACTAACGAGAGAACCGCAAACGTAGTTGTTGATATTTCAAGTCCATTCCAGACTCAGTTGTGTGGAGTTCATGGGCGCAGTGCCGGATTAACAATAGTAGCAATTGCTACGGCCCCGCGGTCTTCTGTAATAAATCTTATTTATTACAATTATGTATAAGATTTTTTTTCAGTCTGAGAGTCAGTATTTTGTTAAATTGGCCTAAGTAGTAAGCGAAGGTTTTCAATTAAACACTGTCTGTGGCCACAAATTCTTGTTTAGTTCTTTTTGTACAGTGACGTAGCAAAAGGCAAGATTGCGGTCAGCAGTGTTGCCATTTTAGCTGATTTGCTACTAATCTAGCAGGATTTTCTCACTGTTAGCTGTAAAATTTTCAATCTGGCAGTTAACTTGTTTTCTAGCAGGGTTTACCAACCGTTTGGCAGGTTTAACAGGTAACAAATTCCTGATCAAAAATCTGTTTGAACAATTTTTCAAGATGAAAACTTTTACACCTTCTTCATTAAAAATGTACTTCTCTTCTTTATGACCTATTTATTGGGTAACACCAGGACAAAGCACAACCAGCTGCCTGCAATTACAGTAGAATTTGCCTAATTCGTCACCTCAAGGGGATTAGAAAAAACTGACGAATTATGCAAACAGGAGAAAACTCTATCATAGAAGCTCGTATACTTTATCATAGTAACTCGTATACATGCATAGTGCTCTTATTTGCAGTAAAATACAAGTTTGTGACGTTATGGTAGAATACAACAATTAATTCCTCTGCTCTATCTGGACTCCATTTAATGAAGCACCTTTTAAATCTTTAATAAACTTTTCCGCGTTCTCTCAATGGGGAGTCGGGTTGCGCTTCGAACCTCGTGTATAAATTCGATAAACAAATTGCGAGGTGCTTCAATTCTCAGATAAAGATCCTTAACTGGTTGAATTCCCACACGTACTAGCTGCTTAGACGTCAAAAGCGAAACTGCAAATGGCGAATTAGACGAACAAAACGCTTCTCAAGGATAGAAAGAGGAGACGAATTGCGCAAATTGACGAATTAGGCGATGGCGAATTAGACGAACAGAAATGTACGCAAAAGATAGGGATTCTACCGGGACCGACGAAAAAGCAACGAATT
>JGI24158J21664_10000918_pt1 | contig 30457 bp, 23 predicted proteins | sample Ectturendosymbi3_FD_21664 | JGI IMG/M metagenome (IMG submission 21664)
ACCTCTAGTTACGTCACTGCACCTGATCAAAGCAAGGTTGTACTGCAGATAAGAGCTATGTGTAGGACTAGCAGCAGTATCCTGCACTAAAAGCATAGTTGTTTCTTAGGTGACTGAGCAATACTGTAGTTTTGTCAGCATTTGTATCGCGTAAAGCGATTTATATTTTTAGATGTGATTTTTCCAATTTGGATTTTCTTCAGTAAAGTCATTCAGAAATCAGATTGCTATTGAGCACTTGCGCAAGTTTGTACTGCCCTCATGCTAAGCAAATCAGAACAGATCTTGATGATCTTGAACAGCAAGTAAAAGCCACTTTGCCCACTGGCAACCGCGGAACTGCTCCCCAACGAGACACGGAAACAGCAAAAAAATGACAAAAGGGCGTTTGGGACTGATGCCTTAGATTAGTGTTTTTTAGTTTATGCAACCACACGAAGCCTTATCTCTTAGCTTGATGGTCACTAACAGTGGTGGGTTTAGGGTTGGGGGGCCCGAGGCAAGACTATAAAGGGGGCCCTCCGATGACGTCATCGTACTCAGCCAACCGTGATAATCACTTTTGATTTGCCTAAGACACGGCCACCTAAGGGTATGTTCGTGAGACTACGGCATAACTGAAATAGCAGAAGGAGAAAATGCAAAAGGGTGTTCATGATACACAACTTTGAAAACACTGAAAATTGGGAGAACAAGGCTGGCAACACATGAAAGTTAGGCAACAGCAAGTTGGCATCGCCCCTACTTCGTTAGTTTCGCGTCCCATTTCTCTGCATTCACCATCAATAACTACAAAGATTACCCCTTCGAAAGTTTCACGCCTTCCCCCCTTCGAAAAAATGCTTGGTAGTTGGTTTCCTGAATTGTTTCACATTCATGTCTTTGTGGGAATCTATGAAACTATAATAAACAACCAAGAAGATTTAATAACACTAAATTTGTTTTTATTTTCATCCCTTTAACTGAAAGAACACAGTATACAAAAGCATCCAATTAGAGACTTGCTTTGGGAAACTTCGAGACTTGTTTTGGGAAACTTCGAGGCTGAATGAGTCAGAGGCTGCCCTCATCTTGCATTGACACTAGTTGTTGGAAAAATTTGCAAAAGTGGAAAATAATTCATGATGTTCCTTATCGCAAAACATTTCTACTGCAGCAAGTACCCTAAACAATTGTATAAATCTGTGCTAAGAAAAACGGTTCAAGTTACATTGGCTACGAGCTGGCAAAAGAACGTGAATATCACCTACCAATTCTGCCTTAAACCAATCATTTTTTACTAGTCAAGCTACACATAGCCTGTGACTTCAAGCATAGGCTAAATCAAACCACCTAAAATACCTGAAATATCCGTAGAAAAAATGAGTAGGCTATTCATAATACTCAAAAATTGCCATTTCTGCTACGTGATAAGAAGCATGAGTGTAGCCTTGCTTATTAACAGTCTTTGCAGCCCAACACCAATAATACAAAATTACTTAGTGAACTAAAAAGAAAATGTCCTACAAATTAGATGTAGTGTGGTCCCTGCTATAAAAATTGCATGTTGTCTTATTTTATGATTGAAATGTTCACTAAGGTACAATTTTCATAAAATTATCAACATAGCAAATACTTCAATCTCTAAAAATTATCATTAGGTCTGTAATATTGCCATTTGGTAGAAAAAGCTATCATTTGGTACAAGTAGGCCTATTTGCTCTTATGTGATAGGGTCTTTTCAGAACTTTGTGGAAGAAATTTTAAACTATTTTCTACAATTTTTTAGGTAGAGAAGTTGGTTTGAAGCTTTTTTTATTTGCTCATTGGAGATGTTGGTGGGGTCGCTTTGAAAGGACGGTACTTACACATTACAGTTGCTGTTGGCGGCCCTTTGACAGCATAGCAGCCTACGTGCACATTGCAATTGCTGTTTGTGTCCCCTTTGAAAACATATTATTTACACATTACAGTTGCTGTTGGTGGTCACTGTGAAAGCAAAGTACTTATACCTTAAAGCAGCTGCAGGGGGTCCCTTTGAAAGCAAGGTACTTGCACATTACAGTTGCTGTTGGGGGCCCCCTTCGAAAGCGAGGTACTTAAACATTACAATTGTTGTTGGAGGCCCCTTTGAAAGTAAGGTTTTTGCACATTACAATTGCTGTTGGGGCCTCTTTGAAAGCATGGGATTTTACATCACAATTGCTGTTGGGGGTCCTTTTGCAAGCAGAGTACTTCCACATTTCAGTGGCTGCTGGTGTCCACTCTGGAAGCAAGGTACTTACACTTTAAAGCTGCTGATGGGATCTCTTTGAAAGCAAGATGCTTGCACATTGCAATCACTGTTGGTAGCCTCTTTGAAAGCAAGGTAGTTGCACATTACAGTTGTTGTTGGGGCCCCTTTGAAAGCAAGGCACTTAAACATTACAATGTTAGTGAAGGCCCCTTTGAAAGTAAGGTACTTACACATTACAATTGCTGATTGGGCCTCATTAAAAGCATGGAATTTTACATGATAATTGCTGTTGGGGGTCCCTTTGGAATCAAGGTGCTTACACATTACAGTTGCTGTTGGGGGCCCCTTTGCAAGCAGATTACCTTCAAATTGCAGTTGATGCTGGGGCCTCTTTGAAAGCAAAGTACCTGCATATTAAATTTACTGTAGGGGGCCCTTTGAAAGCAGAGTACATACACATTGCAGTTTCTTTTAGGGCCCCTTCAATGAAGTTTAAAAGCAAAGTACTTAAATATTTCAATGGCTGTTGGGGNCCCTTTGAAAGGAAATTACCTTTAAATTGCAGTTGCTGTTGGGGCCCCTTTGAAANCAAATTACCTTTAAATTGCAGTTGCTGTTGGGGCCCCTTTGAAAGCAAAATATCTACACATTACAGTTTCTGTAGGGGGCCCCTTTGAAAGCAGAGTACTTACTTATGATCTACTTTGTAGTCCATTACATGAGTGAATACGAAGTTTTTCATAAAAAATCAGGAAAATTTATGTGCGTATCACCTCAAGGGGGGACCCGAAGCAAGTGCCTCGCTCGCCTCCCCTTAAACACACCACTGGTCCTACCTAATATAGTAGAGGTCCTGGTGAAAAAAATGATATAACCACCTCTGCAGGCAGTGTATAGCCCTTGTTTTGAGAAATCCGTTAATGCACAAAGGACACAGAGGTGCAGTGGCAGCTGTTCAAAGCAGCTGCAGCTTCATCTGCTGCTCGTGTAAGCGCACGTAACGACTCGGTGTGGCGAAAAAACAACCCCTTGGTGGAACCACGAGGTGAAAGATGTTATTCGAGCCAAGAAAGTAGTCTACAAGGCATGGCTTCAGAACAAAGCCGAATCTTCTTTGCATTCGCGGTTCACTTTTAAGTGCAAAATTCGACAGCCTTTACGGTGAAAAGGTCAAAATTGCAATCTTGTGAGATTTTTGGGCATTAACTAGATTCCAATTACTGGCATGCCGACAAAGTATTCTGACAAACCATCCGGCGGATCCGCCGCAGAAGATTTTATACTGCTAGATCACAATCAAAGAACAAAAGGATGTCTTACTCTTACGCAGCATTGATGAATCATCCTTGGCAAATAGATTATTTCAAAGAGCTTTTAAACATTGTCACAGTTATATCATTGTACACACTGGAGGTGGATTTGAATACCATCACTGCAACCGAAGTTTTCCTGTCAAAAGTCTTAAAGCTGCAGGCATCGATGAAATTCGATCTGAAATGCTCAAAACCTTGAATGAAGGAAATCTTCTTTGGCTGACTCGTTTGTGTGAAGTAGCGTGGTGCTCTGCAAGGGCACCGAAAGATTGACAAACTGAGATGATTATCCCTATACACATGAAGGGGTGCAGGAGAGAATTCAACAACTACTGTGGCATATTTCTCTTTATCCTCCCTGGAAAAATTGATGCCGTGTTGCTTGAAAACAGCTGCCGCGAGATAGCTGAACCAAAGCTGCAGGATCAACTGTGCGAGTTGTTCCTGGTCGTAGCATTACGGATCAAATTTTCACACTGCAATAAATTTTCGAGAAGTCTTGGGAGTATGCCAAAGACATGTACACATGACGTCTACTTTCAAACACTGCAAAGCTGTCAGTTTTCAAATATGTCTTTGATCCGATCCTCAGGTATGGCCATGAATATTTGGTAATGACTGAACGAGAGCTATCTCAAGTGCAAGCGGCGGAGATGGGATTTTGCTAACAATTCACGATGTGACACTTAGTTGAGCCACTTCTCCGAATACCGAGATGTCAGTTGTGATGGTTCGGCCATTTGACCAGAATGCCACAGGGAAGATCGGCGAGGCAAGTCCTGCTGGCAAGACCCAAGGGAAANCAGCCCAGAGGTCAATCGATAACCATTTAGGGTGTTTTAATANCCGCCAGTAGAACTATCAGAGGTTAGTGAAAACCGTGAGGTGTTTCGAGTTCTACGGCAGCTGCCCCTGCCAACCTTCTGCGAGGAAAAGCGGTTATGAAAATGAATGATATCATTTTGGAATTCCCGATATTGATAAAATCTGAAAACGGACAAAATTATCTGCGTTTTTATTGAGAAAAGAAAGATATTCTTACGGCCATACAAGTGATAAACGCAACAATCAAACACTGATTTAAGGACATTTCAGCAGCATAAAGACACCACAAGTGTGACACAGCCGAATCTGATCGCAAATTGCTTTGCTAGGAAATCGATTTCGCGTCAACGACGCATCTTCAGTACAGTAAATTTGTAAGCAGAAGCTTACATAAATTAGACAATTTCCAAATCCTACCTTTTTTTTCGCATAATCTAAACCTCAAAATGTGGTCATTAAAGCATAAGTTTCAATCCGACATGTTAAGTTTTCCAGATTATGTCTATGTCGGTAAAATGAGTATGGTATTATTTAAATCAGGGGTGGACAACCTTTTCGCTACTGCCGGCCTCATCACGTTTATTCTTATGAATTACGGCCGCCAGTGAGTTCAAATTAAACGATTTTTTTTGCATTGCTGCTGTTCTGCTTCCACAAACTGAGCCTAGCCTGCTTCCAACCATCTGCTTGGCCGTCTTTCTACTAAGTCAGCTATGTCCAACCCGCGGGCCGCATGCGATCCAATCGAAGGTATAGTGCGGCCCAGTTTAGGTTTTCGCTGTAGTAAAAGTATCGCATATACTGACAACCTGTCCTTATTTGGATAATCTTGAATTTGACATTTTTGATGCAGGTGNTCTTCAGTGCTACTTTGTCACGTCTGTTACNATTGCAGTAAGGATTCGAACGCTTTCAGTACAGTAGGTTAAGCTNAATTTAATTTGCTACGATCAAAGTAAGCCATACAATGTGCAACCCTGGTTGAGATAGTGACATAATTTTTGGCTCAGTAAGNCATTTCGGTTGGACATAGCTGTACAAACGTTTGCATGCACAGTAGGCAAAGAGTTTTTATTAATGCGCGGCCGCCATAACTTTTATTGAATAACATGTGCACGGCGGCATAAATTTTAATCGAAAGCCGCAGTTTGTTCACCCCTGACGTAAATGTTATAAGATTATAATCAATAAACAAGAGTCAGTGTTTTTGATTCTGGCTGCCAGCAAAGTAGGTTTGCTTTAAATGGTTGTTTGTATGCTCTATGATGGTTTGTCTAAGGGTTTCTAATTACAAAAAGGAAGTGGAACTTTCTGAATTTGACAAAATAGACCGAACTTGGTTTCGTCAAACATTGTTTTTTACATCAACATGCAAACCCTACTTTGTGAAACCCAGTAAGGCATTCTTGAATCGGTTAACAAATGAAACTTTTCTCTTGCCAATGTTTCTGTACAGATGGTTGGTTTTACGGTAGTATTTCCTCTCAGCCACCCCTGGGCAATGTTGCCTTAAAAGTTGCAAAACAATCACTAACTTCCAGAATCTGTTGAGTGCACTGTAGCTTGTAACAAAAACCAGCTCATGTTTGTTAAACATTTTTGAATGTATTTGTTTAATTTTGAAAGCTATCACAAAGCAGGAGGTATGTGCTTACAGTAGAACATTGTCCGGAAGAAACTGACGGATAGAAACCTTTAGAGCAGTGGTTCTTAATCATTTCTCTCCCACGCCTCCCTTTAGTAATTGTCCTGTGTTTCAATTCACCCCGACTTTTCGAGGAACACTTTCCCGTTCAAGAGGTTTCCATGTTGTAGAGCGCGTATAAGGGCTCGCGCCCCTGGAAATTTATTGACAGGGTTGTCCACGGGACATATTTATCTGTCCCATTCCCATCCCATAGCAATTTATGCCTGCCCCATCTCATCCCATCCCATGGGACGTTTCCCATGGGACATATTTGTCTGTCCCATTCCCTTCCCATAGCAATTTATTCCTGTCCCATCCCATGGGACGTTTCCCATGGGATTCCCATACGAATGACATTCCCATGGACAAGCCTGTTTATTGACGACCCCTGGGAAGGCGCGCCTTCCCGGTTAAGAACAACTGCTGTAGAGAAACGTTATTTTAACCGCAAATTAATTCTCTTGAGAAGCATTTCGCCGGAATGTTATGTCATCAAAACGTCGAAAAATGGTCATGTTTCCGAATTAATGAAAAAAAATCACCACCTACCCTACGAATCCACACTGCTGCAAGAATTTCGCGCAGTTGCTCAAGCTTCAATGGCGTGTAAACTGATTGTTGCAAGGCAGCTACTACAGCTTGCGCACCGCGTTTTTGTTTTGTCGGAATGGACACGAAGGTGTAACTCCTGCACTATGTAATAGGATGAAGGTTTGATTGTTTTATTCGTGGACATCTTGTTGCAAATATACTCATTGGTTACATTTTGATAAGTTGTAATTGAAATCTTGCTTGCATAATAACTATGAAACATTTTTTGGTCAGATTTACTGGGTACGCCATTTTATGAGCATTTGGCTTAAAATTTTGAAAAACAATTCTCGAAATCGTTTCCTGAAACCACGATCAGAGGAAAAATGTTAAGCCTTTGTTGCGCTCAATTCCATGTCAACTGTTCGATCGAATTGAACATGTTTCTAAAACTAAAAAATTGCGATGTCAAGCACCCGAATCGTCCGTTAAGGCGCTGCGCGTGTTGTGATTTCTTCTTTTGTGTACAATTTACAGTTGTCAGCATCAAGACTGTTTATGAAGCTGCAAGTCAGGAGGGCTGGGTGTTCTTAATGTACAAAATGATTGACAGCCATCAAGCCTGGCATGGATGCCTGTATTTTTTTACTTTGATATTCCTGTTGGCTTGGTTGGTCAAGGTACTGGAGATATGTGAATCGCAACGGTTTTAGTTTTAAATGTTGAAAGAAGTAGTTTGCGTCCAAAACTGTTTCAAAAGTAATGCGTTGCTATTTTATCAATTCTTTTAGATTTTCGGCCTGGTCTGCTGTGGTACCGATTTTTAGAGAGTTATTCATGTCTGATTTGCAATACTTTTTGACAGTTGCATTGCGGACCAAACTAAATGGCATCAACTGGTTCTGTATTTTCAGAATGTTTTTATTGCCGTGATCATCGAAACGTTTGCTGAAATTCGTAGTCAACTCCATAACTTGTGGGGAAATTCCTCGTGCAGATATCCTAAAGAAGAAACCTGTGTGAGTTGGCGACCGATTTAAACTGAGTGTGAAGGAATACTGATGTTGACAGCGCCTGCGGTGATAGTAGTGGAAAAAGAAAGTGAGAGAACGAAAAGAAAATTAGAACCTCATTATGAGCACAGAAAATGTAAAGCGTCAAGATCAACGTCAGCCCGGTCCTAATCGATACTAGAGCAGCAGCGATTGACTCTTACACGGTAGTTGTACAAACAAAACAGCTTTGCTTGGCAGTTCCCACATTCTTTGAAAAGTATTCGGTCGCCCAGAGCTCAAGGATTCTGAAATTAGAGTAAAAATACATCATCCAACGCAACAAGAAGTGTAAGACAAAATGGATTATAAATCAGTCAACACCGTTACTACACGTGGTTAAATGACCGAACAAAAACTCATAAAATGATAATTTTTTTCTTTGTCCTTGTTTGTGACAGTGGAGCTGTGTGTTGTGCAGCTTCGTTTTGCAATTGTATGGACGGATAACATGACTTGCTTGATTTCATAAGGTATTTCCACATGACCTGCCGAATTTGTAGCATTGATCGTCCATTGATTTTGTGCCAAGGTTACAAATGTGATCCTTCAGTGTTGTTGAAGGGCCATTACAGGTGCAATCAAGCTTAAGATTGTTAAACCACTTGCCGAAGTATCCCTGTAAACCGACTACTGCAAACTGTAGACGAGTCAGTTCGTGAAGCCAAAGGGAGAAATCAGTGCGGAGCGCTTCAGCACGCAGATCAATTGCCTGTTTTTCGTCCCGAAATGTACAATGCAAGCTTTTTTACGATTCTGTACCTGGCCGACCTCTGGTGATGTTTATTTCGGTGCATGCAGTTTTTGGTATTTTCTATTGTTCCCGACGAAGGTTGTTTGCAGATGTTTTGTTTATTTGGAGCTGTGTAAATTTTTAACCTATTTAACGTCACGTAATGACCTGTTTTTGAAAAATTATAGGTTATAACCACTGACGGCGGGAGTAGCACGTGGATGATGGTAGATAAGAACATAAATAACCCTGGTCACGGTTGGCTTGATTTCGGAAGGAAAGCATTACGCACCCGATGGTATGCCGGCTGTTTATAGTAGTTTTGTCCTTTTAACACGCAACAAGGTTGTGACCATGTAAAGCATTGTCGATTGGACGTCTTTAATATATTTTGATTTGAAATTTACTCGTTTGCAAAATTCAGTTTGAGGTCTGGACACCTTACCCAATGTGATTTTTTCGGGATAGGTTAAATTCTACCAAATCTTTTATTTTTATATTGTTGACAAAATGTCTTAGCGGGTCGGATGAAATGGCTTCGCCGACCAGATTTGGTCCGCAGGCCTTAGTTTGGAAATCCCGATCTAAAGAAAAAGTTACCATTGATGACATAGTTACGAAGTCAAACGATACATGGTGTAAGTGCACAAAAGAAGGAATTTTGTGCGTTAATGAAGCTGATTTGGGGGACTCATTTTGTTCTGCCCGTTGTAGAGCAGCATCAAAAACATTTTTTCATACGTACTGATTTTCAAAATCAGTTTACAGAATTTTTTCAATAAAAAGAGAACCATTGGAAATTGCTGTTTCACTAAACTGTTGACTGGTCAGAAAAAAAGCTTTTGAAGTGTCTTTCTTTTTTCGTTTTGATAGGTTTCATCTCATGATGTTGATTGTCATTGTGTGCAACGTCGCCATTGCACAGTTCGAGTTCGATAATTCCATTGTTGCCGAAGTGAGTGATGCAGTGATTTTGTTTGAAGCATGTACTGTTGTGGTAGAAAAACTTATCGCAGGAATGATCGCTTCGAAGACAGTGCGTAGACTGCAGGTATGTTCCTACAGTGCTTGAAGTCTTTACTCGTAGAAATGCGTTATGTCCTAAACTTGGAATCAAAATCAAACCGAATGGGCATAAATACACCCAAATGGAATGAAGTCACAACTGCATTCCCAAATGGTTCTCTGAAACAAAAACACTGGACAAGAAATTACAGCACTTAAAAACCCCAGGCTTGCTGGAAGCTTTGAAGGAACTAGCCGACTGGGCTCTGCTTTCATGACTTTGAAAAAACTTTGCCTGTCGGACCTCAGACGTTTTGATGCTGCGCACCTTCTAAAACATTCTCTATTACTTCAGCGTGTTCCTGTGTAAAGACCGCGTTTGGAAAAGTTCTGGTTCGGTTGTAGGTTCTCTCGTACGAACGTGTTAAGATTACAAGTTAGCAAATACCTTCGTATCTTTCGGCATTATGCAAGCGCTGATGTTGCATCTTACACGCGATAGGTCAGGGTTCTATGCGTTTGAAACCTCAAAAAAATCTTGTCAAACTATTTTATACTGTTTATCAGAACTTTTTCCGTCTTTACGGAGGCAAGGCGTTATTTGCACCGGTAATCACGTGAAAAACTTTGCAGTATTTAAGTTGGACGAAGGAGAAACTTCAGCATGGAAATGCTTTTTTCCCCGTTGACATCAGTGTTGATAACAACAGTATTGGAAATCTTAAAGGTGTCAGTTTTGTTATTGATGTTTCACAAACTTGATGTAAGGGGATACGAGGGATTGTGCCGCCACACCGCAGTGTGAACGCTAAGCGTGGTTCACTCGGCTCATCCAGAGTATGAAGTATGCTTTTGAAGTTTACGTATTTAGAAATGAAATAACGCAAGCGAATTTTCTGGTTTTGTCGATTCCAGCTCCTCTTCACCATCGTTTTCGACTTAGAAGCTGTCATGAAAATCATCTGTCTGGGCTTCTGGGGCTACTTCAGGCGTAGGATACACCAGTACGAAGCTTTCCTCGCCCTGATGACAACTATCAACACTGCTTACTCGTTGAACACCAACTTGTCGTTACCACTCCTCCTCAGCTTCCCTGTGCTGCGGATCATACGTTTGGTGAAGCTTTCGCCGACGCTCGAAAACTTCGTGTACAAGGTGAAAGATGCAGCGTCTGCGTTGTCCGCCTATTTTGACCTTGTGTAATATCTGCTCCGCAGCGCTGCCAGTTTTACACGAGCCAATTATTGGCCAATCACGTTCTGATCAAGATTAGCATCAAATGTTGACAGTGCTTGGAACTGAACCGCGCTGGCTGCGCACTTACGTGCACGAGAGATGTTGAATGCAAAAATATTCGTGGTTCTGTTTTATGTCAATGAAAATCCGCCATAATCAGGTTCCAGCAAGTGGGAGAGGTGGTGCCAGACCGCCTCAGTTGGTGCCGCCTTAAATAAAAGTGGGCGAAATCCCTTTTGATCCCTTCCATGCATGTGCCCTCCTATAATTTTGTTGGCTCCACAACAACCAAAACCTTGCCGACCCCGCCTGACCGTGATATCCCGAAGGTATTAGGATGGACGGCACATTGCGTAGTTGTGTAAACAGCATCGTTCATATCCCTTGCTAGAACTCATGTGTTTTTCGGCTCCCGGTCGTGTGTGTGCGTGTAGCCAGATTGTAATTATTTTTATCTTGCACTTTTACAGACTAATCACAGCGAAAAGAAGCAAAATTGAGCCTGTTTGCCGCGGTAATCAGTGGAAGATTTGGACCTTATACAAGCGAAATCGCTGTCGCTGTATTCCATGTTTTTCTGAGGTGTTTTGAGAGAATGAAACGGTCTCTCAAAATACAGTGTAGAACCTTGCTTTATAACCATCACCAAAATAGACTAAAACCTCGCTTTATGACCATCTCGGTATTCAGATGAAATAGTTGCGCTCCCTCAAAATGTCTCAACGGTCACCAACGTTAAACTTTAAAAAGCCCTGCATATACATTGATTTGCAACACCCATTTTTGTTACTTCAGTAATCAGCAGTGAGTTATGCCTATTTTCCCATTACGAAGGTTATCGCGTGATCCCGAACCGCTCATTAGGTAATGTTGTGAAACGTAGAAGCGTTTCTTTTGTGCGTAAAAAACGTAAGTATTGTTGTAAATTGCAAGATATTTGGACCAGCAAAGAAAATCGGGCTCCTGGTCGCGTTCACATTGAGCATTTTGACTCTGATGTCTTCGATCAGTTTGCAAATGCTTTGCTACGTGGACGGTTTGGATGAGTTCGCAACGTTCCCCCAGGTGAGCATGCGCTCCTTGCTGCTGTTTTCCTCTCGTCGCTGGTGAGATTATCGAATTGCGATCGATTCGGCAAACGCGGTCGGTGGTTGAACTCGTGCGCCCGCGTTTGTGATTGACTGCCAGTGTGCGTTCAGTCTTGTGCGGACTGGGTAAATCTTTGCTGAACTTTTCCTTGCAAACAGGGCCAAATAAAATGTTTGGGAAAATGTTGGAATATTCCTTAAAAAATTCGCTTTCGTCCTGACGCTTGTTGCACGATGTTTCAACGTTGGAGTTATTCTCATGCCCGTTAGTGGTAATGAACATATCTCATGACTTCGCAACAACATCGGAAAAGCAGCGGATCACCTGCGAAAAGCGAAGTACTGAAAGACTTTGCAAGCTGTGGCTTTTCATCAGGGCCACCTTGCGGCTTTTTCCTGAAAATAAGAATGTGTGAATCTCGCCATTTTTGGTTGGAGTGAATGGACGCACGAGAAAACGCTTTAGGACCCGGCATGAACTCTTGACTGATCTGCCAAGAATTAACCAACGCGCTATAAGGCAGAACCGCGTGAATGCCATGTATTTTGCATGAGCTTGTCAATTCCCTGCTAGATGAGAGACGAAAAATATTTTGAAGGCTTGTAAACCATGGCTTAAATCTGCAGACAGATTTACCGCGTCTGTTGGCCTATCTTTGCTTTACATTTCAAATGACCGCGCCATCTTCATTGATTCCATGCTAACTGACTGCGCTCGCACATCGCAGGCGTTCATGTCGATGTTTCAAATCATGACGCAAGAGGGCTGGATTGACGTCATGCATGAGGCCATGTTGAAAGTTGGAGCGAAAACATTCATATTTGTGAGTAGCGTGCGTATTCTACAGTAAAACTGAGCACCAACTGCAGTTTGAAGCAAACTGAAGCCAACTTTTTGTCGATGTTTATTTTTCTTTAACTGCATAGTCCTTTCATCCCGAAATGTTTCCAATTTAGGGGCAAGGGAAGGACAGTGTTGTGTCGATGTGTTCGGGGCAGACGATTGTCTTCTGTTTCCAACAGACCTGGCTGTCGGTGTTGTGCTGCCACGCGTCTGGACTGAGCGCGACCATTTGATTAAGTGCGCTGCGATCGATATTGGCAGTTTGTTAGCGGCGCGGTTTTTGTTTCTGAAACCATTAAGATGCGTACGGTTTTGAGTTGCAGTGCTAGCATAGCAACGAACGGCGGGCTGTCGTCGCTACGGTCGTTGTTTCCAACTCGAGTACAATTTTCACGTTTGTTTTCTGCATTGATGGTAAACGTAGATCCCCTAGATGCGTTATTTGCAAAAAGAGTTCTCAGATTTGTTCCATGTTGTTTTACTGGTCACGTTTAACAGACTTGCTGTGAGGCAAACAGTTTGTTTCAGTTCACAATCCCCTCTTTTAATTTGGCTTAAACACTGTTCGCTGCGTTTGCATATGGTTGAAGTTAGAGCCCGTCGCCACAATGCGTTGTGTACTGATGAGGTCGCCGTCGCTAGGCGATTGAGTAGCAGTTCAACCATTCTTTGCACTGGCAGCGTTAACGCGATTTCATTGCTGTAGCGCGATTTTCGCGTTTTGGGCTTTGAAACAAAGAGATCTTTCAAAAGGTATCTTGAGGGATGTGATTCAGATGCAGGTAAATCGTGAATAATAATAGCTCTCGTGCTAAACTGTATTAACGAACAAGACGTACAATGAACGCCGATTGCCAAATGGGAAGACAAACGCAAGACCAGCTTAACGTTTCTCAGCCGGGTCTTATGGGCCGGGCGGGCCCTCCTTCGCGTCTCCAAAAGGTGACCGTTACATCTCTCTCTACACACCGGGAAAAATGAAAACTGGATGCTGATGGCAAACGANAAATTCTGGGCATTTTTTGATATAAGGTGTTCTTATCCGGTTATTTCTGTCTTAAATTATTTGCCCCACGCGGACATCTCTCTTCTNTGGCTGAGAAAGGTTGTCAACGAATAANTGTACCTGGCTCATGTTGCACTTGAATAGTACCTCCATGGCACCACTTAGCGGTAAATAGAGCNAAGTCGCGCTGAAGTGTTGAATTTCATGGAAGAGATGGTGATTCAGGTTAGAAATAGTGTTACTGCTTCCCAATGCCCCGACGTGATTGCCTGTGACCTACTCGTTTGGGTCAAGCAACTGAGTGTATGTCTACTGTGTTATTGCTAAAATGCAGGCATTTCTGGATGGTGCCAGCGCACTGCCTTGGCGTTTGTGGCTCGTCTCCCTTGCCACTACTGTCACTAGGTGTCATATGTGAGAAAGCTGTGGTTTTTCGATGTTGTTGATCAGTTTTCCTGTATTAGCCCTTGTTTGAAAGGAGCGCTTTTCGGAGTCAGATTAAATAATAACTGTAATTGCTCGTGGAAAAAAAATCGGCAATAGATTTTGATAATGCGTCGTCGCATCTATCATACCTGTGTATGGCAGTGTTTTTATTTTTCAGCTCTATTAGGGAACAAATAAAAGCACCCGTAGCACCCTTACGTCGGTCGCAGAGTTTGCATAAAGAGAGTTAATGGAGTTCAGAGAGTTAAAGAAGCATTGCAGTTGATTTTAAACTTGAGAAATCGTATAGAGATGGTTTATGGATTTTTGTTTTGCGTTGATGAAGTAAGAAGAATAACGTATAGTCTTTAATTTTAAGGTTCGGCATGACTGCTTAGTAAATTAGACAGTCACATTTTGTACACGAATTGGAGTAAATGGTTTGAACTTTGAAAACTTGGCAGATTACTTGCAAAGTCACTTGAACCAAAGCAAATCATGTTGTGGAACGTTTAATAAACAATTTTATGTGTCACTACGAATTTATAATAAGAAGTTGTCCCAATTCGGCAGGGAATTTAGTTCAAAATATGCAATTTTTTCGAAACAAAAATGATCACTAAGGTGAGATGGTATATTGCAATAAAAAATTGTCACGCAGCTTATACGGAGTTTCAGTTATAGAATAAAGTGTATGTTACGTCAAAAATATCATATTGGTTTGTCTCGGAGTAGTTTTAAACTTCGCATGAATATTCATGCATGTTCAATTGTGTTGCACTGCCTCCAATAATATATGTACTTATTGTTTGCTTGTGAACAGTGACAGATACGATTTTCTGATGTATCTTAGGTGTCGGCGTACTTTGTATTATACCACTTGTTCGTCACGACGGTCGTGATTAGTTTGTTCGTAGCGGTCATACTCGATAACCTGGAGCTGGATGAAAATCTCAAAGTTAGCAAGGTTGGTTGCAAGTGTTCTTGTGGCAACGGTATTAAGCATACGTAAGACTAATTCTGTTTCCTGTGCTCAAAACACGATAGATCCTGTGCAAAATTTTTAAACAACCGCACGCAAAAGTAACAGTAAGTGCTGTACTATTTTTTAACAGAACAAAAACAATATACCAACATGTTGGTTCTGATGTGCAGATATCGGTTAATTTTGGAAGGGTATCACTTGATATTGGCAGTTTGCAACCAAGCACTTGGAAAGTTTTCTTTGTCACTACGATTATAATGCATCTGTGGGGTTGTTTTTGACGGTATTTGGATCGTCTTTGAAACGCTTTTTCACGTCGTTTTTTATTTTGAAAACGTCTGTTGTTGAAATGGTAATCTTGCAGGAATCGAAAGATGATCGTTTTGCAATTATTCTTGCCACTTCCTTAACTGTTCAAACTCACCATTAAAAAGTGAATGTACATCTTATTTTTTTTTTGTAAATTATGATATGTATCGATTTGAAAAACAGCTGAAGAACATTCGCATTAAAAATTTGAAAACGGCGCAGGAATCCTTTTCTGAGCAGGTAGATAATGGCTTTGCGATCTCGGTTTGTGGTTTTCATGTCAGATGCTTTGCTTTTTCGCGGTTTAACTTATGAATTTTTAATGGTGTTCATCGTTTACGTGGTATTTTGCTAAGTGCAGACACAGAGATCAACGAATGTCTCGTGTCGGCATTTTCCCCAGGCTATAGTGTCTTGTTTTCTTTCTGTTTTACTTAAGATTAGTGATCTAGTGAAGCGCAATATCGGATTTCGACATACGTTTACCATGAAAGACGTAAAACACAAATCGAGGCACCTGCAAAATCCGCCGCTGCTCTTTAGCTGACTTAGCATTGTGCATATTGATCAGCTTCACTGGTTTCTGCGCATTTCTGAGCGCTCACGTGTTTGCAGCGCCTGAAACAGCTGAAAGTGGATGAGCAAAGCGTGGACCTGAAGCAGCCGCTGCGTCTTCGGATCTTCAATCGCTTCCCGTACGCGGTTACATGCATTGGCAAGTTTTACGTGATGACAAGTGTCTCGCCTGCTCGTGGGTATCTGCTGCTCCTCAAAAAGTCTTTGTTGTACTAAGCAGAATTTTTCAAATCACGAACAGTGCACGTTGACTGCCGCGCTAGGTGAGCAGCCGGAAAATAACGGATTTCTGTCGCTTATGGGGGTAAACTGGAAATTGCTTCTGTGACAATGGAATAAATGTATTAAAATATTGCTCGGTAAACCTTCCGCGTGAGTTAACACCTTGGCTGCCAGGGTGTTTTTCGGCTAAACAGCCGCAAGGTGCCCGGCTGTTTTGGCGTTTTTTTGGCATGTTTTTTTTTCTTATTAAAACATGTTGTGAACGATGTGCGAATAACTAAACAAACACGACAAACAACTTTTTGTAGTTTGCCTTAGCACGGAAACCTTGGGGTTGCTTGGGAGACTGGCAGTGTAAATTTGAGAAACCGTGAATAATAAAAAGCTTGAGTGTGAAGCATCAATCTTTGAAAAATACATTTTGTTTTTGATGTTATAGTGGATGCATAAGTTGTTTCGCACATTCGCGTATAACGATTTTGTGCATTTTACGGTTTTGCTTTCGCTTTTTCTCCACAAGCCGAGTTTCTCGTTGAATGGTTGTTACTCGGTCCTAACTGGTCGCTGTTGTGTGCACCCACCGAAGCGCTCTGACCTGGTTCCGTTCAGGTGTAGGATCCACAAGCAACCCTACGCTGGTTGCTACACTGCTGTAGAATTATGAACGTCGATGCGACTGGTGTTTCGTCGGCATAATCGCTCATCATCAAAGGTAATCTGCCTTACAGCAGGTTTCTCATGACATCCCTCCACCATTCTTCTCTATCCTCAGCTCTTCTTTTCATTTGTGAATAAGTGCCATTCATGATATCATCTAACATTTTAATTATTTTCCTTCCTCTTGGGCGTTTTCCCTTCATTCTACCTTCCAGCACAGTGCGCAGCATATTCTCATGTCTCAGAATATCACCAATCCACCTCCTTTTTCTTTTCCTAATTTCCGATAACAAACATTTTTTTTCCTTTATAAGATTAAGGACCTCTGCATTGGTTTCCTTATCCATCCATTTCACCTTCACCAATCTTCTCCAGACACACGTTTCAAATGCCTCCAGCCTTGTAGGATCAGCCTTTTTTATGATCCAAGTTTCTGATCCCTACATGGCCACATTCCAAACCAAGGTCACACCCAATCTTTTTTTACCTCCAGTTTTAATCCTTCTGCGAGTAGTATTTTTAGTTTATTAAACGCACTCTGCCATTACTATCCTAACACGGATATCCTTTTCTGAGTAACCAGATGATGAAAGAACGCTTCCCACATATTTAAATTCTTCCACCTGTTGCAGTATTTCTCCGTCCACAGTTAACTTTATAGTACTGGGTTTTCTTCCAATCTTCATGACTTTTGTCTTTTTGATGTTTATTTTCATGCCATATTTCTATACTACTTTGTTTGTTTCATCCGAAATTTTTTGTAAACCTTTTTCCGTGTCAGCAGTCATAGCTTGATCATCCGCATACCAGACAGATTGCACTAATTCGCCTCCAACACAAATTTCTTCTTTTAAATCATCCAATGCTTCCTTCATCATGGCTTCCGCATAAACATTGAACAGTGTTGCTGAAATCAGACAACCTTGCCAGACTCCTCTTCCCAACTTGACTAGGTCCGGTCAGTTCATAGTTCAATCTTGCTGCAGCTGTTTGACTCATATACAATGTTGCTATAAGTCTTCTGTCCCACCAATCTACACCAATGTTATGCAATATCTCCATCAATTTTCTCCAGCTGACGTGGTCAAATGCCTTATAGTCTATAAAACACACGTAGAGATCTTGGTTGAATTCAATGCTTCTCTCAGATAGATACCTCATAACTCCATTGCATCTCTTGTGCCTCTTCCGCTACGAAATCCAAATGGATCTTTTCCCAAAAATTCTTCTGATTTTCTTTCTATACGTTTAGCCAAGATCCTCATCACCACCTTTGATGCATGTGATATCAGGCTAATAGTTCTAAAATCTTCGCATCGAACTGCATTCTTCTTTTCCATAGGAATCATTACGCTTTGTAAAAAGTCCTTTGCCAATACACCGTCTTTGTATGTCAGTTGACGTAATTCCACAAATTTCTCCTTCACCTCGCCGCACAAAGATATGAGGAGTTCCGCAGGGATTCCGTCCATTTCTTCTGCTTTCCGTCTAGTAGTCAGTGTTCGTGTTGCTTCTTCCACTTCGATATTCAACATCTCCGGGCCTGTATCATCTTAATTCATTGTTCAGTCGTCTATACTTTCTCAGTCCTTCCTCCCCATTCACATTTTTCCATTTTCGTCTCTCCTCCATTTTATCTACCAACTGTTTTGTTATCCAGGGTTTCGTTTCATACTTCTTCTCTTTCACACCATCGACCTTTTTTACTGCATGCAGTGTTCTTTCGTTTAGTTTTTGCCACCTCGTTTCTGTGTCAATTATATCACTATTCTCACTTTTTATCACTTTCAAGATTGCATCACTGAAATTAGATTCCACTTCTTTATCTTTCAGTAAATCTCCTTGCCGTGGTCGTTTCATGCGCAGTCTAATTTCATCATAACAAGGTTATGATCAGAATCAATATCCGCACCTGGATAGGCACGAGTGTCTTTCACACTGTTCTTGTATCGTTCTGAAACAATAGTGTAATCCAGTTGGTATATACTGCAATCTCCTGGTGCTCTCCATGTATATTTCCTTCTTTCAGGATCTTGAACCATGTGTTCATGATACAAAGCTTAGGCCTATTCCTAGAGCAGAAATCGATCAACATCCTTTTTCATTCCTTTTACCTTATCCATGAACTCCTACCACAGATCCTTCTCTTCCCTCTCCAACAACTGCATTCATATCTCCCAATAAAATCGTATATTCTTTGCTTGGTAGATGTTTATTTTCTGATCATATACGTCCTCTATGTCTTGATCCTCATAAGCTGAGTTCGGCGGATATGCCACAATGATGTTCAAATCCACAGGATTAGCTGCTAAACGTACAGTCAACAATCCGTCACTTATAGTGTCAACCTCCTTCGCATTCTTTGCTGTTTGTTTGTTCAATATTATTCCTGCTCCTCTCTGACATTGGCTCCCTCCGGAGTAAATCAATTTATATCCATCTGTTGTAATGTCACCGTTCTCTTTCCATCTGGTCTCAATGAGTGCCAAAATACTGATCATATATCGTTTCATCTCCATCTTGATGTTTTCTATCTTTTCAAGTGGAGTCAAGGCAACTGTAGGTGAACACCTCCAGAACTAGAAGCTAAAGCTCAGCGCTACAAAAATGGCGTCGGCAGCCTTCCATCTTATCAACAAGGAAGCTAAGCGTGAGCTAAAAGTCAACTTCAACAACGAAACCCTGCCCTTCTGCTCCGAGCCCAAATACCTCGGAGTAACGTTGGACAGGTCGCTCACGTATCGCCGACACCCTGAGTCACTCCGCAAGAAGCTAACATCACTCCTGATGCGGCTTGCTGGCTCCGGTTGGGGCGCTGGAGCAACAACGTTGCGAACAGCTACCCTAGCCTTGGTGCATTCAACTGCAGAGTACTGCGCTCCTATTTGGTACCGCAGTGCTCATACCCGCCTCATCGACCCCGCCGTCAACGACGCATTGCGAATTGTGACTGGATGCCTGCGCCCTACACCAGCGAACAACTTTCCAATCCGCGCAGGCATCCAACCTGCTGAGCTTCGTCGCAGTGGAGCCACACTGTCTCTAGCATACCATGCCACGGAGCCTGGGCATCTGCTCGACTCAGCGCCCACCCGTCCATCGAGTGCAGATGCACGGCGCCTCAAATCGAGACACCCGTTTGTACCCGCCGCACAACATGTCATCAGTTTATCTGACAACAACAACAACGTACGTGCGGCGGATGTGGGCGGACAACCCCACAAGACTCCGCATTTTCATCCCCGACATCGGCACCCCCCCGGAATGACCTTCCCATGAAGAGCCTGGGTCCGGCTGAACTGCCTCCGTACTGGTGTCGGACTTTTCCGCTCCTGCTTGTACAAATGAGTATGGCCTCCACTGCGGCCTGTGAGTGTGGCGCAGAAGAGCAAACCGTCGGCCATGTTGTCCTCCAATGTCCAATCCATCGACCTCCCTATGGACTGCATGACCTGACGATTGTGGACGATGAGACAATCGAATGGCTGCTCAACATCTGTCCCGAGATCTAGTGCGGCCAAGCAGTGGTTTTAATAACTGGTTCAAAAGAAGAAGGTTGAATCATACTTCGCACGTTTCAAATTCCAATCTTTAACACTCCACCCCAGGGATTTCGCATATTGACGATCTGAGATTCCCTAATTGCTTCCCTGCCGGACGCGACACCGCTTGTTAAGCTGGAACCGTTAATGTCGTTGGCACGTTTTCTAGTTTTGTTGTACATGTCATGGTGACGTGGGAATGATGCTGAGGTGGTTTCCCGTTGGCTTTTTCAGACTATTTAATCCATAGTTGGAACCCTATCAGGCACTACGACTTCGGGTCAAAGTGGACCTGGGAGCAATGGGAATTGAAGGGAAGCTGCACTTTCCCTAAAACTCCAGGACTCCCGAATTGGGAGTTACATAGTGTAACGTTATACCCAGGCATAATCGCTAATGAACGAAAAATGTGGGTTTTGACAAAGCACCGCGCAAATCAGACCGTTTCCTACCATGGTGCGAACAGCTGTTTCTTATTTTACAACGCGCTAGGAACAAACCGAAAATGGTCCAGCTTTGCAACGTTTCGAGTGATTTTTCAATGCCCCCTCTCCGAGAGTCCTTCCTGCGCCAGTTCATCGACCACAAGTTGCTCGGAGTCAAGATCCTCCCCAGTCACGTGACCGGCCTCCCCGCCTCTTTGCACAACAACTTCTCGCTACCGACCGCTATCATTGGTTCAACTACGGTAAGTGGACGCGCGGCGATGCTTGTGTTTGCTTTTTTTCGCTGAGACATTTCGGTCATTTGTCTGAAATCCCTGAAATGCGTCTCATATTTTTGTTTTAGGATATTTTTATGACTGGAAAAAAGAGTTATGACCGAATTGACTTAATTTGTTTTGGTCATTTAAAAAACATCTGGTCAATGGCCGACAAATAACCGAAAAAAGCAGGTCTGCTGCCGAGGAGATATGTTTGTCGCGAAGGTAGGGTGATTTTGCAATCTTTCTTATTCTGGAACTGAAAATTTTTTGAAAAGTTTGTACAAGCTCTATGTCACATCTGCGGCTAATATCATGAAAACAAAAGTTTTGTAAGTTTTCATGAAGAATATTGTTAGACAGTGCCGAAACACTGATTTTTTTGAACGAAAAGGTGAGTGTTTGTGTATAACGATTCTACAGCATTATTACCATGAAGTAATCGCTGGTGGGGTATTTCAGTGGTTCATCTCGTCCCTTGAAATTGTTACTTCGCCCTTCAAAAATCGTTATCCTTTTAAGAAAATGTTTTTTTGTAGTTTCTCACGCTACCTCTTAGCCTTCTGTGATTGTTACAGCCTGTTTCGCAGGGGCGTACCGAGGTTAGATGGCGCCCGGGCAAGAAACAAGTTTGGCGTCCCAATGTTCGAACCTAAATGAAGGTCAAATGTACTGCACTGAAAAAAGTACTTGTGACTTTGTTGGAACTTTTGGGCGCCCGGGGCATTGTGACCCTCTTTCCCCGTGGTTGCGCCCCTGCTATTTCGTATCCCTTTTTGGACCGCTTCCACGATTTGCACGTCGTGATCCACCGCTGTCCGCACTTACCGGCATTCGACGACAAGCGTACCACCCACACACGTTTGTTATTTTGTTGTCTGCAACGAACGAGAGGTGCTGCGCTCTTTCGAGTGAAATGTTTTTGAAAGCTTCGTCATATCTATTCAACTAGTGTTGAGCTTTCAAATGATATGTTTTCCACTGAGCATTCATGGCTGTTGAAATTATTATCGCGCGTAAAAGATCGTTTCCATCTTGCTGGCACGGCGCTTGTTGCGCGAATCCCAACTGCGGAATGTCAGTTCTTTAACTGAGAAGCGACTAACAATGGCATGACTCGACCGAAAATTGCCTCTCGTAAGCAGTCCTACCGTCGGTGGTGGTTTATCCGTGAGACGATTATGGTCACTGGCTCCCAAACGCGTTTCTTCAAATAGAACCCATTGTCTTGATTTCTCGGCCTTTATCACACACAGAAAACTGCAAATGTTAAGACTATCTCACCCCCTTTCCGGATCCAGATGTGGAGCTTTGAGAAGTAACCCCAAATCTTAACCAGCTGTTGGCAACTGTCGAGAAGGCAGAGAAATCAAGGTGCGCGTGCCCTGTCGGAAATGATGCTGTGGTCTATTTGTTTTTGCACAGTTGGCGACAACCCTGGCGATACTTGATGATGGAGTCAGCAGTCCCCAACGACGTTCGAACGGAATAGGTGACGCACTGCTCCTCTCCTCCTCCGAAACAAACCCCAACAGGTGGGTACATTGGCGCCCTTGGTTTGGCGCGTGGTTGTTGACAACGTGCTCATATTATTGACCACCAAGTACAGACTTTAGCATCGGCACGAACAAAGCGCTATCAACGAAATGTGTATTGTTCAACCTGATACTACTTAGGGGTCGGCATCCTCCGGCTTTTACGGCCTGGCTAGCGTTCCGTTCCGTCCTAGCGCACTCCTAGTTCTTTATGTATGCGTATATATATTGTTTCGGCTTAATTGAACTTGCTACGGCTCCAGCGCAAGACCAACGCCTCAATTGGCATTCTGTTGTTCCTTTTGTGTTTGATCTGTTGCATTACAGTTCTGCGTTTATACAATCCCGAGATTCTTTTTTTTTCTCCAACCTTACCTCACGTCATAATGACTCTATCTGTGCATATTGGAACGATTCATAAAGATCTCTGTAGATTTCGTATACAGGCGGTCGCAGGTAGGATTTTTGAGTAATAATTAGTGTTTCTGGTGTTTTGCCACCTTCCAGTGTGAATGCCTGGATTCGATATCTTTTTTTTCTGACCTAGTGTGCCTTCTTCTTGACCCCCTGAAGTGGCCTAACAGTCCAACATGGTTGCTGACCGTTGAGATAGGGTTTCGATGTAATTGCCCATCAAAGCAGTTCCTGCGTAGATCGACAGGAGGCAGAAACAAGGATGTTCCTTCTGTTCGTGCGACATTTTCCGGCTGACAAAACTTGACCTGTATTTAACAGACCGGGGTTGACGTGGCGCGGCAGGAGACGCACTGGCTTCTGCGACGCGAACCTTATGCTGTCCGACGGGACGCAAGGAAGCCGGAAAATGGTATGTGTCGGTGTTGACTTCGTCATTTTAAACCTTATCGGCCATCCTTGGAAAGTTTGAATGGTTGAGCAGACGCTGTTGTATCTACAAGTTTGCAAGTTTTTGCTCGCACCGCACTTTCTCATTCTTTTATTCGTCCAGGCAAACTGTGATGAAATAACATTTATACGTTTCCATAATCACGTGATTGCTTATCTGCACGCGCCAAGCAAACCTTCTGCCTTCACGATACGGAAGCTGAATTTTGGGCAAGCCTGGTCTGATTCGACTTTCTCAACTTGTTTTTGATTCAAAACTGGAAACCAGGTCCCACAATGATGAAATTTCATCGCATCAGTGTTGTGTTTGAACGATAGGTTATCGAACATTGCACTGAGTTATTTCAACAAACAGCGAAATACTACTTACGACGGTCGCAAACTAGCCCAGGCTTCACGTACAACCTTCTTGACGCCCTTGCGAAAACGCGGCGACTTGAGATTGTACAGCACGATGTGCTGACAGGGCGTATTCAAGAAAAAGAAAATGACAATCGCGTAAATCCACGTCCACAGCGCTGACTCCCCGCAAGGGACAGGCACGAAGGCGGTGAAAACGAATGCCGTCGTCATGGTGAGCAGGAACACGAAAGTCATCAAAACCAGTGTCCAGAACGCCTCCAACGTCTCGTTCCGCTGATGCACATCGATACTGGTTTGGCGTAGTTTGGTTTTGCGTCGGGCGCCAGCAGTTTGGTATGAGCACTGTTCGGGATCTTCGTCGATTCCGGGAAGACTGACAGTTGTTGGCTGACGTTGTGTCAACCGCCGCGCTGACGGACGTCGGTTATTCCCGCTACGTCCGTTAATTTCAACGTGGCTGCTTTGTATGGCACGATCTGTTGCGGTGACGGCTTCAGCGACCATTTCGGACGCGGGCTGAGGCGTAACCGTGTGTCGGCGATTGAAGCTGTTTGGGAAAATAGCCTGTCCAGCAGTCCTTCTCCATCGTGATGTCAATGTCCTGGCCAGCACTAAACAAAAATGCTCCTGTTTTTTTTCTTTCAGCCACAGCTTAAAAAACGCGTTAAAACCAAATAAAAGTTCACGGAACGGTGTGCTGTTTTTGATTGCTTGTTAATGTCTACGTCAGTCTTACCTATTATTAGCACTGATTATGGAAGAGCTTTGATCGCGTTTTGAGTCCGGTGTTCGGCGAAGTTATAAACGAAACCGAAAATTATTCGTAAGTTACTATGGTGACCATAAATTTACNGTTTAATGCGGTTTTCAGTACAATTGGAACGTGCGCGATAGATGCAAAATTTTTATCTTAAATTGCTCTTATCTCCGTTTCTCCTTTTTCTGTGAGGATACCGCAGCCATATCTACTACAGGGGGTGCAAGGTGTACACCACCCCAATATTTGCCACGATTCCTCCCTCCAGCCGAATGTAAAAAACTGTTACGTGACGTGTTTTTGCCGAAGACTTGCAAATAGCGGCAGTAGATGGGCCGCCAACTGTTCTACCTACTCCCATGTCCGCGTGTGTTGTATATCACTGCCAGAACCAGCTGAAATTGACCGGAAATCATTTGAACAAAGGTCATCCGCAAAATGTTGAGAAGTAAGATTGCGCGGATGATTGTGGAAAGTGAGTTTTTACCGAACCACTTTGCAATCGCTTTACAGTTGGACAGACTACCAGTTTTGGAAAACAGGCCCGAGGTCAGATTTAAAGGCTTGGGAGGGAAATATTTTTGTTTTTATTACATGTTTAAAAGAAATTTTTCTGGGCACAAAACATTTTGGGGGCACAAAAGTTGAGAGGGCACTGCCGGCGAATGCCCCTCGTGGCTACGGGCTTGTTGGAAAACCAGGTTTTTGTTTGGGAACTTAATACTCGGATGTGAAACCCTGAAACAGTTTTTACTCTGCGTCCAAGTAGCAAAAGCAAACTTGGAGACCGATTTTTGATTTCGGCAGCAAATGCCAGAAGACGAACAGCGATTCACGTACCTGCCGAGATTTGATGACCTGTATTCTGTTTACCCATGTTAGGCATGACGAATAAGCAGTAGCAGGCAGTGTACGCGTTGCACCCGACGACCAGCACGAGCGGGACGAGCCAGGTCAGGTAGTAGACAATTATCTCGCGCGACCTGGCAATGGAGCTTTTTCCAAACAAGAACGACGCTCCCAAGCCAAACCTTCCGAAAAGAGAAACATTTTGCGGAAATACCAAAGCAAAATTGCTTAACGAAGCAAATATTAACGAAACATGAAAAAAGACACTCCGACAAAGATAAAGTGAAGAGTTAAAAAAAACAACAAAAAGCGGGTAACTTTTTGTGAGCCGTAAATGTCAAAGAAAGCTTGCTTTTAACTTTTGTAAGGCACCGATCTCCAAACTACAGCCCGCAGGCCAGGTCCGGCCCGCGAAGCAATTTCATTCGGCCGCAAAGACATTTTTTCAATGATGAAAAAAAAAATATTTTCACAAAATTTTTTTTCATTTGGTAGAATGTAATTATTCCGAAACAATCACGTTACGCAAAATGCCCGGCCCTCGAACTGTTGTGTAATACCTTATGTGGTCCTTTGACAAAAAAACAAAAAAAACTATGGAGACCCCTATTGTAAGGAATCGTCGGAATTTTACATTTCGTATCGGTGATTGTTTTTACATTGAAAATTAACAAGCGCTGCCCTGATTTGACAAATTTAACGGCACTGTGAGGGTCGGTGCCCACAGAACACCACCCCTCTCGTATGGCTCTGCGCACAGGCAGCTCGTGGGTACATATTTGGCGACACTGAACGAGCTGAAAGCACGGCGCTCAGGATCGGTCCAACACTTACCTGTTGTTGATGCTTGGGTGGAATACTTTGAGGTTTAAAACTGGCCACACGGTTCCGATTAAAACAGAAACTATTGTCGCAACGATTAAAGCGGTCCGGGTGCGTTTCACCGAAGCGTGACGTTGATAAAAGAATGGATGGATGATCGCAATTTGTCTGTCGACTGACATGATGGCAAGGACCCAAGTTGCCTGGAAACAAGAAGTACGTTGCTCATCGCGCAATGCTCTGCCGTTCACCAACAATGACCGCGAGTTAATGACTTAAACGATGTCTTGCTTGTAAGTTCTTTCACTGAAGCGTACGTTTTTGTGGCAAAAGAACAAGATGTTCCTTTGATCACAGCCCATGGCTATCGAAAGTGCATCACAAGCTTACTTAATGAAACGTACATGACTTACGCAGATTCAAGAAGCTACTCGTGTTTCTCTGTCGGTGATCAGATTAAGACCTGATCAGTAAACGACAAACATAAAATCACCTGCATCTCTTCGTTACAACTAAGTGCTCTAGCAGACCTATGAACCGAAAGTCAGACTGTACGGATTGCTTCCGCGATCTGCTTGAATAAACTCTGATACTGATCCAACTTACCGTTAATATGTACGTGGCAATCAAGCAGCAGAGCCAAACGATGAAACACCGGTTGTGAATTTCGTAAGCCTTGATGAGCGTTTGCAAGTTTAATGAAGTTGCATTTTCAGGTGCGTAGGTGTAGTTGCGGCCATAGGTCATATTTGGTCTTTCATGATGGTGAAACTGGCTCTCCAAAACGCTGTTCGTAATCTGGGTTAAAACTGTAACACAGTGATAGTAAAGGAATTGAATTTGCCTCGAGCTTGTCTTTTGGCGTGTTCATTATCCAAGTGCTGACATGTGGATTGCGGTTTTTATTGACGTTTCTAAACTTGACATTGCGCCATTTCCTACTGCAATGACTTTCAACAGCTTTTTTTTTATTTCACCACTTAAGTTGTTTGAGTTTCAAAAAAATTCCTTGCGTCAAAGGTAAATCAGACAAACTAAGCAAGTCTTGTGAATAATAAATATGCCGTTTGGCACCATCGTCGGTAAGTTACGGGTGTCTTTTAAACCTAAATTGTCTGCTTCACGTTGCAATAACATGTTCCCTGAATCGAAAGAAAACAACAGATCCTTCGTACTGTATGTGCTGTGCACAGTTGCTTCAGTTACTTATATGCTGCGCAATGCGGGTGTGCAACGCTTGACACCTTGTCATCAGCACAAAGATGCGCCAACACCAATGAAATTATACACAGACATCAGTGAAATGGTACACAGACATTAATGAAATGTCGCACAGGTAACCTTTGAAGCTGATTTGCCGCAGTGAAAGTGACAGTTTAAAAGCTGCGTAAAAAGAAAAAAGCACTGGAATTTCTTGGCAGTGTGTTGGCAGAGAACAAGTTTTGATCATTTTTTTATCTTTATTTAATTTTTAGAGAAAATTCTAGTTCAAAGTGAGCATCAGACATTAAGAAGCAAAATATTTCACGTTGAGCAGGTTCAACCCCACTTCGCTAACATCTTCACGTATTCCTGCCCGGGTTGATTGGTTATAATCATTTTATTTAAATCAGTGATTTGAATCGTGATTTCTGGTCAGGGTTGATTGATTTAAATCATGTACATGATTTAAATTCATTTATTTACATCAGTTATAAAATAAAAAAAATCAAGCAAAAATCATATGTAGTTTTTGAAGCTTTCTGTGATTTGTATGATACATTTAATTGGTATTCTAATATGTTTCACTTTTTATTGAAGAAGGCAGAGACTTCACAACACAAGTTATAAAAGCAATTGAAGCTTTATCAATCACAGCAAATGTGAGGTCACAGATTCAGTGTCAACTAACTGCAAAAATGATAGGTGAACTGAAATCACTAACATTTGCCGACTCGTAAGTCAGAACTGTCAGAATGCCACTAGTTTGAAAGTATAGGCTGGCATAAAGCAGGCCTGTAGCCAGGTATTGAGGACAAAATAAACTGTTAAGGGAACAATATTTTTGATTTTGTTACGGTATATGTTTAAAAAGAACTTTTTTGGGCACAACAAAAGTTGGGGGCACAAAAAAATTTAGGGACACTACCCCTGAATGCCTCCATGGCTACAGGCCTGGCATAAATTGAAAGTTACATCTAATTTCAAGCAAATATGTAGGCTGCTGACTAGACATTGTAGTTTCAGAACATATTATTGAGTCAGTCTCATGATAATACATATATTATAGGTTTTTACCATTTTATGCATGTAAGTTATACTTTTGCAAGAGCTGGACTAGTGAACGTTGCGTTACAATAATCAGTTATAATAATAGACTTCGCACCAAAACGGCTAGCAAGCTTGTATTTTTGTACAAGCTTCTTAACATGCCATAAGTGTTAATGAAGTTGATGAACTGATGGCTTGAGCATTACCATTCCAAAATATTTTGTTTTGTACACCAGTAGTTATGAACTGATATGCTTTGGGCGTGATACATAAGCGCGAAGTGAGTTTGAATGAAAGTTCAGCTGAAATCTAGTTGCTGTACTAGCAGAAACAAAGTACAAATAAGTTATTAAAATGAACTCTTCACAATAAAAAATTGCTAATTTTGAGGTGGCCACACTACACATGAAATCAAAAAAATGCATTTTTTTTAATTTAAAAAAATCACGATTTTTATCAACCCTGATTCCTACAGTGCATGCACAAAACTATTTCTGTGCCTGAGAAAAGACAATTATAATAAACAAATGTGCACATTTCCAGTGCATATTTTCACACAGGCCGTATCTCTTTTCAATAAATCGAAAACTGTGCAGACACTTGCGGATTTTCCACCAAAAGCAGTAAACGCAGTTCTGCTACAAGTCTTGACACCACTCACCCAACAACCGTCTTGTCCCGGAGCCAATTTTTCCACAGCTCGTTTTTACATTTTTGGTTTGAAATGAAATCGACTGCTTGCTTTATCTATCGTTACGTTAGCATTTTCGCGAACTCAGCAGAAGCATCTCTTGATCACCGTGAAAAGATTATGGTAAGAGTTGAGTTGAGTTGATTTTATTTGGCCATAATTAATATTCAGCTATAAAAAACACAAATCAGTGCAAGGACGCCAGACGATCTTGTAGAAATGAACTACCATAATGCGTAACAGTTCTGGAAATTGTTCCAGACGCAAGGAAACAAATCATGCATATTTTATACAACCTGCGATACTTTAATTTTCCTTTATTCACAACAAACATTCGCTTGATGAAAGTCGTGCTCTCGAAACAGCGTCTTTATTGAATTGCTCGCAAATTAACTGCAACACGATTACACTTACGGTGTTTTGCTTCGTGAATCACTGAATGTGGATAGTGCTGTGCCCGAAACAGCACCTGCACCATGATCAACGCGCGAACGGGCAAGAAGGAAACGCCCATTAAGATGTCACAAATACTCAACCAGAGTTTGCAAAGTCCGTATGAGTTCCACATATTCGCTCTATGTCGCCAGATCACAATTGGAATGAAAAGGTTGCCAACGACTGTCACGCATGTAACAATTATCGTTGCTATTATTTCAAACAGTATTCCAGCAAGGGCACAATCTCTGCCGCAACAAAAATAAGAGTTTTAATTTTTGCAAACGCACATGGCCAGTTTAAAGCGCTGTATTTCGTACACATACTGCAATCGTGTGTTGGCCAAAATTTTCCTAAATATAGCAAGTTTAAAAAGATCGTTTTCCTCCAGGTGTTTACTTCACAACCACACATCCGTTCAAGACACTAAGATACATATAGACTGTACGTTGTTGTGCTCCATAAGAATGTTAATTGCAACACTGAGTGGTGTTCCCGGCACGGACGTTTGAGAAGGATTTGCGGATCTCGGTATCCGTTTTTCACGTGCGTGTGCAATGAGCGCGTTCTGCTTTGCTCAGCGCAACACTTCAGCAACTTAAGTGGCAAATCATACGGCTAGGAATTGTGTTGCAGTTCCAACCGTTTTTTTTGGTCATTGGCCGAAGTTTTTTGAAATAACCAAAAAAATGTAGATCAATGTTGTCAAAATATGTCTGAAAAGGAAAGATGACAGGAAGTTTGTAAGTTATTTCGGAAAAATGACCGAAATGCCTCAGCGAAAAAAAGCAGGTTGCAACAATGTCGTTTTGTGATATGCAACGAAATAGACACTAAGAATGTACTTTCCACGATGGGTGTAAGCAAGGAATCGATCAGCAAATTTTTAATAGAAATCGATTTCACGTAAAATTACGCATCCTCAGTCCTGAAAAT
>JGI24158J21664_10000919_pt1 | contig 30454 bp, 8 predicted proteins | sample Ectturendosymbi3_FD_21664 | JGI IMG/M metagenome (IMG submission 21664)
AGCGAAAATGCAGCTAAACAACGCTTTTTTAAGAAATGTACTACGTTAATAATGGTGATCCGCTTTGCCTCTAACAAAAATAATAACCAAAAGGTCGCAGAAGAACAAGCGGTTTGACGAGGCACTAACTGCTATGTCACGATTTCTCTTATCAATTTGAAAGTTTTAGCAATTTTCACGGTTCAACAGTACCCTAACGTTTTAAAGTTTCATGAGGGCAAATTGAGGCCTGTCTAAGACAAAATAGTTCACGAACAAACAGATAAAAAATGCCTTAAAAATACGAACAGTTTAAACTATCTCCTAAGTTGACACTCCCAGCATATTTGTGGTTGAATACCAATCATTTACGAAATTTTCCATCAGATAACCTGTCTCAAGATAAATCTTGTAAGGAGATAACTAACGAGCAAGACAAAGAAAATTCCAATAAGATTTCTTAAAAATGTTTAGAATATAAAATTTCATCTTCATTCTTTGAAAGATTTTACAAATGTCAAAATTGCTATGCAATGTTTTGAAAATTTCGAGGGGGGCAAATGCCCCAAATGTCCCCCCTCCCCGGTTGCGCGCCTGTTTCAGGTCTCAGTTATGGCTGTTTTTGTTATAATATTGGTTTGTGTATAGACGATGCATGAGAGCAACTTGTGGTGGTGGTTTTGGCGTCATTTTTTGCATCTAATTTCAGATTTGTCATTGCCGTTGCCAAACACAGTTGCTGTTGGAATGTGTCCTCGATTGTTGCGCATATAATGTGTACTGTCTATGCTGCACGTGGACTGATTGTGAATTGCGAACTGTGGGCCTGAGGCAGAAATGCAAATAGGCTACATAGGAGAGGAAGACAGGCATTAACTACATTCTGAAATCTAAACTATGTTTCAGTGCAGGGAAGATAATTGCAATAAATCGCAAGAATCTATTTTTTTGTAGGCCTATCTCAATATAAAGTCTGTGAAGATTACAGCTGCAGGCGGGACTCAAAAAGTGCAAACATTGGAGTGTCTTGATAACTTTGTAAATGTTTGTTCAATCGGATTCCAGCAAAAGTGGTGTTTTTGCGCAAGCACATTTGCCCAGTAGAGGTGCAATGAAAACGTACGTTAGATTTGGAGAGTTCGTTCACTTCTATCAATTTCAAGGGTGTTTCAGCTTTTCTAGGAGAAACAGGCTTATGAAGGAAGCAGCAATTCTTTGTTCAATTGATGGTTTATGCCAGCACTCTTCAACCGGTTTGCACGGTGCACCCTAGGGTGAACCAAAATGTGCATGGGGTGCACCACTACAAAAGGGTTCACAAGGATGCATTACAAACGTGTCACACTAAACAGATAGGGGAAGGTGGGGCACAGTGGGACTAGGGGCACAGTGGTCTTTTTTGATTTATTCAAAAAGTTGAAAACGTTTAACTTTAAAGTTTCCGTGGTGATTTAGTCTCATACCAGCCGTAGTACTTTTTCCTTGATAGGCAGCCGTTTTTACGAGTTACAGAACAAGTTGTGCTTTTGCTACCCAAAAGTAATTTATAAAATCGCATTTAGATTTGGGTTTTTCCCACGTTAATCAGCATCTTGTGTTCTGAGTTTTTGTGATATTGTAGTCAGCCTAGTCAGGGCAGGGCTACATCATTCGATAATTCCAGATTTAATTCTGTTTAAGTTGAGTTGGTACTTCTTCATTTTATTTTTTGGATGTGCATGGGGCACATCTGACAAACAAATGGGGCACATTCGACATATTGCCACTAGGTCACTCTTAACAAGGTAAAACTTGAGAGGTTATATTGGAATGCATTAGGTTGATTATGTGTTTAGAGGCACATTATATTTGTATGGTAAAGCATGAATTTCAGCATACTGCATTGGTTTCATTTAATGTTTGGTAATCATAAAAAATTGTTTTGCCATGCAGTGATAGTGGGTAATTAGAATGTGAAAAAAGTGGAACGGGAGGCAGAAAGTGACTGTTACATGGGATATCACGTGAATATTATGCAATGAATGCAACCCAACTTTTTATTGACTGGTCAGGTATACCCCATACTCACGTCGAGTGTGCCCCATGCGTGCGGCACACTCGACAGAAAAAGTACACTTTTTAAATTGAATGTAAATGTTTTTCTGAAAGGCATTGTTTTTATGTTTTAGCATGATATTGTGTGTATAGAGTTGCTTTATTGTTTGACAAATTTTGAGCTTGTTTGGACTTGAAATAAAGTAGCAGTTTTTGAAAATGCAAAAATGTGTCTACTGTACCCCACCTTCCCCCACTTTTCACAAAAACTCTCTGTTAGCAAAAATGAACCATTATCCAACCAATGACTTTCAGCATTTAAACTAGACTTTGGACATTCTGAAGTGTGGTGCGTAAGCATCAGACCATGTCAAGCTAATTGTTCTATTTAGTTGATTATTTGTAATTCATAAGCAACAAACAATGAGTCATTATCAATTGAATTATGTACCTGAGTTACTAAATTAGGGTACTTGCTTACTTAGGCCAAGGTACTCACAGACATGGGCGCAATTATGTGGAGGACACGGGGGACGTTTCAGTAAATAGAGTGCATGAGTGTAAATAGGGTGCATGGAAACAGAGAGCTCCTGAGCCTGAGCCATTTTATTTTTACAAGAGCTCTGCAGCCCTGCTCTCAAGTACTTAGGTTATTCGATATGTCAAGTTAACAAGGTATGTCAAGCTTTCTGTTTATAAGCATGACAGGGCCCAAAGTGGCACAACACATTCACATAGTGTCTACTCTACTTCATGAGGCAAAACCTGTGCTGGACTATTTTGCCTTCATTTCAACACAATTGGTTGAAGTGGTCATGTGACAAGTATGATAGCACAGACACAATTGGTTGGGGTTTGAGAGTTTATGGTTAGGGGTTAGGATCAGGACTTATGGTAAAGGTTTAGGGTCAAGTTTTAGGTTTAGGTGTTCAGGGTTTAGAGTTAGGGTTAGGATACAATTCATGTAATGCAAACAAGAAGCCGCAAACTACTTGCCAGCCCTGAAACCATGACCACACTCATCCATGCACGAGACTGAACTGGTTCAGACACCATGGTTAACCAAGCAGGACATGCGTTCCAAACTTGTCATGTGACTACTTCAACCAATCGTATTCAGCTGAAGACAAAATATCTCCAGCAGTTGTTTTGCCTAAAAAGGCAAAATAGACACAGCACAAAAATGTAGCCTATGCTGTGCATCATAATGCAATCTCGGATAGTCTTTGGATGTGGATAGTATGATTTCAACCAAAGCAAGGATTTGGATCAGATACGGATATCATTTTTCAAAAACAGGATAGGATCGGATAGTAAAATTCCACTATCCAATCATCTCTGGTTTGTACACAAAGAAATGAACATTTTTGCTTCAATGATGATCAAGACTGGCACAAATTTTCTGTTTTGATCGTCTAATTGTGCTATGCTACATTTTAAGGATCAAGTGACCTCAACTTGCATAGAAGTTGACCTGAGATTTTGCTTTCACTGACTGGTCAGCAGGGCACAATATATTGACACCTTATCGTGGTTCAGTGCAGCATTTGCATATCGTGATCATGGCAGTGAGCCTCATACTGTAACAATGAGTCGTTTCCAGATACCAGTAAAGTGATTTAAGATTTTCAGATACAAATCCAATCCAAAAATTATAAAGCAATAAATAATGCAAACACAAAAAACGAATCTTGTTTAAATCCAAAATCCTGCCACTGTTAATAGCATAAGCCCATGTGACGACGTGATTACTGCACATATAACGTTGAATTCGTAGCAACAACAAAAGAGTGAACCTAGTCAAATGAGTAATCTCAATTGCTATTAGGCTAAGGATGGTGGGTTCGACTCTTTCCTTTGTTGGCTCAGGGGAACGCAGCATTGTGCCTGCAAGAAATGAGTCCCAATGTGTCGGTAGCTGCAATCCATGTTGAAGGTCGTGTTGAGCTTGTTAAATGGAGAAGTAATGTGGAGACATGATTACGCCGCATATATACCTAACGATGAATTCGTAGCAGCTATAGAAGAGTGATCTAGTCGAATGAGGAATCTCTATTGCAAATATGCCTAGGGTCGTTGGTTCAGATCGCACCTGGCACCAACTTCACATCCTGGTCACATAGCAGCACCACTTTGTTGCGATTAGAAAGCTTGAGCAGCAAGTGCACAAAGCTTCACACTGTGGCAGCATAGAGATCACATGTCGTGCTTATTCCATTTCTGCTTGTTCGTGGCACATATGTATGGGTTTTGTTCTTCACGCACATCTTGTTCGTGGTGAATCGCACATTCAACACAACGTTTACTGAGAGATTGCAACAAGGTTGGGCGAGACTTGTTGAAATGACTGAGAGTGAAAGAGACAAGTAAAATCCAAACTGAAAAAAGCTTAGATATAAATAACCTGAAATCAAACTTGCTGATACAATATTGGGCACCATTTTTTAACTTATCGGGTGCCACTTCATAGCATGTTGTGCACCATTTTCTACCTGATCAGGTACCAGTCTATAGCATGTTGGGCATCATTTTCTACCTTATCAAGCGCCAGTTTATAGCATGTTGGGCGCCATTTCATAGCATAAAAAGGTCATAAAAAATGTGAAATTTCGTTTGACTCGACATTGACTCGAGTTAGCAAACCAATGACTCGAAGAAGTGATTCGACAGTTCTTGTGACTCGACTCTGACTGTTTTAGTTGGGAACTACGAAAGTCCTACCTGCCTGATGTACAAGGGAAAAGTCACATTGAAGTAAGGGCGTGCTGGAATGGACCTTGCCTAGGACACACAGGCAAAAGATGTGCAAAGAGAATGTTAATTTTGCAAAAAGGTCGTGCCACGGATGATTGAACAGAATGATGCTGTCAAGCTATGAGGGAGCGCTGAAAATAGATCTCGCGTAGGGCGCTGGAATGGCTTGCGCCGGCCCCTGCTCCGCCCCCATTGCCCCGTTGCCCCTTTTTGAAAGAGCAGGAGGCAATGCCCCCATCACTCCACCGCTCTCCGGCGTCCCTGAGAGGGGGTTCAGAAGGAACTTTGCACCCGGGCCCAGTAGATACTGGGGCCCGGTAGGATGAAAGCACGAACGCTCAGATTTTCTGTAATCAAGCCCAAAATTGATGTTCGCTTTCTCCAACTGCAGCGCTGGCAGATCATGGGCGGATCCAGAGGGTGGCGATTGGGGTGATCGCCCTAAAACCTACGAAAAGTATAATTTTATTCACCATGATTTTGTACAACTAGGAAAACAGCATTCGCGATATAAGGCCATTGTGTCTTCCATTGCTTTGCCACATTAGTGTTGTGAACTGAACTCATAATGAGACTTGACTACCAAATACTACTGAAATCGCCCCCACCCCTACCCTTCTTGGCTGGAGCCGCCCTTGCGTACCACTTGTGGTCAGGCCCGTAGCCAGGTTTCAATGTTTGATGAGGCATAATACATTTTAAGGGGGCAAGATATTTGCTTTTACTATATGTTTAAAACAAATTATCCTGGGCGCAACAAAATTTGAGGGGGCACAAAAGAAATTTGTTGGGACATTGCCCCCGAATGCCCTCCGTGGCTACCGGCCTGCTTGTGGTACCCGAAGTTCTTCCATGTGGTACGTGAGCAAAGTATTTAGGCTTACTAGAAATCAAAGAAAATAACAATAAATGAATGCACTGGATCTACTAGTCAGCGTCGTAGACATTGTTTCCACCATGATTATAACAATGAAGTAGAGCGCGAAACTCCACAGTGAAATTTATTTCACTCTACTTAATTTCTGTATCGACGTACAGGAACGCAGAATTTTTTCCTTGTGACGTCATCTTTTGCAGCTTATTAGGCCTACTTGAAAAATATAATGAGCTAGTTAGCAGGGTAATCCAAGATTATGAGCACCTGGAACCGCAGCTTTTCATGGCAAGGTCGATGGTCGCAAATTAAGAAAGTGCAGATTTCGGCTTACAGCGACAATCCTAAGCTGTTACGTTGCAAACCGTTTCTAACGATCCAATAGCTAACGGCAAACTGTAAAACGGAGCAAGTTAGCCAAAAATAGAGACTTCATAAGTGAATAATTGCCTACTGCACAAGCATAGGCGTAGCAGAAGGCAAACGTTTGGAGGTGCGAAGAATTTTTGCCCAAATTTCCCGCAAACTTGCCCGAAAAAATCTGAAGAAAATGGCCTCCAAAAACTGCATTTCATTGGGTGCAAAGCAGTTCAAGCACTATTATTGCCAAAATTTCACCCAAGCCTGCCCAAATTTATCCTAACTTTCCCGAAAATAACTAAATTATAACATGACCTCCAAAAAAACATCTTCACTTTCATTTTGGGTGCCATTTTTGTAAAATAAACCCACATACAGCAATTTTGCAAAGGTTTGCACACATTTTGCCCAAATTTCCTCACATTTTGCCGGATTTTAAGGGATTTGCCCGAACTTTACAGGATCTGCATCCCCGCCTCCTACACCAGTGCTGCAAAGAGTTTAAATCTGGTTGAGAAAACTTGCAGAATAAGAATATTGAAAAGGCGTTCTGGAGGACACAAATACTAACCTCGCGGGTCGCATGCGGTCGACGGCAGTGGAGTAACTAGGGGAGGTATGCGGGGACATGTGTCCCCGGACGCAGCATTTTGGGGGCGCCAAATTGAGGTGGGAATGATACTCGTACGGAAAATTTACGAAATGTCAAATGTCAGCGGGGTGCTAATAATTACGACTTACAAAATGCCGCATGCCATTGGCTGCTACCCAGTTGCGAAATCTCATCAAGATCATCAAGGTTTTGCAAAAGAGTAGTTACAAACATTAGTGATGTTTCAAAACGGAGCTTCTGTTGCAAGCAATCAGCGTCCGTATGTCGTTTGGCTCACAGCTGCGTCACAACGCTTTCAGATAGCCAAGGTTGCGAACTTACGAGCTTTCCAACTACGTTCTCATTCTTTCATTGTGTCACAATGGGACGAAGATCCAATGACCATTGTGCAGTGCTGTGTACTTCTGCGCATGCTTTAACGCAATAACTGATTGTGAGCACTTTGAAACTGGTGATAACCCTTGTAAAATGATTCTGAGGCATCAGCTCGAGCAGACCACCGGGTATCCCATGGGTGTTTTGGAACAAGGCATTCGGGTTGCTCTCTAACATGGGTCATCAGGACGTTCCATCGATGTGTTGATGATACAAAGAATGTGTACAGGCGCTGCAGTAACTCAAAATATGAAACTGCTTCGACGCAACAATCCACAGCTGACTCGCCAAATAAATTTTGCAACATCTGAGTCAGACGTACAAATGCGATTGAAATAAAACAAGTTCTAATCAACAATATTAATCGTGACAATTAGCAAATAGATAAATATATTTATAACAATAAATATTTATTTACATTGAAAAACATGAAAACATTTTTGTCATCACCAGGCCTTATCACAATTTTCTTACTTTACTTTTCTGTGGCCTGGATTTTTTACTGCCATTAAGACACGTGTCTTATTTGCCAAATGGTTAATCCAGCACTGCTTGTGGGGAGTTCGGCCCCAGGCCGAGTCGCATGAAGATCTAACAGTTTAATTCCTCATTTATCGATACTTCTCAAGCAGGCCGTATAAACGAAGTTATAGGTGGTGAATTCTAAAATGTATTGGGTGAATATATTTTGTTGCAACCCGCTCGATTAGTTATTTTGCTAACTGAACTAAACTTGCTTCTAACTCCAATGCACGATTTAAACTCTAACTACGTCGATCCAAAATTCTGCGAGAAAAATCATAAGCGTTTCTTAAAAACCCAAATCAAAACAGAGCTTTTGGGTGAAATCCAATCGATTCATGAATTACCTGGCTTGCAAAAGGACAAAGCGCACGTGACCTTTAACCATAAACTCTGTGACAAAGTGAGAGAAGTTTGCAGAAGGTTTATTTCGAATTTTTCAAATATGCGTTGCAGTAGTTAAAAACTGCTGAAAAATTTCTAGATAAATATTTTATTTAGAAACCTAACTCAAGGTTAACGAAGATTCCACCCCAATATCTTCTTCGCATCGCTGAAATAGGGACCTTGATTTTACTGGAGGATGTGTGTAGACACTTTCGTACGGAGGGGGGAGGCCACTGTGGCATGGCCACCCCCTCAGACCCTAAAAATAAAAAAATGTAAAAAAAGTATTGTCTAAAACTTGCTTCCAGAATGCACAAAAATGCGTATTTTTAGTTTTCCCGGGAGCATGCCCCCGGACCCCCTAGACTGGTCGTGCCTTCGGCACTTCTCCTAAAGTTGATTTGTGACTTCACACGATTGTGTGAACTTGGCCCCCTCGGAGAATTTTCTGCGTACACCACTCTGTGTAGATCAGTGGTTCTCAAACTTTTTTCGTTGCGACGCCTTTGGAAAAGTTTTCTGGACTTGCGAGATGTTAAAAAAGATATATTATCAATGTTTTATATATGTAATTGATGAAAGCACGATGAAAACGACCCTGTTACTTTGTTTGATTTGTATATTTGTTCAAATAAAAGTAAAACACTGAGAACTTCCAGACACGTTTGGTAACGTTTTAATGAACGCCGCCATTTATCTGATACGTCAAGCATATTTTTGTCCGGACTTTGCGTAGAAATGAGTTTATTCAATTGAGCAAAGATACCACACAAGTATGTCGATTTAAATAGAAATTCTTGCTGAACTTAACAATCAGCAAGTTGATTATTTTTATAACTGACTATTGTTGTATAGCCTTTATTTGTCTGACGCAAAGTAAACTCAAAATGTGCAATGCTTTTGTTAGTAAACATTTTTTTTACTTAACAGCAACTGCAGCTCCGTAGTCATGAGATTTAAATAGGCTATCGACTGTAAGCATGATCGGATTTAAACCATACTCTTTGGTAAAATTATAAAACTGCACTGAATTTACTGTTGTTGCCCTTTGAATAAAACTGCACTGAGTTTACTTTTGTGCGACGCCCCTGGAAAGTCAAATCGACGCACCAGGGCGTCTCGACGCACAATTTGAGAAATATGAGTGTAGATAAATATTTCATGTGTGCGAATTATGGAAGTCATTCGCACAAATCTGGCTGTCAAGTTTGTCAATATCCTATCAAGGTAAAGAAAGACGTTCTTTTTCTTTTTAAATTTGATTTCAACAAAAATGAGTTCGTTGACTTGTACCTTTTTCGCTAGATCTCTGTTCTTTGCGTGGACCATGTTTCAACTTTTATTTTGCAAATTTGTTTCAGGCGAAGATGGGAGGGCATTGCATTTAAAAGAATTAAAGGAAAAAAAAACTCTGGAAACAGCGGAAATTTTATTCAGCAGAATCATAAATGAAATAGTGCCAGGAAAACACTATGATGTGTTTGTGAAACAAGGCCTAAAATAAAGTAGATGAAAAGCTGTTTGGCCTGTATGCGTTGCGAAGTCTTGCAAAAAAATGACAAAAAGCAGGTAGTACCGACATTTTTGGTTTCCTTTCAAATATTGCAAAGAGAATTAATGCGTGCTCCTGTGCTCTACCTAAATATAAAAATTGTTATCCAGCTCAGTGTAGATACACTCTTTTTCTGAAGTAGCTCCAACCGACTCGAGTTTTATGGCGATTCGAGAAAACAAACTGGTGTTTGTATTGTGCTATACGAGGTCCATGCTTAGGATTGTATACGGAACGTCTACTTTGTTTTCTGCAGCAAGTGTTTTGGTTCTTGGAGCGTGCGTTATGAGTCGGAATCTGAGGGTTTTGACCTGCAAAACCTAAAAGAAAACTTTATTAGACTTAAAGAGAAGAGCATCAGAGTTTATGTTTCAACGACTGTATCCCGCCGCTGCGAAAACCGATTCGTTGCTCTTCAGATAAAAGTGTTAATTCTTCAGGTAGAATTTAAGATTGAAATGGAGAGTGTCAAAACGTTCATCTGATTTTGAAAAATATCAGTTCAATTCAGTTAATCTTGAACTGATTGCAAACCTTTAATTCGAACTGTAATAGCTGGGCTTAATCATTTGCTCCGTTCTCCAAGAAATATATTTGCAGCAGCACCTACACGATGTATAGTGTAAATAGTATGAGGAAATGAAAAACTCTATGAAAATGTCCTTGCAAAACCAATTCTTTTTTTTACAAGAAAATCAGATTGAAAACTTTGTCAGGAATTCAAAAATCAGCATTTCGTAACTGTGAGTTTTTTTAGGCAATTCTGGAGAGATAACAAGCTTTGCTAGACAATAATAGCAAGTTGAACTTTGGGGAGATAGCAAGCTTTACCTAGACCATAATAGCAAGCTGCGAGGCCTTGCAGACGTTTTCCGAGAAACGTGTTGATCAAAGAGCACTTTTCATGCCATAATTCGCTGCGTTAGAGTCACAAAGATTAATGTGCTTGGTTTGCGTTGTGAGTAAGGTTATCTCACGCGTCAGGTTGTCTTACATATTGATACTGCTGGGACGAAAAATTGTGCCCCTGTCTCGATACGCTGAGGTTCGAAGCACTCAAACTCATTACTTACTTGTTGTACACAATACTGACTTGGCTGTGATGGATGCGATGCGTTCGACAAGCTACAGAAAAGAGTGAGAGCAAACAGCAGTGACCCCATCACAGAACAACGACATGCCTGTCCACGGCACGGAGAAATAGCGCCAACATCTGTGCAATGCAAACTCAGTTGTCTGTTGGGCAAAAGCAGAAAACATGAAGTAGACAAAATGTAAATTAGATTACATTCCATCTTTTAAGCTGTCGTACGTCTTAGTGACTTTTGGGTACTTTCGTGAGCCGCTCAGAATGTAAGACTCATTAAATAATTAAAGATGATTTAGAAACCGAAGACTACGGCGGATTTTAATGTACACTGGCGCAGAAAGTCGTTTCTCTTTATTTATTTGAACATGGCGTTGTAAAACAGGGAAACCACTTTTGGTTTTGACTATGTCAGACGTTTTTCACAAAAAGTGTTTAACCAAAGGTCTACCTCAGGCGTTCTCAACCTTTTTACCTTAAAGTACCCCGGAGTCATAAAACAATCAACCCGAACCCCCAGGTTAGCTGGCAAAGCCATGGATTTCACATTGTTGCATCACAACAACGCAAGATCGGGCAAAATCTACGGAGTTTTCAATCGGCACGCATTTTCCTCTCGTGTAGGATATTAACAAATAGCAATACACGAAAACTCAACTGCCATCCAAGTACCCCTGGAAATCTTCCCGTGAACCCCTGCGGGTTCGCGAACCCCAGGTTGAGAACCAGTGGTCTACCTGATGAAAAACAGCAATGTCGCATAAACGTCATTACCACTCAACCACTTGATAAATGCTTGAGCGCAGACAATGTTGCACCTGTTTTGGGTAGGGGAGAACGGGGTATGTTGCACCGGTGGGTAAGTTGAACCACCCTGTTTTAGCTAAATGAAGCGGTCCAGAGACTGATGCGTGACACCTATTATTTGGATCCTGTTAGGAATGCATTTTGGTTGATGACTCAGATCCAAAATTATTTGGTGCAGAAAAGCTGGCAAGTTGGAAGTGTTTTTGTAAGCTCAAAGTGAAAAACTGAAAATTTACTTTTCTGTTTCATAATTCATAGTGGGAGAGGTATATTTGTATGATGTCGTTATTTCTTTAAGGCGTAGGTCCATCAGAGTTCATCACCTTGTGTTTGTACAGCTGGACATTAGTGCTTTGACATAAATTAACTTCCAAATTGAAATTCTCCTTCGGGGTAAGTTGAACCATTCAAGTCGCGCAAGTTGAACCATGGCTCAACTAACCCTACTTGATCCAAGTCGCTAGTTGTTGTTTGTTTGATTTAGTTACTGTTGTTTTTAATCATTGCAATTATAAAATTTCCTTTAATAACAAAAAAATCGTGCTTCTGCTTTGGAAGATTTTATGACAGCCGCTTCAGACGCTGTAACAAAAACCACTTTTAGTTGAAAAATTGCAAGCCAATATGAAATTAATCGTCATACTTAAAACGATTCATTGACCGAAAGGCCTCAGCAGCGAAACATCTTTATGGTTATGACGCTCTCAGTGATGAACTCAAAATGTTTAGTGATGGAATGGAAAGTGATTTGGCAAAACATGTCAAGGAACTATCAAAATTTTTTCTGTTAAAAAAGGCGATTGGGGGCGATCGCTCCCCCTATAACCTACGAAAGTAACATTATCGCTATGATTTTGTACAATTCGGAAAACAACATTCACAATTTAAGGCCATTTTGCCGTCCATTGCTTTGTCACAGCAGTGTTGTGATGTATACTTCATCTCCCTCACAGTAGTGACGCAGTAATGAGACTTGAATAACCAAATATTACTGAAATCTCCCCCTAACCATACTGGCTTTATTTTCCCTGCTGTGAGCTTCACTGGCAAAAAACTCTTTCTTATGTTACACCCATTGGTTGGGAGTATTGCTGACAAAATTAGAGAATGCGAAGGAAATTTTTTAATAGAGGAAGAAATGACCCTACAACAGGAAGACCAGCTGTCACTTTCAACTTTGGTGACGAGTGGTCTTTTTCAAAATGGGATATTGTAAAGATACTCCCGTTTCCAGAAGTCCCTGGAATGACGAAACGACAAAAGAAACCCATATTTTCATCGGACTTCAAATGCCCCAAGTTCAGGTTTCTAGTGCTTCCACCAAAGGAGCAATGGCAAAAAATGTAAAAAATGGTTCAACATATCCCGTTCTCCCCTGCGTTAGATTTTTTATTAATCTACTGTATTACTATATTTTTTGTCCGACTTGATGCAAGTTTAGGCAACATTTTTGTCCGACTTATAGGCAACAAGTTTAGGCGAAATACCGTCTGTGCGCAGAGAAACACTATCTCGCAATAAATCCATATACAATATCCGTCTACAACAGTTTTCAGAGGATGTAAATTTTATTTGAACGAAACAATCGTTACGAACATTTCCGATCCGTTTGTTCTTCATGCCAACGCAGGGCATAGGTCTACACTGCAGGAAATCAACCTCGACTTCGTATCTGCAACAATACAATTCTGCATCACTTGGTGGAGTACACATTAGGTACCTCGTGTCTTAGAGATCCGAATCTTGTATTTGTGAGCTTACAGGACTTTTAAAAAATTTATACACCACTCGTTTTGCCTCCGAAAGTTGAAAAAAATTATAAAACATATTTGTAGCGTTTTCCTAAGTACAAGAAATTAAAAAAATCCCGGGGCTGCGACACCCAGGGTAACCTGAACAGGACTAGAAGTGCTCCAAAAAGATCTGAAAATGTTTGGTCTGAAAAAAGTTTAAGTGAGAAACGAAACAATATCGATTGTCGTTGGGCAACGCGTTATGGTTAACTATTATCTATTACTCTTATTTCCTCAAAGAAGTCAGATTTACACTGTGGTCTTGAGCTACTATGCACCAAAACAATCTTTTGCTGGCAAATTAAATCTTTTTCTCAGCTGCAAAATCAAACGAGATATACGTGTAAAGGACTGTTTTTCCTTTATTTTCAGCAAACACTAATCGAAGCGCATGGCACACAAATAGCGTTCTGCGCGAGTGGTGTCTACATAATGTACGGAAGATTGTCGGCGAACATTGTAATTTTCAACGTTAGTGATCTACTTTAGCGAAAATTACATTGGTAATGACCTGAGTTACAAATGTTCAGAAATAAGGCAATAAAAGCGTGACGTCGCAAACTGCCAAGTACTATACATAGCATTTTGCGAACGTTTTAAGATTTAGGAATAGCTGGCTTTTGTTTTCGATCATTATTACAGTTCCTGTAGGCCTCACTGGAAAAGAAAATGAAAATTATATTTTCCCACGAAGGCAGATCTGGAAATTTCATGCTGCCACTGCTTGTTGAAAGATTCACCCAATGCAGTATTACATATAAACCTATACGTTTTGGCCGTAATATCGTAGAAATAATTATGGGTTTTGACGAAATGCAACAGTTGTAGATACAAATTTAAGGTATTTCAAGAACAATTGAAAACAAAAAAAGACATTGTTGCTACACGATTCTATGGACAAGTTTGGTGAGGTATTCTCGTAAACTCGCAAAACCTTTAGTAGCGAAAAATGCGGGTGGTTCCAGCACACTTAGAAGGTCTTTTTTAGTGGTTTAACGTCTTCAACTTTATTGCTTAATTTTTGCAAACTTTTTCCATTTTATTCTTTAATTTTTTGTACATTGATGCCTACAAGCGTTCCGAACTATATGCAGAACCTCACTTTTTTCACTGAGAACGCCTTATCAAGTAATCGATTTGTCAACTTGTGTTTTCCGTGTTGTCTTGTTGGAGGATCATTTGTCGTACATGAACGAAATAGTTGAATTTATCGAAAGGTCTATGAAAGTTTTGGAAAAAGTTAAAATTTGGAAAAATTAAACTCTGATCAAAGTTAAACCCTGATCAACCACTCCAGTCAGGATCAAGTATTTTTGAAGCTAATCGAATTCTAAGCGGATTTTTAGGCATGGAGTTAGATTGAAAAACTACGTCCACCGAAATTCTGAAACAAGAAAGTTAACAATTGCAAAATAACGCTTATGAATTCATCAGAAATCTGCACTTGCAGGTGCGTCATTAGTCTATTTTAATGTTGCAAAAATGCTAGGCTGTTGAATCTTGATAACAGGGGTCAATGAGAATGGTGATATAAAATAATAAAAAGAAGAAAGAAACACATCACCACCTTTTCTGGGGTTAGGTTGGCTGCGCAAAACCCAATTTCCTTTTTCGCAGAAGCCGTAATTAGATTTTGGCGTTGCAACGCGTGTTCGTTCTCTGCAGTCTGCACTAACCAAGTTTTTGTCTGATTACGTTTTGTTGATGTCATTGATGGAAATTGCAAAGCTGGCTGCCTTCACAAATTTCTTAATTAGTCCTGTCATTGCTAAGACTCGTCGGAGCCACCTGACCTTTCGCAGTTTATCAAATCGAACAAATTTCCCGCAACAATGGATGTCAATAGTGATGCATTGCTTCTGTCAAGTCTCGGTCTTACTATATTGATCAAGAAAATCGAAAAATGTTTCTACTACCCTAACCTAAACCGCTTCCATTTGAGCTTCTCTCATGTAATCAATACTTGATTTTGCTTCGTGTGATTTTGTTCGGGAAAAGATGTCTATCGACACATCGACTAACTCTGTAACAAAGCAGCTGGTTGGCCATGCTGCTGCATTTCATCTTCTCAACGAAGTGTCACCCTTTGCACTGAAACAAGACCCCTACAGACAAGATGATGGGCAAACCTGTTGAGCCCTTGTGAAGGTCACGCCGGACCAAATGCACTAAAAAGATTTTTCAGGTTAAAACGCACAACGGAAAAAAGACGAACATGGACATAAATACTGTGCAGTACCGTGATTTCAAAGCTAAGTCGTAGAGCTTAGATTAAAGAAGTCCATCCAAAAGATGCGAAAAGCTTTTACCTGACAAAAGTAAAAAAAAGTAGGTCAACCGCTGTACTCTTTCAAAGCCAAACTTTACAAACCATGAAAAAGGACATAGTTGCTTCAAATATTTTCCTATACCGCAAGCTTTTTCATGTTTCAGGCTAATCCATTTGTGAGGCCCCTCTTCCACTGTCACGAAGGGAAAATGGAATAAAATAAATAACTTCTATATCCTTACTAAAGTGCCCCGCGATCACTGCGTTAGTTGCTGCCTTCGACTCAAAAGCGTTCAGTGACGCAGAATTGTGGAAATCGCGCATGACTGGCCGGAACAGGATTATCAATTTCCATGGGCGAATCAATCGAAAATGTCACGGTTAGATATTTGACAAAACACATGGCCGACGTTTTTATAAGTTTCATATCCATTTTTTCTTATTTGAGCTCAACAGTAGCATTCAAAAGATACAATTTCCTAAAACAAAACATACTGCGCGTATGTGCAGCGGCTAAAGACGTTGGCACCAGGCCCACAGCCGGTTTTAAGGTTTGGGGGGTAAAATATATTTTTAGGGGGAAAATTATTTTGTTTTTATTATATGTTTAAAATAAAGTTTTCTGGGCACAATAAAATTTGTTGATGCCAAAAAAATTGTGGGGACACTCCTCTTAAATGCCCCTCCCATGGCTACAGGCCTATAAAGCACGAGGGCGTGAGGACCATGTTGCGACTGGCTTACCACGGCTGTAAATCTTTCACACACGAGCAAAACAGGTAAAATGTACCCAAATGGTTACAATTGCTGGAATCTAGCTGGTAGATCCACGATTCACGTGTTTTTTTTGTCCTTTCAAACTGCATAGAATAGAACGCAACGAAACCGTCGCGCGAATGGATAGGAGAATTAAAACTTCATGCTGTCATTATTAAAATTGTCTCAAGATAAAGCTAAAATTATCCAATCTAGTGATGCTGAACATAGCACAGTGAACAATAAAAAAGGTTTTGTCCTGGACTTTTTCGTAACAAAATCATCTAGGAATTCATCAAAAGTTGCTTGCCTAAATTCGTCACTTTTAATGCACCAAATGCTTAGTGTGGACAACCACTCCTGGAATATTGTGGCCCTTCAATTCATTTTCAATTCTTCTGAATCTTGAAAATCGCCTTTCTCCTAAGCAGTTAGTGACCATCAGGCAAAGAAATAAGGGTCCGCGTGGTTGAATAAACTAAGAAACACTAATTCAAGGCAGTGTGGTCCAACTACGGGCCTGTGGGCCGCATGTGGCCCACCACAGCGTTTTCAGTGGCTCGCGGAAGCATTTGGGAATAATCTTCAAATCTGAAATTTGCTGAAAAGCGTGTGAGGTCAGATTTGTCTCACTGAATTGCTTGCGCTTGGATGAAGTGCATTTGCACAAAAACAATGAATAATATCTTTTCCGTGTATCATTTTGTTTTATTTATTTATTTTACGATCAAATTAGAAGGCACGGCCCGCTGATCCTCCGCTGGGACACTTGTCAGAATAACCCCTGTGTTTGTTTGGTGCCCCGGCATTCGTTGTCTTGAAGAGTACATCTGACTTAATGAACTCAGTACCGCCAAATAAATTTGCTCTGTCCAGTGGTGTAACTAGAGGTTTGAGCCAGGGGAGGGCGAAACTTAGCTGAACGGGGGGCAACTGACCACCTTAGGGGGGCCACCATCCCACATTCAGAAAACAAGTTAAGAAATTATGGTGAATCCGAATGTCATGATGTTTATAATAGCTTAAAAAACGGAAATACCCAAAAAAAACGCAAAAAATTAAAAACCTACTGAAAACCAAAAGAATACAAAATCAAAATGTTAGCGAAAGGGGCCCGATTTACATTTAACTTGTCAGGGGTAGCTCACCCTCCAGCCTCCCCGTCAGTTACGCCAATGTACATCGTGTCTATCCAGAACCGTCACCAGAAAGTTTTCAATAGGGGAGCTTTGCGTTTCTGCGGGGGACTTTTTGGGTTTGTCCGGGGGGGCTTGACATCGAAAATTGACAAAAACTCAACTGATTTTAGTGTTTCATGTTTCAATTTGGGGGATTGGAGCTTTGTCTGGGGAGGCTAGGCCCCCAAAAGTCCCCCCATGACGACGGGACTGTGTCTATCTATCCGCTAAACGCGGCCTTCCCCTCGAGCCAAATTTATTGCCCATCCCTGCAATTGGTAATTTTAATTAGAACAAGCATCACATATTTTAATAAAAATATACAATACTAACGGTGTTAGAGACTGCAGAGAGCTTCTGGAAATTAGTCAGCAAAGACTTCCCAAACTTAAAAATTTCGCACGGAAAATACACTCGATGTTTGGAAACACACACCTGTGTGAGAGTACATTTTGTACGATGAAGCAAGTCAAATCTAAAAACAGAAATCGAATGGTAGACCAAACGCTGGAAGATAGTTTCCGACTTGCACCACAAATAATGATATTAATCAAGGAACGATAGTGTCAGGGAAACCTCAACCACAGACACCCCATTGATGGAGATTTGTAATAGACTGCATTTTGCTACTATGTTATAATCTGAATGACGCACTCACTTATCTTCCCTTTTCTATTTTCACGTCTTGTGAATCTGTTGTTTTGTACATAATTTTATTGGAAGTGGCCCGCGAGTTGTCAAGATTTTGTAAAATGGCCCGTAGGTCAAAAGTAATTAGACCACGCTGATATAAGGCATCAGACCCAAAGGCACTTCTGTCATTTTCTTTCTGTTTTCTTACTCTTTGTCTCCTTGGGGTAAAGTTGTATGGTTGCCGTGTGGTAAAGTGACATTTGCTTGTTATTCAAGCTCATCAAAATCTTCTCTGATTTTGCTTAACGTGGGAGCAGTACAAACTTATACAAGTGTTCAATAGCAATCTTACTTCTTAATGACTACGTTTAATGAAAATTAAATTGGACAAAATCACATTTAAAAATATTAAACGAGCTGTACGTAACAAAACAAATTACAAAACTACTGTATTTCTCAGGCTCAGAAGAAGCGACTGCATTTTTATTGTAAGATACTGATAGCCCTACACATACCTCTTATCTACAGTATAACCTTAAGCTTTGGTCAAGTACATGTCTAACACGTACAACCACAAGTTCTTTCGGCTGATTCACACTTCACAATCTGTACAATTTAGCAAACACAGGATAGCCAATGTTCTTTGAGGATGACGACACTATAGCATAAGCGTAGCCAGGGGAGACAAGGAGGCCATGACTATCCCCAAATTTCTAGCATATCTTGCCGTTTTGTGCTTTGAGAGGCGATGTCCCAAACAGACATGGGGCGATTACAGCTTAAATGTAATAGATTACGATTAACCTACTTTCCACCTGCTCGATTACGATTACGATCACTAGCGCAAGGAGGGGGGACCACTGTGCCATGCCCCCTCTCAGACCCTAAAAATAAAAAAATGCATAAACAGTATGCGCATTTTTAGGTGTAAATGCGTAATTTTAAGTGTAATTTGCGTATTTTTAGGTGTAATTTTGCAAACTTTTCCCGGGTGCACGCCCCCGGACCCCCTAGAACGGTCGTCCTAAAGTTGATTTGTGATGTCACACTATTGTAACGAAACTTGCCCCCCATCGGAAATTTTCTGCGTACGCCACTGATTACGTTTAGGAATAAACAAAATCACAATGTAATCGATCACGATTACGATTACATTGTAAGTAATCACGATTACAATCGCGATTTCATTTGTCTTGAAAGATCCATAAAAAGAAAACAAAACACATTTGCATAGTTTTATGTAAGCATATTTTCAGACAACATACGATATGAATCAATGCAATAAACAAAATTACTGATCTGTAAGGATCAAGCACCAGAAAAAAGAAAAAAATATTGATTGTTTACTGAGATGATCGTGCAGTTAACAAACCAGTGGCGTAACTAGAGGTTTGAGCTAAAGGAGAAACTTAGCTGAAAGAGACCCACTGGCCTCTGCAAGGGACCTACCAGCAACACTGAAAAAAATCCTGAGAAATGATGGTGAATCCGGGTGTGCATGGCTATACTAAAACCACAAATCAAGGAAAATACTCTGATAAACGCAAAAAGTCGACAATGTACCAAAAACTTATTAAAAGGATGCTAAAACCGAAATATAAGCTAAGTGGGGTGGTTATATTAAGCTGGCCAGGAAAGTCAAATTGCCCCTTTTCTCTTCCGTCAATTACTCCACTGCACGAAACACTTTAGAATATTGATTAAACAAAAATAATCCATTTTTTAAATCTCTGTTGCAGCTGATGAACATCAACGCTTCAAATCTTTTATCAGTCAAACATCTATCAGGCTTGAACATTCGTCCAGCAATGCTGAAAATTCGTTTGTTAGTAGTTTCAAAATTGCTGACTATTGCTTCTAACTGCAGGTTACGATCGTCGGCAAGCCAACATAGCATTGTGCAGCTTTGAATTTGAAATTAAATGGACAGTGATGCCGTGGGCATCTGTCTATTGGACCAATAGTCAGTGGTTAACAAAACCTCACAAGTTTCGTTGAGTTTTTTTACCAGTATCTGGTGGATCACGGTTAACATGCTAGTTATCAGTGTTGTGGAAAAGTACTTTCGACTTGGATTGAAATACCTTATTCCTTTGAAAGAAAGGTAATTTACTGTATAGAAATTACTGTACTAATTACATACATAGCCTACTCCAGCACTTACGTTCATACGTTCACTATGAACGTATATAAATGAAACGAACACCTTTTCTCGTAATGTCCCGCCTTTCTGTTACCGAAGTGTGAACCCGTTTATAAGATGAGCTCCTATTTTCGTTGCTGCGTCTCACTCGACTAGACTCACAACCCTACTTCTGGCGGCCAACAGGAAGGCTAGCTGGAACAAAGCGAGAATTAGCTAGAAACAATGTACTTGCCCCTGGACTGCTTGGATTTAAACCACATAGACGGGTAAATAGCTTCCCATGAAACATAGCCATAACAAACGATGATAAAGGACGAAACCCAACCACCACAACCGTGGTTCAACGCACAGTGATGCAGGGTGAAGATGTCCAAGTTTAATCGCGAAAGTAATCGTCGATTACGATTAAATTGGCAATGTAATCGATTGCGATTACATTTCATGTTGGTCAGTTCAATCGATTACGATTACTCAAAAAACAGTAATCGATTGTAATTGATTACGATTGACAATTACGATTACCCCATGTCTGGTCCCAAACCAAATACTGTTGCTCGTTTAAAGTCAAGGATTGGCCCCAAAAAAGATTTTGGGCTGGCTACGCTACTACACTAGGGTCGGCATGCGGCTTTGCCGTAGGTCATATTGAAATTCATGGAAACCCGTTGGAAGACCGTTGGCGTTACCAACACGAAATCTGATTAGGTGAATGAAATTAATTCTCATGAATAATCAAGACATAAAAAATTGATGAATATTTATCGAACTGATCATATACCGGTAATTGACTCTGTACGTACCACAGTTTCCTGGAGGCCCTCTTGGCTTTCGAGAACCCAGGCTTAGACCTACTAAGCCTGCTGATAAATCCGGCTTTGACGTCAGGGACCGGTTTTCTGCTTCAGTTTCTCTTGTTGGGTATAACAGTTCTTCTGGTGTATGGAGGAGTGGTGAAACACAACAAGCAGAGATTTTCTACATTGGTGGGTTTTGTAAAGCAGACAGTGATGGCACGGTATTCACTATTCAGGGCTGGGTTTAACTTTGAGATGTCAGCCGATGGACGCCAAAGAGGAGATGCGTACTCTGAAACAAAATTAGAGCCAGAGCCGCAATACGGATTGTTTTTGCATTAGTACGGGTTTGATTTTCGTAGCACGGATTGATTTTCAAGATTGTGATGAAAATGACGTTTGTCCATACTACAGTTCTCAAAAGGCGGTCTCAGTTTCTTTGCTGCTTCCGCGAGGAAAAGCATGAAAAATAGTCGATCGCAAAAGGCTATACATGGGAATTACGCTTACTCCACTTTTACGGTTTAAGAGCCAAAAATTTTTATGACACAGTCGCCTTTTCTTCTGCTTTCCACAGTTGACAAAATTATTATCTACTTTTCTTGACTTTGTGCTGTACAAAACTTAAAGTAATTAAAAACATTCCACTCTTTATACGTGTTCGCAGTTTGTGCGTNACATATACTCATATACGCCACTTTTTCTTCCATTGTTTATTAGAGATTATGATGACAAGANACATGTTGCAATTGGACCAGGTTATGAAACCTGTTTGACTTTTGCCGAATTGTCACTCGAAAGTTCAATATTGGTCCGAAAAATAGTTTTGGCTTTGCAGATTTATCGCATCAACCACCGACAAAGAAAATATTTGGCTAAGTGTTGAACACGTACATTAAATATTAATGATTACCTTCTGCTACCTTGCCGGAAACGACAGGAGGCAAAGAGCAATAAGGGAAATGCTGGAGAATGAAATAAACTTTGTTCCTGAAATTTGTGTCTGGTGATCAGATTTTTTCATGCTGTTGAAAAAAGTTTGATTAGTTTTATAGCAAAACATGAGTTGAAAAGCTGTGCTAAGCCGATGCCAAGTAGATCCCCGGGAAAATCTGCGAGATGATCAAGCTTTATCCGAGAGAGAGAAGAGGTGATCGTTGTTGTAAAGAGTTGAACGAGCGACACCACACCTAGTTCTTAATTGCTATTTGTGACAGCATCGCGTTGACTACAAGAAGCAACACGAACTCACGAAGGTTCCGCCATTGCTTCAAAGTTTAAGGTGAAGATCGCTTGTCCTCCAAACATTAACTTTTTGTGATTCTTCTCATGTGGCGATGATGATAGCTTTCAATATAACAAAACAGTTCAAAAAATGAGTTGTTTTTTCTCGAAAAATACTCAGGTGAAAAGCAAACAAAAAAACAACTTAAACAAAAAGGTTTAGACACAGATTAATATTTTTTGCAAAAATTTACATTCGAAAATTACCAAAAATGGTACAAATTTCTGTTCGTCTTTTGCTCCTTAGAGAATCGAAATGAAATTTGCAATTGCACGAAAAACAAAGGTTTCTAGCTTCAACAATTGCATCTAATAATTTTTTGAAAAAATAAAATCGACATTCAAAATTGTTTCCAAAAACAACCTAAAGTTAATTTTCAGAAATCACAATCATATTTCTTAAATTTTTCCTGTAGCGTATCACTCGTTACAAGATGACTAGAAGGCTCAATATAAGCAAATATGTAGAATATTATTGCCTGCCATCAATACAGATTTAGTAATGAGCAAACGCTTTCGCTTTGTGCTTGAAATTTTTCCTTTCAGAGACGTAGGCCGACTGAGGTTGATCTCGTCAGAATTTGTTTGGATAAACTTCGGCGTTTGCAGATCGACCCATATCTAAGAGGTTATAGGTTTTTCGTTGATGGTTGTCTAAAGCTGAAAAATTGGGCTCGATTCCCTGGGAGCGCATTTGTAAGTGCAAGTAACCTGCTAATTGTTGTTTTCTCACCATTTTATAAAGCTTTCCTGTCGTCTACTCCGCTGCGGTAGTTGTTAGTCTGAGGAGCACTTGTTTGCACTTAAGTAAAATGACAACATTTATGGCAAATAATTGCCCTGGAAAGACCGGAAGACTTTACCCTTCACAGAATATCTGTAAAGCTAATTAATTCATGCATATTTTATACCCTGCACATTTGTAAGGTAAAACCTTCGACCCTAAACATGTAAAAAACCTAATTATGCCTATCAGCAATTTAGAGAAATTCAAAACCAAGCGACATCTTAGAAAGGTTTTCAGTGGCTTCTGCTTTATGAGGGAAATCCAACCGCATAAGGCTCGATTTACGTGACGAGATGTAGCAAGCATGTACAAAATAAAGTTCGTTTGCTGCAGAGTGCATCAACGAAAAAGGCTGTTGCACAACAAAAGGAATTTACTCGGCGAAACATTTCATTACAAGCTGACAAAATCATTGCTGACAAGTACTGTGTGCTCTGATAGAGTTTAAAGATACGTGGTTCAGCGAACAAACAGTGAATCGCTCGTTCAACTCAACATCTGTGGATCAGCGCTCAGCAAGAGTTTTTCACAGCCCAGAAATATCGTGAGATAGCCCGCAGTGTGTTTTTATCTCAAACGTCAATGTTGTTTATTTATTTCCCGGAAAGAATATAGGAATGCAAAAGAAACTGCAAAGTTGTTGCACCAAGGAACGTAGTGAACAGCGCACAACAAAAATAACTTTCCCCTCTGTGTTTCGGCTGGAATTTTTCTGAAAACTGAATAGTGTTACTCACAAGTATAGGAGTTTTTTGCGGGATTGTTTTCAGCTTTCAACAGAGATTATCCGTGTAATCATTATTTGTGGCTGTTTGCAAAGTTTCATGACAGACATTTATTTTCGACTTTTATTATCCACAGAGCTTATCAGGTACACAGCAAGATCGCACACACGGTAGCCAGACAGGCCCATACAGAGTGAAGACAACGAACGATGCATGACGCATTCGTTCGACAGATAATGGGTGTCAGCGAGAATGCTTGCTATGCGGGAAACCCACAAGACTCTTGTGAAGAACGAGATAAAGAGTTCATTGCAAAGTTCCGTGGCCACTCACAAAACACTAACGTGATAGGTCAACTCGAGTTAGCAAATCGGATGCAACATTCAAAAATAAATATCAAATGGCTGCAGTGTAGAAGTATCTACTGTGCTGTACGGAAGGTTATGACGAGACAGCGATGTGTTGCATCCTCAATGTGCTACGTGTAATACTCAGAAAGTTTATTCAACTTCAATTAGTCTATAGCAGACTCGGAAAATTAAATAATTCTAGCTTTGTAATTCGACGAATTAGAGCGAAATGACGATAATTCTAATTTTAATCTAATTTACTGAAAGCTTCAGTGCTCTACTTTTGGTTCTAATCAAATTTCTGATTTTGCAAAAAATGCTAATTTGTCCAACAGCATTTTCAAAGGTGAAACGAGAATGCACCCTCGTGCAATGAAAATGCAACAAAATGTTCACAAGTGCCATGCCGCCATTTCATCACTCAAAAAACAAAAACAGTAAAAACTCGAACAAATTCTTTTCTAATTAACAGTTATAGCACAAACTATGTGACCTTATCAGTGATTATTATTACGTCACATTGCCTATTCACTCACACGCAGAAGTCACAATAGTCATCTGGTACTTGCCACAGTCAGTCAGCTGTGATGTTTTAGGGCAGAGGTCTCGAAACTACGGCCTGCGAATATGTTTTGTCAATAATGAATACATTTTATACGAAAAACTTGTTGATTTAGTAGAATGTAACATGTCCCGAAACAATCACATTACGTAAGTTGTCCGGCCCTTGATATTGTGCAAAAGCTTGTATAGCCCTCAGACAAAAACAGTTTGGAGATACCTGTTTTACGGCATTGGAAAAGCAAATTCGTTTCCCTTATCTGAAGGCTGCTGCTCGAGAACTCCTGGGTATGACAACGACATCGGTTCCGTCGGAACGAGTTAGCCATGCAGGCGAATTGTACAGCGGTAAACGCGACAATTTTGGCGTAGTCTACGAATCTTTGCTATTCACGTGCTTATGAAAATGAATCCACATTTAGGCATGAATTGAACTTGGATTAAAGTCGCTTTGATTTGTGTAAATGTAATTCTAATTTTAGTTCATTTTCTGTTTTTCGAAATTCCGCTAATTTTAATTCTAATCTAATTTGTGAAAGCTGAGTTAGCTCTAATTTTAATTCTAATCTAATTTAGAAAAGCTAAAAAAATTCCAGTTGTCCAAGTCTGGTCCATAGACTACTTTGTAGGCGTTTTGAACTGTTCAGATTTGAAGCAGTGTTTACCTTTTGCGAGGAAGTGTTTACTTAAATTTTCAAGTTAGTTAGATCTAGTGGTAACTCAGGCACCCAGGCTTAGATTTGCATTGCACAACGCGAGCTTGCTTGCTTTGTATTTATGTGCCACGACCCACTTCACTACTTAAGGTTGTTAAATCGGGCTCTTTTCATTGGGCCTTGTCACCTTGCCACCGTTCATATATTCCCGTACTGTGTCTGGCCTTTCGCGTTCATGTTGCAGGCAGAACCGTCGCCAGAACGTTTTCAATAGGGGGCTTTGCAGGGGTGCTTTGCGTTTGTTTGGGGGGGTTGAGATTATAAAATCAACCAAAACTCCACTTATTTATACTGTTTCACGTTTCAATTTGGGGGGGCTTGGAGCTTTGTTTGGGCGGGCTAAGCCCACCAAAGCCCCCCCAGTGGCGACGGGACTGGTTGCAGGTGACCTGAATCAAAAAGTATCGTTCGTAGCAAGAGTTCTCTCGACTTCGTTCGCTCGCGCTTTACTCGGGCTCATCCCTTAGAGCTGAGCTGCCAATTGCAAAGAAGTGTTTTTACAATATAATTCATGTCAGATTGAACATTTTTTGAAGCAGTGGAGTTGCATAGACCATAGAGCATTATTGGATGCAAATTCCCAATCTATGGACCAGTTCCCATTCGAGAGCAATCTAACTGGCGTTATCTTTGGATTGTGACATGAATTACGCAACAACGGACGAACTTTCATGAGAACATCCTACTCATTGTTACTTGCTTCAGTCACAAACTAATATAGAGCCAACCAGAATGAGAACAAATGGAAGTTTCCGTCGCGCAAGCTTCGAACTGTTGCATTCAGTCAGCTGTCAGTATAATCGCTACTTGTAGATCCGTTTGCTTTGCAAAGCTTTTTCCATTGCTGTTTTTACTCTTAAATCAGAAATGAAGCAAGAGGTAGTGCTAGGTATAAAAAATAAATCATTTGGGACTAGAAAGATTGCGGAAAAGCATATATTATCCGTGTACATCACCTCCCCTGCATTTTTATAAATATTGTTTATATGGACTATATGCAAAATATGTGATGAGCCCGAGTAGCGCTGTTGAACCGTAGTCGCCCCTGGTTAGATCAATATTAGGTACGATAAAGTGAATTTATGTGTTTGTTCATTTATTCAACCACAAAATAAACTTATCTTAGTAAATTACAATATAGGCCTACTGGCACTGCAGAAATTGTAACATTTTGAAAATGGATGATCAAAACGAATATCTGGAAAACATCGCTGAATCCTTTCCAACACCACTGTCCAAATTTTTTAAACCCCTAACCAGAACTGAGGCATCCTGCAAAAACTGCAAAAGGTAATTCAAATTTTCAACTAAAGGAACATCTAATTTGATCACGCATTTGAAGTGATGTTCTCCCAAGTTGCATTGCAATACATGAATCTCAAGAGTAAGCATCAGGAGAAGTCAAAGAAGGATTATAAAGATGATTGCCAACTGCCAATCAAGTCATTTTTTCAAGCATCCTCTTCCTAGCAATTTGCTACCTGTGATGTCACTCAGAAAGCATCAACCAAAGCTCTACTCAAATCAATTGCATGTATTACCAGTTGCAGTTGTTGACAGTCAAACATTCAGAAACTTTGTGTTGACTGCTGAACCAAGATTCTTAATTGTTTGTCGCGCTCTCGGCTAACTGACAGTGAGGTTTGTTCGCTAAGTTTAGACTGCGCTGGCAGAATGTTGAATCTTGTTTCTGTTCTATTCCAGAAACCGTATTCGACAATCAATCATTGTTCAAACGATCAACTGTTGTTGTTTTAATTGTGATAACAAGTGTTTGGGCTGATAATCTACCGTTGTGTAGAAACATCTGTACGAAATAAGAAACTGCAGCTCTGTGGATACGCGGATTCGTCAGGTGTCAAAATAGGCAAAAGGTTGTTGGATAGGTTACGCGGTGAACAACCTTGTGAATGCTGTTCTCTGAACCTCGCAAAAGGCCTGTCTTGGCACCACTTCTGGAATCATTCCAAAATGTCTGCATGTATTATTTTCATTTTCTTGAAGAAATTTGTAATTTCAACTTGTAATCAATTACAATTGTGCGAAAGTAATTGTAATTGAAATTGATGTTTTTAGCACAGAATATTTGTTATTATAATGTAATTGATAAATTTGAAGGCGTAACTGTAATTGAACTGAAATGATGTAATTGATCCAACTCTGTTTGTGACGTGCTAATTATTTTTCTGAACAATTCTAGTATAGTCTGAGCGTAGAATACAAGTAGATTCCGCATTTCATCATTTTTAGTAAACAGTTCTGAGATGAACCGACCATAAAGCAGAGGAAACGAGGCGTGTGCACTGGAATGAAAGGTTGTTTTTGTGAAAGCGTTTTGTTAATTTGGAGAGACGTGCACGTCTGTTCTGCGTAATTGCTAGTGGAGAAAATAATAGCTTTTCTTATTTCTGATTATCATCATAACCCTTTCGTCATGTCGAAGAAATGGAAATTGATTGATGATTACGTTTGTTTTCGTCTCAGTCTTTTGTCAGTTAAGATCAAATCTAAAAGTCGCGTGAATGCACAGGCAGACATGCGTGTTACTGTCAGCAATATAGTTCAATGTTTTGAAGAACTCATAAGCAAGAAACAGGAACAAAAGAGCCATTGAACTGAAATACATTAGCAAACTTTGGAAAGTCAGCCTTTTGGTTTTATCAGTTTGTAGCCTGCATATTTCAAGCAAGTGGTTATTTTTGTAGAATATATTCAAATCTTAATCTGCGTCATCCTTTATTGTTCATATGTTTAATTTTCTTTAGGCTACATATTAAAAAAATTAATTTCCTTTCTAAACATTTGAAAGCTAATTCGTGATAATAAATTGTAGGTATTGCAAGGTCAGAAAAAAATTTTAGGGGCGCAGGAGTAAAAAAGTTGGGAACCCGCGGTCAACCAACGCAGGGCACGCGTGCCCAAAGCGCCACGTCATATCCGCATCTCGCACGTGAGTGATTTGGTTTGGGTGAAAATTGATTTTCTATGTGACGTAAATCACAGTAATTCGGTTTTATGTCGCCCAGCAGTAAGTGACAAAAAGTTTATTCACATGTTGTTAACTGCTGTCTGACACTAGAAACACATTAACTAAGTAGCCTATACTGCAGTGTTGTATGATTTGACAATTATTTGCACATGGTATGCCACTGGATTATATGAAAAACTTTGACGCGCACCCTCATTCAAATGAGCACTCCTGGTTTACATGAATTACTCCTTAAATACCAAAAAGCCACTATAGTTGCTTTGATTTGTCCAGTCGTGATTTTCCAACGGATAGAGCAAAAGAGCTGTTAAAACCTTTAAAGAAGCAGACAGTCTCCTAGGTTCGCTTTTAAAAAATCCGGGAACTTTCTAGGTTTGAGATTTTTTGGTGTGACGTCACAACTGGGGGGTCAAGGGATTTTGGGTGACGTCATCAGGGCCTAAGCAAAAGGTAAAAGGTGGCAATTTAACCGTTCTTTCTTTCAAAATAAACTAGGCGAAAATCCGCTACGTTAGATCCCTTGATCAGCCTTCTAGCATTGGTGGTGGGCAAATTGTGAACATAACACGATATATTTGGAATCCCAGATATAGTTGTGACACCCCTANATAATCAGTTGACTTTTTCTTTCAGCCCTTGNAAATTATGGTCGAATTTAGTTGGATTCGCACACGTGATGATATTATATGCGGATTGCGGATGAACTTAAATGGGAATAGAAAGTCCGTTGAATTATTATCAACAAGGTTGTACGTGCTGGAACGAAATCGGTAGCGTGGTATTGCTCGAATTTGAATGGAGCTGGGAGAGATAGAAAAGTCTATATCCAGTTAAAATGAGATTCTGCCTAGTTGGCCACAATCTTCCGCATACAGGCAGACGGTTTGTGCTCTGCAGCAGTTTGTAATGTAACGCTGCAATCTATAGCTTCCTTAAGCCAGGTAGCTATCTGCTGAACAACGGTGGACGAGAAAAACGCAAGACATTTCGCTCTCCAGTAAGTCAGCAGATCACATTTACGGTGGTGAGGGACCAGTTGTACTCCAACGATTTTCCCAATGACAGAGAAACCCATTAGACTTAACAACGTCCCTGCAAAACAAAAATGCCGCTGATGCAAGAAGAAAAAGTATTGTGCGATCAACGAAAATTTTTGCAGCTTCTGCTGCTTGGGCATCCTTCGCTTAAACTTATACTCATTACAAATACATATAATGCTGTCTCTACACATCTGGATTGCAATAACCGCTTTAACTCACCATAACACCCAGGATTTCTTTATAGTAATTCATTATTTATTCTGCAATTAACGCTTTGTTCACTTTTTCCTCCTGGTTGTAAAATTTTCTTGAATGTTAGCATTATATACGCCCGTNTATTGCGTGCTTNCAATCATTATTTGTTCCTCCAATGCTTGTAATCTTTCGTTAACTCTTCGTCTTGTGTTCGTTCACTCGACATGACGCGAGGAAAATCATATTAAGGTTCCGGCCAGCCGCTCGTCGTCGTTAAGATAACACATTAGCCAAAAAAAGAACAAGTAAATCAAAACATAGTTCAGTCACACACAAATGCTCTGCAAATCCTTTCCAGGGTCTCCAAACTTTTTTGTCTGAGGGCCACATAAGCTATTACACAATAGTTCGAGGACCGGACATCGTGCGTAATGTGATTGTTTCGGGATATGTTACATTCTACCAAATCAAAAACATTTTTCGTAAATATATTATTTTCCTTTGTTGGCACAATGTCTTCGCAGGCCGCAGTCTGGAGACCCCTACAAAAAGCGTACAAAAAGTTCATGACCACATGAAAAATAAAAAGAAAAAATGGCACGAAAGCAAAAATTAGCATGAAAAACGGCTGTTTACTCTATGAACGTTTTTACTGTACCAAGCTGTATACTGTACCGAGCAGAGCTGCTTACTGCACCAAGCATCGCCACCCAAAATATTGATAACACGCCAAACAACTTTGGATCCTTGAAAAGACGTTTGGTGGTACAGAACTTGAAGATGGCGTGAAGTAGGAAATTTTTTTTTGTTTTGTCCACCACCCTCTCCAGCGCACACACCTTTAAAGGTGAGGCAACAGGCCGAAAATGATGAAATATATTTTGAGTTAGTCAA
>JGI24158J21664_10000922_pt1 | contig 30434 bp, 25 predicted proteins | sample Ectturendosymbi3_FD_21664 | JGI IMG/M metagenome (IMG submission 21664)
CAGGAACGCGAACGGTGCCCTGAAAGCAGTGAAAAAGCCTTTTCAACACAAGCCAGCACCTTTTGTATGGTGTGAAGTCGGCATAGTATGTTCCATAGCTGCCGGCTTTCGACGTCAACAAACACAATTAGTTTTGAGGTAACGCATTCGAACGCGTCGAGTTGCTTAACAAATTTATTTCCGAAATATCGACTATATCACTCGAAAAACAGGAAATGTTTTTTAGCAATGCTGAAATAAACAAAACCGCACACTACTTCTCTGTGACTGCTTCTAAGTGATTCAACGACGGACTCTACAAAACAAGCAAAGAAATCGTATTTGCTCCAAATCCCAGCCATACACGCGATCTTGTGACTCGTTCTAATGCAGGGGTGAAACCTATTCATTATCCCGGGCCGCATAAATTGTGCATTATCGCTGGCGGGCCGCAAATAACATTTGAGTTTATCCTAAAATTTCACCTTTATTTCAATACGAGGGATAGAGGTTTCTTATGACATACTATCTGCTTATCACGGAGCTTCGCTTTGACGCAATTTTGTACTCTTAAACTGTGTAACGAAACTTCTGATGCGGGCTATACGAAACGTTCACACGGGTCGCGTTGGCCCGCGGGCCACAGGTTCCCCTCCCCTGTTCTAAACGAATCACATCAAGTACCAAGCCTGCAACCCCATGCCAAGCAACAGTCCTCCAGCGCCAGGGAAGACAAACCTCAGGAAAACATTTTTTTAAGTCAACACGTATAAATCCGGTAAAAATTTCATTTTTCGCAACTGTTCTCAGTGCGCAAAACAAACTCACAGGCCAGTTGTAGTACATATGGCATAACTTGTAGGCGAGTTGTTGCAGATGGTCCGGCTTCAGGTCTGACGTGTCGTGGACCACGTTGTAGTGGGTGGGAGTGACGGTCCCCTCGCGTACGGACTGGCTCACCACGTAGAAGTCGTACCTGATGCACACGCATCTGATTGAAAACTCGCACGTCGCGTTTCATATCCAGGTCAACTCGAGCCGAGTTAAGGTTTCATCAAACTCGCTTAAAGCTCGCATTGCTCGGCACGAGCGACATCAGCTGAGCGATGTAAAAAAAGATTGTGCCAAGCGTTCGTTCGAGTATACGTGCACTTGCGAACCTTTTTCTCAGTGTCGGACTCTGCACTGCAAAGAAGTGAACAGTGCTCTTGAAGAAGCGCTCAAGGTTGGCTGAAAGGTTTCACACTTTGTTTCACAGCAGTGGTTCCCGAACTTGGGGTAATATGCGATTCTTCGGGGGTTTGTGCAGAACCAAAAGCACTATGTTGTTCTATATTATCAGCGATAACTGCGAAACATTCGAGGGTGATAAGACGTAATCGCTACCTTGATTTGGGTAACGGCTGAAAGATGTTTGGGAACCACTGCTTTACAGTGTTTTATAAAAGTTGATGTTGGGTTTGAAATGAACTCCTGAATCAATTGCCACTAGCGGTGAAACAAATTTGAATGAGTTTTCAGTGGTTTTCAGACACAGTGCAGTGACAGGTTTGGGACGGAAACAGTGCGGGTTGGGAGTGAACAACAAATTTCAACCAACCCAGGGCTTTAAACGCGAGCCACGGCCGATCGTCGCACACAACACGACGCATGAAGTATCGCTGCACCAACAACACACGACGCAACACATGTACGTTCAAAATTCACACGCTATGGCTTCAAGATGTGACGGAATACGAAGCCCGCGTACTTTTTTTTGATTAACGGTATTCTTGGTGACGTTGAGATCATATGCTGACACAATTCTTCTGGAAAGTCTACGAGAAGTGCTCACTGCTGATAGTGCAGCGCGGTGTGGCAGTGCATCGATGTTGAGCTTGATCGTGCAGCAGTTTCAAGCTACAACAAATTGCACTAGCACGCCGCGTGCTAAGCTAAGCGTGACTATGGTGGTGAAATGCATAATAATCAACGGAAGAGCTTATTTCAAAAAGGTAACGGCAGACCGTATGTTTCTCCACAGACTTAAGCTTCGTTGGGGGTTGCGTAGCAGGTGCCAGCGAACTACAGCCAATCAACAGGATCACGTCTTCTATTTTCGGCAATTTGCTTGAAAAAATGTTTTTGCGTCTTTAAGTTAATGCACGCTACCTCCCTATTGCTAACTTACGATGATATACTTAATTGCTTCCCCAAAACGCAACGTCGAACCAGGAAGTATTGATCGCAGTAGTTATGTGACCGGACTCGCCATTCTCGCTGTTATCCAGAAAACTATGAAAAACCTTTGGCCACCCTTCAATATTCGAACTTTTGTGTAAAAATGTTTCTTGACGAAACGAACTTCCAATTTTCCTAGTCGGCCAAACCAGCCTGGGAGATGTCTTTGCAAGGTCATTTTCCGTTAAACACACACAGTCCACATGGCAAAGTAAAATTTAATCAAGCCACTAAAAATAATGACATCCAACAGTGGGAGACCGTACAAGCATTGGTCGTGAACTGATGTCCTTTGAATGATCACCAAGGCTTCCGCCACATTCCTGGCGGGATATGGTGCAGTACACGCGTAACAAATTACAACAAAATTTTGAAAAGGCATGTTGTTTCAGAAGACAAACGAAGCTAGGTCCTTGCGAATACTGAATGAACTTTGCAACTATCTGTGCCTGTTTTTTTTTCCGGTCATTGACCGCAATTTTCTTGAAGTGATTGAAAAAAATCAAACCGGTTATAATGTCCGAAAAGGTAGGCTACCGTTACGGCGAGTTTTGGTACTATTCGGAACATATGACCGAAATGTCTCGGCCGAAGAAAAAAAAAAAAAAACAGATCTGTGCGATGACTACGCAACAACAAAACTAGTTCGACCAGTGTCACACCATTCAATTTTCTAACCTTGCATGCGACAGACACGGCATACTGTACCAGCGGACAAGGCTCAAAGGCGGCTGCAACAGGCTTGACACCGATCACAGGTAAAATAACGCGATCACTGTCGTCTGCACTGAACCATTAAGGTCATACGTAACAAGCACAGTTGTTCCTACCACTTCTTTCTGGTAACGACATCGTCTACCACAGTTCCGGGCGGGGGGTTGTCCAGCCTGGCCTCTCGTCCTTTTCCACGCGACCGGAAAAATCTGGTATTGACTCGTTTCTTCACCACAATGAACGTTAGGCTTGGTCTTGAATAGATACATTTAGGAGAAAAAAAAAGAAATCGTTGGTAAGCTTGGAGAAAGAGATGCTGTTAGGCGTGAGCTATTAAGCGCAGCTGAAATAGCCAATGCGTAAAAATCGGTTTTGGACGAAGTTGTGCTCTTTCATTTTTGCTCTGAAAAGAAAAATAAAATCTTTCTTGCAGTGATTAAGCGGCAAAACTTATATTCTGCTTCGCGCGGACGCTAATTACAAAACAATTTTTCCGCAAGAGCGAAATGGTAACATCTTGTTTTGTATGTAACGACACGTTAAAGTTTGCAGGCGTGCAAAACGTTTTCGACTTCATCAAAAGCAAGATCACGACAAAGAGCAAGACGTTGTTTTGTATCGCACCAACTACCCCCTGAACGATAGGCGGCGCATTGGCGAGGGGTTTTAATTGCCACAGGCGTGGATTTTTTTTGCGAGCCTATGAGCAGTTTCAGAGTAAAAGTTAGCATTTTTTGGTGACACTTATATCTGATGAGTGCACAAAACAGTAGTTCGTCAACTGCGTGGAAGAATTTGAAGAAATTAGGTACGGGTCGAGAAAAAAACACCTTATGCCATTTAGATAGATGCTTTCCGCAATTTCATTGAGGTAAATCGCCCCGGCCTAAATTTTTGATTTCCAGCTAGCGGAAGATCACGTCAGGTTGAAGCGCCCCTCGGTGGCGCAAGCACGCTGCCAGTACAAGCAAACGCCACAGGCTGACATTATCACAAGCGGTCACGTGCAGCGACACACACACAGCCAGCACCTGTAGTTCTCTCGGCCGTTTTCTTTCAAGCAGTCGATGAACTGCCTCACTTCGTAGTTGACCACCATGTCCAGCTGACCGTCACCGACACCGTCACGAAAGACGATGACTCGATTTGGGAGCTTTTTGTTAAACTCGAAGTATTTGCGCAGAGCGCCTGTAATGACAAGTACTGCGTTTCCATGTCCACTTGTGACATGGCCTGCAAGCTTGGCCTCATGGCTCAACGGCGTGGGCTAGGTAGCGCGTGCGTTTCCATGTCTAGTTTTTGGTTGGCCCGGAAGCTTCACTGCTGAGATGCTGTTGACGCCGCCAAATGAGCTGGCGTTAAGATTGCTGTACTGAAGCATTACGTTTGAGTTATACCATAGCTGTCTGTGCATGCTGTGTTGATGTTTCCAACTAAGCAATAAAATATCATTCGTTAACGGCTGTGTTGCTTGCGTACAGAAATTATCGGCAAATACAACACTTATTAGGTGGTAGAGTATGGACGCTTTTCTGCGCCGTAAAGTCAGAACCTGTTTGCTAACTTTTTTGATTTTGTGTTGCAACCTTGCAAGAAGATCGCTTGTCTTGCATAAAGTAGCACTGGTTCGTACAGTGCAAAGATTACTTGCAGAATGTCCCGCAGGTACTGGATGCGAAACAGGTTAGCTGCGGAACATTTCACATGCTACAGCGTATACAAACGATACTGCAAAACCTCGAATTAAGAAACTTAAATTGTTGGAGGTGCTGTAGAATTGCGCCTAAACTTTTCTTGAATTGAGAAGTTTTAGTAGCTGCTGTTACAGCTGTACTAAAGATTAGGCTAGAGGCTACTGCATGAGCTGTGCAACACATGCCATGATCAGGAAGATAAAAATTGTATAAACACCTCGTAAAACATTTGCGATGGGCAATATCAGCAGATGGTTCAGTCTACAGTAGAAGCGTCAACACTTTCTTTGCACTACTGCTATTGTACCAAAAGTTGGGGATAACGTGTTTGCTGCATCGTTTACTAATACTGCAATAAATATTTCATATGTAAAATTTTGTCACTACTAGCTATGGAGTATGAGTGTAATCGTTACTGTGTTATTAAAACCCACCACAACTCTACAATACTGCACTGCAAACAGTTTACAGTCAGGCCTAATACATACACTGTACTTGTAGGCCTGTTGTCTCCCGCTAATCATCCCCAACGTCGCGAAGGCCAAGCTTGACGAGCTAAGTAACGGGCCAAGTCCACCTACGTTTGATGGCCCAGGATTGAAGCTGATCTGATTTGATGGCCCGCTTGCGGAACTTGCGTCACTTCCATATATGGAAGCATGCCCAAAAACGCGGACATGGAAACGCAGCAAAGGACATGCTTCCATTGCGCAAGAACTCAGAGCTTCAGGTTGGCGATATATTTACCACCATGCGCAAACGCACACTCGCAACCAAGAAGTCTTGACGAAGATAACAACGCAACAGGTTTTATTAGAATTTTACCCGAAATAAAAATGTGCGGCACGGGCTTCCTTTTTCACGTTAATCGTTCTACTCTCAAAAAAAGTTCAAAAGTTGCAGACGATCCCGCATTTCTTAACTTACGAAAGCTAACATTTCATGAAATGAAGAAGAGCAAACGCCACCGCATCAACTAACTTTGGAAAAAAGAGTATGCTGGTCCGATCGAGTTTGATCTTACAGCAGGAGCGCTTCAGCACACATTTGAAAAAATCGCAGAGGTAAAATTTAGCGCATATTCACCAAGACTCACCTGTAAAGCATCTCCTCAAACCATCGACCAACTCCACACCAGAGTGCTGGAAGCACACATTGGAATACCACCTTCAAAAAAATACCATCTTTTTCACTAAAAACCGTTCCAATAAATATTTGAAACTAGGTCGTAACCACCGTAGTCAGCAAAGCCTGTTAATCCTTCAAATCACATTCGCAGAGCCCAGGTTAAGAATCCGTGCATTAACGCCTGAATGACTGATACTGCCGCTGGAACAGATTTGTGGGAGGATGGTTTTGCGAATGCTGTATTAAGTTATGAAAAGCCATGCTGCTTTGCTCTGTCACATAAGCAGCGAGATTTTAGCTGCAAGGGCTTGTGGGCGATTATATTTCTCTCATCTCCCGGCGATCGTGGAACGGGAAAACGAAAAGTAACTCATTGCCGAGCGGCTTTAGCTTTGCATAATGCCCAGGCCAGCAGTCTGGCGTCAAACGACATTACCTGGTGCACCATCCATTGAGGCCGGCAATGAAGCCAGCGACCGATCTGCCCTTTTGCGCCGAATCGTGGTAGCAGTCGATGCCGATGACCATGCTGTTCCCGAGCTAAAGCAACCGGTTTAAACAACTTTTGTCCAGTGGAGTTCGATAAAATCAGGTATCCGTTGATTTTTGAAGTCAAAGCAAGATACTTGCAAGTGCAATGCATGTATAAGCGCCCTTGTATCACTCATCCACGTTTGCATACTTACCAAGCCTCGCGTTAACGTACAGCGTCTCTATAACCAAATCCTGATCGGGTCTTAAAAAAACGACCCAATACACTCAACATGTTACCGATTGCTATGTGGGTCGACGCCAGCCATAAAGTTTGATCCGTAATGATGACAGTGTTCGCTGAGTGGTAAAAAACACTTTCGTATTCGTGTGACTAACAATCGACACGAACGAATACATGCGAATCCCCTCCATCCTGTTTCAACAGACAGCCAGTGTCCATCAAATGCAATTTGATTAATTCCTGCAATTTGCAACAGTTAAAGCACACGTGGGCGGTATTTCAATGCTGGACGTGACAGAATCGAATGCAATCTTGTTAACTGTTAGGGACTTGAACCCGTGCTAGTTGTTTTACCATTTCGTGAACAATGTCACCACTGCGGTTCCAAAACTGTTCACACACCACGTAGCGAATGGTAACGTTTTCCGTAACCACCAGCAGTGGTGGTTCCTCTAAGAAAATTCTGTACTGAGCAAATGTTTGTTTTGTTGCGCGCCAAACGCATGCAACTGCGCAACCATGCAGATACACACACAGTGAAGCGCTCCCAACGTTGAAAGGGCTATGCAATATATATATATATATATACCGTATTAAATTCAGAATGTTGTAAGTGCGCCAGATTGAGATAGCACTGCGCAAATTGTCTCATAGTAATGCGCAACTGCGCACCTTAGAGGGATCATTTGACCACCAGTTGTTCAATGTAGGACACAGACCGCTTCACACTGAAGGTATAACAATAGCACAACAGACTCACCGGGATCTTTACCATCCACGCTTCCCCGCCCAGCTTGCAGTTGATTTGTATGGCAATCTTGGTGGCAACGCTCATCACGCGCCCTGGCTTGGACAGAGTTTTCGACAGCACAACCTGAAAATCATGCATGGATTCATTGTCAGGTACACACGTAACGGCGTCGCGATTGGCTGCTTTTCCAGTTACGTCAAAATAAGCAAGCCATACTTTGCGTAATGATGCCAACTTCCACAACTTGTATTTCAAAAGATACGTGGAAAGCATGCCGATCATTTCTGGAAATGAACAAGACTGTAACCGACTGCATCAAAAGTGAGTGGGACACGGGGTGAATGGATGGATTGGTTTAAGAAGCAGATCAATTAGCAGCGAAGAACAACAAGCTGGACCTACCTTTGTAGTCGATTTTTCTACACCAGGCGACAACGCATATGGAATCACGACATTGAATCATGCATTGGAGCAGCGTTTCTTAAACATTCTGAATCACAGACCCCCAGTACATTTTAAAGACCCCTCAAAAAGAAACACGGCATTAAATATTTGAAATCTGACTGTTAAACATCGTCGTAGTAATCGAAATACCTGTAAATCACATTCCCAGGTTAACAACCAGTGCATTAGAATACTGCGCGCGATTCTGTGGCGGATAAACGAAAGATCCTGGTCACTGGATCGGAGAAGTTTAACCCGGATTGATCGACCACTGCTTCCTGTTTGCGGCTTTTTTCCCCAAACCACGGCTCTTATTGCGACACCATGCATTACACCGCAACCACATTACGACGCAACTCAAACTATCCACGCCGGACCACTGCTTTACAGTGTTTTATAAAAGTTTATGTTGGGTTTGAAATGAACTCCTGAATCAATTGCCACTAGCGGTGAAACACATTGCAAGAGTATTTAGTGGTTTTCAGACACGAAAACACTGTAAAGTTTTTTCGTGTCTATCCTCGCCGGACGCCGTAGTCTTTTACCAAGAAATTTTTTATGAACACAGTCACCATGCACAAGAACGACGGCAATAAACTATTCGGGTGAGGACTTCGATTCCACGCATACCAAGCACACCAGGCGAAAATCGTTGAAGCAGCTGTCGTACCAAGACAAAGGAGGCCCCAAAAAGTTTCAACCGAAAATAATATAAAATCTTACCTGGCTTGGAACAGGAATGTCGATGCAGCAGAGTTTCTTCACAGCATCGTACCTGTCCTTTCTGTTGTTTGGCATGAGACAACAGATCTGCAAAAAAGTAAATCAATTGCCGATTTGTCAAACCTAATTAGTTAGAAACCAATGCAACGGGACCTCTATTTTGGATGAGATAGGTGATGCAAAAAAAACTCATAGAAAAACACAAATCAATACCACTCCAGTAAGTATCAGGATAATGAAGCTTTATAGGGTACAAGTTTTTTTTATAGGTTATTAGTTTTGTTATTGGTTAGAAAAATAATTGTGAATAAGAATATCCGGTAGCAGCGTGAGTCTTTGTTTTCTTGGTACAAGTACGCGCACTTACGAGTTGTGTGTTCGGACTGCGGCTCATCACGTCCTTGATTGTCATCTGGAACTCATCGGAGCGGTCAGTGCGCGCTTCCAACACTTGCGGGCGCGCAATATTAAAGCCCATGGTTCTTGCGACCTGAGTGCAGCACGTCAAGTGTTAAGCGCCAGTCCAGCAGCACGCAACGACACGTAGGGTCGCATCATGGTGTACAGCCAGTCAGAGACGTTGAAGATAAACATCGCGGCGAAGCTCAAACAGAAAAGCACTGCAGCATTTCTGTCTTAAGGACTTCGACTATGCGAAACATAGTCGCATTGCAAAGCTTAAACAATCTTCGAGATGGTTGACCAGCTTTTTGGCGTTGGCAGTCAAATGACCATTGGTGTAACCAGGGCCGGATCTATACATGTGGAGGCCCTCAGCACCGCAACGAAATATTATTCAAGATCAAGGAACAGGGTTCCCATACATTTTTAAAATCTTTTCCACACTTTTTCAATACCTTTTCGATACTAAATTAATGTAACAAGTTCAATACCATTACTACAAAGTCAATTTTACACATTGGTCAACACTGCGTAAATTATGGATTTTGCCGTCAGTAAAATTCTGCTCAGATACCTCAGATTTCTTTTCCATTTAGAACTTCCATACTTTTTCAATACCTATTGTACATTTTGGCCAATTTCAATACTTTCAATACTGCGTGGGAACCCTGAAGGAAGTACTATTATCGGTTAGCTGTAAACATGTAATCTTAAGTTGTACATTGAACTTAGTTAAGTTTGTACAGTTTGATGAATGCAAGATTCTGGAAAAAGATATCAGTAACAAAAGAAAAAATGACAGTAATTTCAATAAATACAAACTTGTCTTCGTTTCGTAATACTGTACTGTTGTTTTAACTATTTTTATGATTATTCACATTAAATATATCAAACCAGCCTTAACCAGGGGGCTCACGGCTCATTACTGTGGAGGACCTTAGGCAGGTGCCCGCACTTTGCCCTCCCATAAATCCTGCCCTGGGTGTAACAAGCATTTCCACAGCACGGATTGCAACGAAGCATAGAATGGCCACCAAAATCGACGCCTTAACGCGTTCCTAGGACTGATGCCACCACTGCCACACGCCGATTGCTTAATTCGAGTTACAAGGGTGTGTTGTGCGTATTCGCCTTTGGAAGCCGATGTGGATGACGTTTCGAAAAAAAATTTTAAGATCAAAGTATTTTCAGCAGCCATGTAAACTTAGTGCTATTATCGCCGTATTGTTGTGGTGACCCAAAGAATGCGCAACGATGCTGACGTTGGTCAATGTCCTTCCAGCAATGACCATTCCACACGTTAACAAACGTTCCGACCAGTGGAGTTGTAGCAAACTAATTAACTTAAAATCGTAGATTACCACGCTGCAACAGAGCTGCATAAAAACTGTTAGCTCTTTTAGTCCGATAAAGAGCTCTCCAGAAGCAGCAAACAAATAGGGGAGTTTTAGGCAGCGATGTGTTGTGTGCTGGATGCTCTACGTGTTTTGCTTGGCTGCTACGATTTATGTCTAACTGAGCTCTTTATTTTTAAGCAATAAGAGTTTTAAGCTTGTAAACGGGTGTTAAGTAACTGTGCTGAGACAAGTGCAGCGGACTATATGAAGTTCTGTTTACAAGTGTGCTTGAGAAACAGTTTTTGGTGAGTCGAATGCTGTGAATTTTATTGTTTCCCAATGCCCACTCAGTTGTGAGTAGACTGTCGAAAGTGTTTTTCACCTAGCCTAGTCCGTACTTTACAGCAGTGGTTCCTAAACTGTGGTGCGCGATGGCCTTTGAAGGCGGTACAAGAATGGGCTCACTTTCTGTCTTTCTTCACAAAAAATCTATTTACTGCTATAGCTTCTACTTATCGGGTTCTGTTAATAAATTCGTGCATTTTTGTGTACTTTATTGGTTTTTAAAGATGGCCATTAGAATTTCTCATAGCCATTTTGTGCATGGATGTTGTGTCAAGCCTAGTTTTGCAAACTCTTGATCGAACGACGTTTGGTAGAATGAGTTTTCCTGGAGCAAGGTGGTATGCGGTGATAGTACGGGATCCACAAACGGTACGCGATCAAAGAAAGTTTGGGAACCACTGCTTTACAGGTATTTTTAAACGTTTAAATTTGAAGCAGTGTTTACTTGTGGCACAGACTCATTCTTAGACATGCATACAGCTTGTAACATTGCCAAGTCATATGACTATGTTATAGAAGAGGTCAAATTAACACCAAAATTAAGAAAATTTGCGTTAAATAATGCTTCCTCTATCGTTAAAGCATTTCAAGTTTCCCTACCTGAGTTTTTGCATAAAACTGGCGATGAAGTTAGTGGCGACGACAAAGAAAAATTGCTGCATGATTCTGTTTTTTGAGCAATATTTTAGAGCAGTGGTTCTTAACCTTTTTTCTACCACGCCCTCTTTAAGTAATTGTCTTGTTTCAAGCCAAATTCTGTCATCGTTGGATGACGTTTTAAAAGATACATACTACAGAAATAATCCCTAAAAGTATGATCTTTAAATAAGCTGTAAAAACAAATGTATTCAATGAATTTATTGATCAACATTCTGTGTTGTAGGGCTCGTACCCCCATGGAAATATCTTAAAGCCCCCTGGGAAGGCGCGCTTCCCTTGTTAAGAACAACTGCTTTAAAGGATGGTAGAGATTTAAATACTCTCGTTGCCTGCTTACGGAAACCTGCATTGTTCATACGGAACAATTTGGCATGAAAGGTTACCTGGTGGATCCTGAGTTTTTAGTCTTACATTAGCCAGCATTGTAAATTCTTTATGAAAGTTTGCAAATGCTACATCATATTTGCAAAGCAAAAATAATCGGAAGGAACGTGACAAAATGGAATCCGCAGTTCGTTATGTTGCAAATGTCTTGGAAGATCGTGAAGAAGTCAATTCAGCTCTCACTATGATCCAGCCACGGGATTAAATAAAAAAACAAGATCATTTGGCGCTCGGCGACCTCTTAACTGTGTTACTCCCTTTCAAGAAAGCGATGCAACAGGTAAAGGGAGAAATANTGTAACATCTTCTTGCATTTGCCCTGTGGTGGTTAGTTTTCGATCAACTACACAATTCAAATCTCAGTTNTTGCAAGGAATTGGTAGCGAACNATAGGCTTGCAATCTGGCCTGACCCAAGGTTTAAGCACACATGAATTGAAGATGTTGCTTGAAATGAAGAAGCTACGCAAGTTTTGATAACTAGTGTGACAAGTAGGCTTGGTCAGCACAGTATACAGGAAGATACAGTAGTAGCAGCAGCAGCTCAGGCAATCAGAAAGAAAACCCTGCAAAAAGCCAACGTTATTTGTTTTTGTTGCAACAGTACAAAAAGTAAAGCACAAGCAATTCAATAAGGAAGTGGGGAGAGATACTTGAGGAAATCATACCCTTTCATTAAAACCCACGTTTTTTAATTTTTTTGAAAGAAAAAGCAGAACTTCCCACTCTTGTTGTTTAACTAAGGACTGTTTGGGACAGTAAAATCAGGAAGACTTTTATCAATTGCGTGTAACTTCTATACTTCAAAAAGACTCTCAATTGTGTGTAACTTCTATGCTGTAAGCAAAAATTTACTGGGTACAATTCGCAGCCTGATGTTCATCAAGTGTAATTCAACCACATTTGAGAAGTTAAGTTGTGATCGAACAACTACTGAAAGCAAATACAGAACTATTGAGCCTTTCCTTGTGTCTAATTCCCGTTCAGTCATGTTATGCGTACTTTTATTGCAACTGCAACATATTTTTGTTTTCGTCTTTTGGTTTGTTTCCCTTATTCCAGAGGTCCCCAAATGGGTCGTCGTAACGTCCTGGTGCGTCGTTTTGAGATTACAAGGGCGTCGCAAGCTTATATCGATATCACCACCAAGATCTTAGTTTTAGAAAGACCTGCTTGAACCATGCATGAGGTTAACTGCAGTGTGCGCAGTGACGTAACAACAGCGACGCGCTCAAAACTAGATATCTAGTACTATTGTTATACGGTGTGTCGTTTGATTTAATGCATAGGATTAAGCGTAGAAAAGAAAAATTGACACAAGTTGGGAAGCACTGCCTTACTCTGGGACTCTTGTGCTGCATTTATCAATATAACATTTTCATTGGTTATTCCTTGTATGTACTCTTCATTAGGTTGTTTCTTAAAGTGACAACAAAACGTTCACATTGTAGGTCACAACTAATGTGAAATCTGTCCTGACTCCACTTTTGAAATCATCCAACATACCTAATTTGTTTATACTGTTTTGATTTTCTAAGTCTATTACAAAAAATTTCATTGCGATTTGTAATTAATTACATGTTTAAAAGCATTTGTAAATTTAAATTGAACTGAAATGATGTAATTGATCGAACTCTGATCTACGAACAGTTTGCTAAACCGGTGTCAAGCGAAATTTCTGACCTATTTAACCTTCACTCTAACCATGAACTATACTAGCAAGAAGTTTTTGAGCGCTTGTAAAATGCGCGACCTGGAATATTGCTCTGTGCATGTGCAGATGGCGTGAAGTCAGCGATTTCGCAAGTCGCACTTTTCACTTGATACCCGTGACTTAGCTGATTGCCACGAGGCCACAGGAACGTGTGACATTTTCTCGGTGTCAAAGGTCACGCACACATACAGCACAAGGGGAGGCTAAACGTCAACAAGAGAACAATCGCAAACAATGGAAGAGCTAACGTCCGGCTGTAGATCAATATACGTCAATCTAGACTTCTCGGTAAAAGCCAAACATGTGTGTTTACCGCGCAGGGAAATGCATCATCCACTGTACGCATGAGATGACCAGACTTGGGCAGACTGATTGTCATTCGATAAGAGTTGCAGCTGGCGCGATGTCTTTAGAAAATAAAGTTTCATTGCACTCGCCTGGTACTCCCTCTGCAGTGCACGATCATGATGACCCGCTTGGGTCGAATTGCTATACTTAAAATTAAAAAACAATCCTTCGCAAAATATTTTTTCACAAAAAGCTTTTTTCTTCACGGCGCCCAACTTTACCAACGAAATGTTTCCCATTGAAGTTTGCGAATAAACCTTGTTGTAAATTCAGATGTTGCATGTTCTTTGTCTGATCAATCATCGCTACCCTTGTTCCTTTCACAGTGTGTTGCCTTGCATTCTCTCACCGAAGTTTGTTATCATTTATTATAACCTTTGTTGAAATCGATCTTAAATTTTGGTTGTTGCTATGGTAAGCGGCATTACAAAATGCATGCCATCAGCCCAAGCTCTTTATACAATAGATTTGCATTTCCCCCAAACCCCAACCACAAGTGCTGCATTTACTGCGAAAGCAGCGGCACAAGAAACCTGAAATGGGCGCCCCAAACCACTTGAAACAGTCCGAAAAAGGAGTGCAAAGCCGAGTATGAACGAAATGAAACTTCTTTCATCAGTATCTGGCTCTTGTTCGCCTGCGTCACACGACAAGCAAATTGCGCAATGCATCGGTGAAGCTGAGGTCATGTCTTTAAGTAACACTCGTCACAAAAGCATTTAAACTTCCAATTCGTGTCTACTTTTAGGAAAAAGCACTTCTGATAAACTTCGAATTTGTGTGTGCTTTTCGGGAAGTTGCTACCAATTTTCACAGCGAGAAGTTCACAAAGAGGTGGGGGTAACGATGAAAGGACTTGGAGAACGATTTCGCACAATTTGGACGAGGCAGTTGAACGCATTAACAAACGAATGTTCAACAGGAAATCGATTTCACGCTCACCAACATGCCATTAGCAAATTAAATTTCATAGCTCGAACTCTGTGTGCGCTATGCACAAGCAAACAATGCATTTCAAACACCAGACTGACTTTTCTTTTCCTCATTAGGTACATTACTGGAATCATTTCGATACAAAGAACGCTATGAATTACGCCGATCTCGGAACTATGAAGTGCTAAGACTGGAACGTTTTTAAAAAGCAAACATACTGTGAAGTCAAAAGTGAATTTTACTTTAACCACCGCCAAACCTATTTATCACGAGATAATAATCTGTTAGTTACAGCATCGGTTTCTGCAATAAAGAATGGTCTGCCAAACTCATTTAGGGTTAGGCCTATTTTTGGCTGATTGTCAGAAGAACAATATGGCGGCAAACAATCGAATCTGACAAACTGAGGGGTTCGACGAATCTCGCACTGGGAGGCGCTAAAACGCTTGTTCCGAGAAACGCAGTTGAACTTTTTACGCTACGAAAACTGAAACTTAGTCGTTGTTGCTGTTTTTTTCTAAAGAAGCGGTTATAAAAACGACAGGATTCGGCCAAGACGCTTCTAGCACCTTCGCGAAAAAAGTTCACCGAAGTTATAAAACACAGTTTCAGCTGTTTTGTTGTAACATCACAGTAAAGTAAGCTGCATGCTCCACCGTGCCTACGTCTTTCCGCATTACACACGATGCCAGGAATCACGTGGTTATTAGACGCCGCCAAAAGATCATTGCTGCCGCTAACATAACGACCACGGATCGGATACATTTTTGGTGCTTCGTTTCAGCCATTTGAAAAAATGATGGGCACTTTAGTATAGTTGCGGGTTATGTTTATGACACACAAACAAGTACCTTCGCTGTAAGTGCTTTCTGAGGCCTACTTTATCCGTCTTTTCATATTTTCGAGAATGGGTCTCGGCTTTAATTCCAAGAGACTATTATTTGCTTGTTTCTTTTGTTTTACCAGTATTAGCGTGGGCCATTCCTTTGCCTTTCAGCAGACGAGGTATTTTTTGCGCAAGAGGGCCGTAGCACTTGCCTTTGTCGGCCACGGTTTGCCTATCACAGCACTAAAACGATCACACGAGCTAAATATAAGCGGTCTTCACTGACAATTAAATAGTTTCTTTCTAATAAGCTCAACACACACAAAGCAACACATTCATATCATCGTTATCACTTAGATTTGACAGACATGCGCTCTGCTTTCGTGTCACGCCATGATCTTCACAGAAAGTGCACACATACACACACATGCTTTACCGCCCGGCCGACCGTAATGCAGTACCTGGCACATCTTCTGTATGAGATCGTTGGCACATCGCTGGTCCCGGTTGCAGTGGATCAAAGTCCAAACGCGTAGATCGACGCATCGCAGGAGCTTGACGTTGCGGAACTCCCGATCCCAGGATGCTTGAGGTCCAGCGGACACTATGCGCTCCTGTGAGGCGACAAGGCTTGTTAAGTTTGGCCAAAGGTTGTTACAAAAAATTAAGCGTGCTTGCTAGACAGAACGTTGGTGGAATTGTTCTTGCTGGTAGTTTTTCCGAGCGAAACAAAGGCTTGTCACGCACCGGTTTTCACAGTTTCTCATCACGAGCACCTGGCGATGGCGCATGTACACAGGTTCCGTAGATGAGACTTATTAAATGACCTAATTACGAGTGTTCTAAAACCCTGATTTGCAGCATTGCAGTGGGACTCGTCAACTTTTAATGAACTTCCTCCGATGAAATCTACGTCATACCATTCTAGTCATTCGCGCATGACTGGTAACTGTGGAACTGACAGCAACAAACACAATTAATTCAAACTGCCCAGTGGCGGTTGCTTACTCAAACTGTAACACAACTCTCTGCGAAAACGCAGCAACACTTACAAGATTCATGGAACATATTAAATTGCTTGTTAACAACATAACACATTCACATCAAAACGGTGCCAACGCCGTGAGTGGTGGACAATCAAACAACAAACTGTGATCACCTCAGCAAACTTGATCCTCTCCGCATCCAGCTGTCTCCCCGCTATTTCAACCAGGTTATCGTTGCAACCCAGACCCCAACTTGACAAGATTTCACGGGTTTCTTTGTTCCTGCAGGAAAAGGCGATTTTGTCTCCCGTTACATCTAACAATCTCAATTTCCGTTAATGCTTGTGAAAAACACGAATGGTGAGAAAATTTACCAAGCAGTCAAAACATATCCAGAGGGCGAATAAATTTTTGCTGCAAATCATGACGCTACTTCGAAAGCAGGACGCAACCTGGGTTTTTCTTTCGGTCATTTCTCGAGTCCTTTTTGAAACGAAAGAAAAAAAATTAAGTGAAGTTGGCCATAAAGAAGCCTTTTTCTAGTCCTAAAAAATATCCGAAAACGAAACAAGGACAAACGCCTCTAAACTATTTCGGACAAATGACCAAATTGTCTAAACGAAAAAAAAAAACAGGATGCAACAATGGTATAACGCGCTGGACATTTTTTAAACGACGCGTTACAGAGTAACAAACATTCGTCAGAACAAAACACAGCTGGGGAATCTTTGATTTTCATTCTCTGGCACGATGTCCTGCTGGTTGAACAGTGAACTAAAGATTGGTGGTGAGTGATTCAGCGGCTGAAATCAGTGACTGTAAATATCCGTCCGATATCAAAGCATGCTCGTTTAGTAAAGACAGCGGCAATTAACAAGAAACAAATACACCACTTGGTTAAGGTGGTGGACATTAACACGCCTCATCCTGTGCTTCACTGAGATCGAAATTTGGGTACAGAAATCGGCCCGATGGCAACCCTCCATAAAGTATACGACACTTGGTAGAAAACTCTAAGCAAAAGACCCTTGCGTCGTTCTTGTAAAAAACGGCTTGTCAGCACGCGAGATGCTTCCGAACAGGCTCAGCAAATCCGAGCAACTTACTTGGTGATGCGGTCGATGAAGTTATAGAGAGCTCTCGCACGTTGCTCAGGTGCTTGCTTGGTGTGCGTTGCCAGCCGTTTCATTGCGTTGAAATCGGAACGGATCTGGCGCGCGAAGTGCACACATGCGATGGCACAGAAAGTTCAATGAGCGTGTCGAACCAGTGCGAAAGAAATAGTAGCACCAATAAACAATAAACGAATAACATTAACAAGCCGTCTTGCAATGCCTTCCACGAACAAGCAGCGCCAGGACATCCGTAACTTAAATATTCCTTCGCAACCAGCAAAAACGAAGACAATTTCTCACAGCGCGACATCGCCAAGTTTACCTTTTGATTAGACTTTCGAGTTAGACTTTTATTTGAACTTCGGCAACGAGTCCAACAACCACTGCACTCACCTCATCCGTGAGACCCGTCACAGTGCAGAGTTCGGGGACGAGGTGGATCGCCTCGATGCCACCGCGACGCACTTCACGCTTTTTCGGGCGCGACAGAAGTAACGGTTGCTTCTTGTCGCGTACGTCGATGTTGTATTGCTGGTGGTGGGCGGTGTACAATCGAACATGCGTCAAAAAACATCGCGCTCATGCTAAGAAGCAATTTTTTTTTTCAATACCAACTGCAAGAAAGGCGTCGAAGGCAGACCCTGGCCCTTGTCAGAAAATGACAGACATTCCGGGCCCTGAATTGGATGCGGCAACCTCGCAGTTTGAAGACGGATTACACGTTTAATGTATACAGCGCGACGAAGGGAATTATAAGGATTAGAAGGCGGAAAATGGCGCAGGACAATTACCACGAGGAAATCATGTGGAAGCGATCTTCTGATCCGGTCAGAACGAGTAAAGCAGGTTAGACATAAATGAGCAAGCACTCAGTGCAATAAGCCTTTGCTGGAAAGTTTAATAAACAGCAAATCTTTTCAACAGTTATATTAATGCACAGTAAAGTGAATGTTATTTATATCGCGGTGCTGAGAATGTGCTCAACAAGAAGACTGTCTATGTTAAAATACCTGACGTGGTTATTTTAAGGAGATCTACGAAAAGGTTATTATGGTTATAAGTAGGGCAAACAAAAGTCAATAAAGCCAAAATTTTTCTGCCTTTTTTAAAGCTTATAAAACGTCCACAAACTAAGTTTCACGCTGATACCATGAGCGACTCCAAAACTATCAGGTCAAAAAAAAGTCAAAATTTTTCGTTAGGTCAAAATTTTTTGTAGCACTATTTTCTACTCTTTATCGATATTTTATTAAAGCTACAACAAAGGATATTGATGTGCTTTTGCGCATTTACTCGAAATTCTGATATAATACTGGCCTTTTTGCGACTTCTCCCGTAATAATGTTATTTTGCCCACTACTGGACAATTGAAAGTGCGCTAGGCGTGGTAGTACTTGATGCTAAAGCTACAACAATGCAAAACTTCTCAGTGAATTCAGGAGATTTATTGACACTGGATATTTCTCCTGTGCGTTTGGATTGATTTTCGTCTATGGCTTGTTACCTCCAGTTTCGTTGGGCCTTTGACACTTTTGACTTTTACTTCATTTCAACAGAGAAAACTTATTTTTAATCCATCAGTTTGATGCTTTGTTTTCCGCGTTTCTATTGCAGGAAATTGATAGGTCAAAATAAAGTCAAAATTTATCAATCATAAAGTCAAAATTTTAAGTTTTTGCGTCAAAAACTTGGTTGCCCTAGTTATAAGAAAAATGCTTATCCAAAACAGTAGTGAATTAGTCCAAATTCAGCAGAGCAGCAGTAATACATCAGCAGCAAGATTAAGGCGATGCATTCCAGGGGAACATGTGCTTGGCATTATACAAAGTTGGTCACCAAGCAAGGTCAACGCGATGAACAACTGAACGCACTTTAACCTCCTCACACGTAACAAACTTTGCCAACCGGTCTCATGACAGCGCCCTATAGTGGCTGACGTCAATTAACACTTTCTGCCACACGCCAAAACTCAAGGCAGCCCCTTCAAATGCACGCAAGCCACACTGGTCAACGAAAAAAGTCGGTAAATTTTAAACGCAACGAGTGCACGCCATACAAACCAATTGTCAATATTAATTTCAACAAATAAACCCGTTGTCTGGTGATGGTTGTTGCTGCCTGCCATCACCACGGTTACCTTCTTTCCATCAAGTGGAAAAAACTGTGCTCACCTGCTTGTAGTAATCGACGTATGTGATCCGCTCTCCGTTCCTCTCGAAGCTCTTCCCCACATTCAGGTCCCATTCGATGCCGTCGATGCGGTACGTGTTGTTGTTGTACCTGAAGTGCAGTTAGACGGAAAACCAGAAACTGATGACACGAAGTTTCAAGCGCAAAACTCAACCAACTCGACCAGCACGCGTTATAGGTTTTGGAAGCAAATAGCAGCACGTACACTTGTAGCCAGCCTTTCACCAGGCAGATGGGCGCCGTAACAGATGTCGCCGCGCCGCAAATCAGAGCGCAATAAAAATAAGACGCCAAACTAAACAACAAGATGGCCAGGGTTCACTTGGGTCACCGTTCAAACTGCAGATTTGCGTCCCTTTTAACCTTAAACGACCCAAACTCATTAGCGTAAATCCATAAACGCCAAGAGGATTTGAATAGCAATAACACGCTGCTAATCTGAACATATTGCTCTCGTGCTTTCAGATGGGATAATCTGCCGATTTCCAAGCGCCAATCTGATATCGACGGCGGAAAACGATGTTCCCAAAATGTAATATTTGGTGTTGCGTTAGTAGTCCACCACGGTTGAAATTCTGAAAGCCGCGCACGACAAGTTAATAATTTCAAACCACGCGACAGAGGTTTCGTTGGAAATTTAGTTTATAGAAACATATTGGATCAGGCGCTTGCAAATTTAAGCACAAACTGCTCGCACACAACTCCGGAACACGAACAGAGCTAACAAGGCTGGTTTTGAAGCATGAACTATTGCAGTCGACTTCAAACAGCGAGGTCGCGTAACAACATCTTCATTGTAAGACAGTACTTGCAAACCAACTGGTATATATTCTGTCGGCGGCCGTTTATGCAGCGGTCAACAGCAGGTACGTTTTCGTCCAATTGCCCTTGCTCCGGCACGGTTGTCTGCGCTAACAAAACACCTTGTACCTGGTCAAAACGATTTGACCGATCAGAAACTTCTCAATCTCGTCATGGAAACTCCTGCGGCGCTGTCTGCACTCATTGTATATCTGGGTCATGATGTCGAGGACACTGTCAGTTCGCATCAGCTACGCACGCGTAACATAAGCGGAGTTACATCAGGAAAATCACATACATCTTCATTCACATTGCGAACATCTACTGCCACCTACAATACATACCAGTTTCAAAGAGGTAACCTGGTTCAAGTGAAAACATCAAATGCTTCGAGGGTTATGAGTTTTATGAACTAATTACATTTGAGAAATTCAAGACAAATAGCGCCATACAAAACAGCTGACATTGTCGTCAAAATTTGGGAACGTTCAACATATGGGATTTTTCAAGCTGCGGCAGCTCGCCCACAAACTGCTAGAGGTGAATGTAGTTCCGCATCCGGATAGCTCGCACTTTCACTGAACCTGGTCAAAAGGTTCAAGTTTTTTTGAAACGCGTAACAGGTTGGTTGATTTCTTAGGTTATTTTCCCGCAACACCACAAACCAGTCCCATGGGTCTGAAATGTAAACGGGCTTGAAACAACAACACAAGAGCCTATCAACCGTCAAACTACCGAAACTGAAGCAATTTTAACGCTACTGTCGCAATTGAAGTACCTTGTGGGACACTTCGGCACAGAGCAGCAGATTGCGCTCATACTCCAAAATACTGGTTGAGAAACCCGGCCACAGCTCGAAGTTCACGCGGCCGCATTCCACAGTGAAAGACATGCTGGGGTTGTAGAAGTTTCTGCCAACCTGCTTCATTCCAATCTTTTCCAACACTCTGCGTGAACGAAGAGCATCAGAACGTCCACTTGCCGCGCGATCCCGTAGCTTTGCAACACAGCGCTGCCTACACGGTGAATAGCTACCGTCGCGCTCTTGGATAAGAAGTCCTATAACACAGACACACGGCTATCGAGTGGACGCCTCCGTCTTAGCCCCTACGCCGTTTACACCATCAGCAACATTGAGAGAACGGCACTTGACACACTGACGCGAATTACGCAGAGACGGGCGCAGATGTTGCAGCACACACACAGAACATAGGAAGCAGCTTAAATGTGCGTCGCTTTGGATTAAGTACATCGCTTGTGAAAAGGGTGCCCGGAACACGAACACTGCTACGGACTTGTTATGCAATTTCAACAGCACGCAAGGGGTTATTCCGGTTTCGACCTTGGTTGGCGCGCTGCACTGGTAACAAGACATGCCCGCTGTGCATGCGACCGAAATGGAGCACCGCCCGATACAAACCTCCTGAACAATATGTTGCAGATCTGCACGGTGATCAGAGAATTCGGGGGCAGCTCGTTCGTCAGCGCTATGCTGAGTCGAATCTTAGCGTCGTCCGTCCTTCGCTTCGAATACACTTCTGTCTCCTGCAAACCAAAAACCCCTTCAAAAATCGTATATTATCACTGGGGGGCAATTCACCCCCCCTTTGGGAACCGCTGTTCTAGAAATAGAAAATTAAAAACACAGCAAATGTAATAGGGTCCCCGTACCAGCGTCCAAGCTCAACCGCACCATTTTCGACAGCGTTGATTGGCAGCCACATGCCATCGGAACTGTGATATGGAATGATCAGGTCTTATTTTACCGTTTCAAAATTTCAGATGAAGTACTGCTTTAAAACGTGCGGATTGCACACTCAATGACGCAAGGCCATGGCGAACTATGCAAAATAAGAAAACCTAAAGGTGGTTCAATACCTTCGATTTCATATACTGCGGGTTTACAAATGAATTAGTCGCCGCAATTACCCGAAAAATGTCAGTAATACCTTAAAACTCAATCTTTAGTCACGCGTTTACAATGTCACGTCAAATGTCTCATGCACCAGAAACTGGTTATTTTTTCTTATAATGAGACGTTAGCAAATTTATAATAGTACCTGTTTTGCATCATGCATCAGCATCGTCTCAATTTATACCGTTTGTATCACTAAGTACATGGCTAACATTCACTGTCACACTATGTTAAACGTAATACACGCCTGCCATACAGCGGTGAACTGCGAGCAAGTTCAGTTACCTTGTGTTGCAGTTTTTTCATTGTAAAGAGCATAGTGCCATCAAATATGTACACTGGGCCAATAAGATCTTTGTGATCTTTCAGCATTCCCTTTCTCGCACCCTTGTGGTCCACATCAGGGCTAAAATCCACCCTAAAAAATCAAAATGTGATTTACTGGATTCCTAACTGCGTTACCACAGCAGTTACAAATGAACAGTTAACTTAAACTATCAGCCCCTTTTACCTGTACTGATACAAGCACCATTGTCGTGCGCTGGTCATAGCAAAGAAGTTGCTGGTCAAACCGATTTTAGTGCCCGAAAAACCTGAAAAGATGGCTCATGGTAAATACGAAGGAATTAAGATTTCCGACAAAACCATTTGCTACAAAAACGCTGCGTGCTTGCAGAAGCACACGCGGGAGCTCCAGCATCGTGTTGCCACTGTCAAATTTCAAAGACGTGTTCAGGAGTTGAATCCTTATAGCCCCGACGGGTTGAGCGTCATCTCGTTGGTTGGCTCCGATCAAAACGACTGCGGCTGTTCAACTCAAGCTGGAACCAACACGGAAGCGCTCTCAACAAAACGTAACTATGCTCGTCATGTGTTCATCGGTATTCCGTAATTTTTCAAAAATTGTGTAACATACATGGCGAATACGAGCTCAGGAAAAAGATGGTGAACACACTGACGCAAATCCTTTTTTAATAACGCAAGGCTGCTCATTGGCGCCTGAAAACCCAAGCACACCGGCGTCGCACGGGGGAACAGAAACTAAGAAACAGCAAGAATCGCATCCAAAACAAACGTCCGTAGATAGTTGAAAACTGCTGTGCCGCGCTTACCTTGCTTGTCCTTAAGATCTTGCGGACGTGTTTCCGGTTCAAAGAGCGACGAATCCAAATTTTTCCGACTGCCCAGAATATACGGTAGTCGCGCCCTCTGCTCTTCGCTTATCGACATGGTCGACAATGTTTTCGTTGCGTTGTCTATCCCTGTTTAGAGTAAAATACTCGCCGGCTGTTGAAATGCGTAGCACTTGACATCTATAATCGCTGCGAATGATTTCTGACCGAGCAACGCAAAGAGCCACCACACCAACTAAAATTGAGTTGACATAGAAGCAGCCATCAATTTGCCACTGTACAGCTAGCAGCAACGCTTCTTCAGCGTACTGTAGCTGCGAATGCCAGTTGTTTCAGCTGTGCATTCCACGCAAACGAAAAAATCTACCAAGGCTCGGCCAATCGAAGCACTGGCGACGGTCACGCGCAGGAGCTCAACGCCCACGATCACGAGAAGACTGGGTCTTGGCCACTGATTCGGCAACGACGACTGATTAAGGAGCAGCTGAAGGAACGGCGAGCCTTGGTAGATTTACAAGGTTTGCGGAGGAAGAAAACATTGTTTTTATCGCCACGCGCGCTGTTTTGTTAGATGTGCAAATAATTTGTTCACAATTGACTTGTACGAAGCGGCGATCCTTTCAAACATCGCGCCATAGCGGCGCAAAAAAACACCACTGGAAAATAAAAATTTTGCACTAAAGAGCTTTTCAGCTCATGCGCCTGAGACAGCGGGGATGCGTCTATTCTGCGTGATCGTGATACGGTTAAAACTTTTAGAACAGAATCTTTTATCTTTTTTTGGATCGCGCTCTTTGATTTTTAAAACTACCGCACGACCTGCCGTGATTTACTACACGACTACAGTGTATGCTACAAAAGGTTGGGGGATTGGCAGTCAATAGCCAAAGTCTTTTGAATTTTTACTGAAAAGGGAAATATAGAGCAAAAATAGACGATTCCAATACAGATGTGTCCTGATAATATGGAAGAGTCAATGCATTTGTATATTCGTCTGTAGCATTTCTACTCAATTTCAAAGCACAACGCTGTGGAGCTGATCACACATCGGTTCCGCTTCAGCCTTTCCTTTTCACTCGTGAGCATTGCTTGCAGATTGTAGGTCTGCTGATGCGCAGTGTTGCGTGAAATCGATTTCCTACATTTAAAAAAATTCCGACCGATTGGCTTGTTTGTCACCTTTGTGGAGACCAGTTACTATTGCCGCACGCCACACGTGGAACTTTGCTCTGAGATAAAAAACAGTTCCCCGAAAATGTCACTGCATATGAGCACCTTGGTGTGAGAAAGTCTGCTCTATGTGCCAGAAAATATGCAAATTTACAGGGACGTTAACTTTGATTTACCGCGACCTGTCGTGGAGTTTTGTTAAACTTACTTTCCACTATTGTAAAAGCTTTGCATATGAGCTGCACCTTCAAAGTCGCTCTTTCTAAAGAAAAATCATTAGCATTTGAGACTTGATACATCCGCCGTGATAAGCCTCTTATCTACCTCCCTTGTTGTACATTTCAAGCTGCTTTTTTGCCAGCGCCGACCTCTGAAACGCCCTGGTGATCTATCTAGACAAGCACGCCTGAACACCTTTCTTCAGTGTCCGTACTTAACTTGCTGCTTCGACCTGCACGCAAAACTGTCTTTCGATGCCATACCCAACGGGATGGAACTACATCTTTGACTATAACTGTCAGAATGGGCGCGATAACCACCGCAATAATCTTGTGCTGGCCGTTGTGCATAAGTTTTTCCTGGTGGTTTGCTGGCATTTGAACTCCCATATTTCCATCGTAGCATCGGAATAACTTATCACTTGTTAGTACGCTTTGATTAAAATGGCTCGACCCTTCAGTGACCTATCATGATGGAGGGAATGCGCTTTGAATCAAACGGCTCGACTTCCGAAAGCCGAGTAATGTGACATGCTGCGCTCAAGCGCTCATCAAGCCCAGCTGTAAGCGCGGTGCTTAGAAAAAAATCCGCGGAAAATAAAAAAAAATTGACTCGAGCAGCGCGTTCAGAAAGTCGATTCACGCCGAGCAAAAATTTTTTATGAACTGCTTAAAAACTTCCAAAAGTTATAGTGTTGTTGCAAAAAATATCCGGCGAGCATGTCAGATATCCCGGGAATGACATTCCCAAATTCCACATTTTTCCTGGCCTGCTGCAGCTCAAGAAAGTATTGTAAAAACGCAATAGAAAGCTGGTCAGACTTCTAAAAGTTTGACACAGGAAAGCACAGTTTTTAAATACAACGGGTCGATCACGTCCGGCATTTGCTCGATGCACACAGGATGACGCTATTGCGCTACATATCGCCCCCTGACCAAAGCTGTTCTAACTGCAGCGTCACTAGGTTATTGTGTCGAAATTTGGCACGTCAAACCTACGTAGCTACATCTCTTTATACAGGTAACAAAACACGGTTGTGTTGACACCTGGGTATCAACTTGCATTGAAGTAGATACATATCAGCATTTTCTTTCTTAAATTTAAGGTTTGTTTCGTTTCGCAATTGCCAGCAATAAAAAAGGGCGACATAAATAGAAACAGTTGCGGGAATAAGGCAAGTGTCGCCCAACTGCGATCCTCATGCCACACCCGGCCCACGAAATCAGTTTATCGGACCCGCCGCTGCATTGTGCCATAAATAAGTTCCTGTAAATACAGTTATTTGCAAATATTAAGACCATTCAAGCCACAGTGACAATTGAAGTTGGAACGAATGCACCATTCGCTTTTCCCAATTACAATATTTCTTCAAAGAAACACATTAGATCATGGTCAACTCTGGATCCTTACGAAGTTATAAACAATGGTATTTATTGTCCAAGTAACGAAAAATGGGCAATAAATAACACTGACTGTTGAGCGTGCATAGATAGCAACTTTGCATATGAATAACCTCGCAGGATGGATTGGAAAAAGACTACAACTTGGCAAAAGCCCAGTTCACAGCGCCATAGGAAAGTTGGATAAGCACGGTACATTATGGCGTCGTGAAAAAAAACTGGAAGGCCTCGTAATATTTCATGAAGTGGTGATAACGCCATTAGACGTGCTGTTATGCGATTCCATCCTAGCTATTTTTGTAAATAACGTGGCTTTGTAAATGATCTTTTTCTAAGTGTTTTAGGGACCCGATTCAGATCCCTAGCATCAGAGAAATCGGGTCCCTGCATATCCATACCGGATACCTAACAAAAAACTGCGGACAGGTATTAATATTAACATGGTTTCAGGTCGTTTGAGCAAGAAATTCGTTATTTCTTTGATAATATTTTTATACACAACTGTTCGCTGTCTATCTTTTTTGCATTTACGTAATACCACATAGTATTGAAAGATGTAATTATTCGGCCCGCTCTTCATTTTTTTCAGTACCAGGCCCGTCGTAAAAAAATTAGGTGACCCCCGGTTAAGGCATCGATCTCAAATCGTCTCAACGATTTTAATTCAACTGCTACACGCTTTTCTTGTTCATGCGTTTCGAAATTTCTTCAACGCACGCGTAGCGCACGAAAACGCACGCGGTGCCAATATTTCTTGGTCTGCACGAATTGCTTGATTGCCTTGCCGGAACTCTTTAGTGCTGAGCGAGGTGTGAAAGGAATCCACCTTTTGCCAACCACGTCCAATTACTGTGCAGATCGGGGGAACAAAGACAAACGTTTTTCAAAGATGGAAACTTCGAAGACTGATCCTTGAAATTTTCCAAAGCTTTTCAGAAGTGCCTACTCACTTCTACGACAAAGCATGTATTTAAATAAACTCACCGCAGTGGCAACGCTAAACAACTTGAAGTTTCGATAAATCTTTACCAGCACAACGAATCACGCAAAAAGGCTTTTCTTATAATAAATGGAAATCTTGTTACACTGTGATTACATGTGACTATGTCGGCAATAACACGATGAGGACATTGCACAACTTTTTTAGTGTAAGTAAACAGTTTAAATGCCGAAATAACTTTAAAATAAGCCATGTTAATTTTTCCATCCCCAAGGATATGGATACGGTTTGGCAGTAGATCGTCTGAATTACTGCAGAGCTGTTTCGCTGTGCTTTTGATCGTCTCACGGAGAACTTAACGTTAAGGTTCAAGTGAACTAGGAACATACGATTCTTAGTGGCTTTCGGCAGTTTTTTTTTTAAGGAGAATGTTAGGTACCCGGTATGGACCTGTAGGGACTCCATTTCTCTGTTCTAGGGACCCGATTTTCTCTGATTCTAGGGACCCGAATCGGGTCTCTAAAACGCCTTTTAAAAAACCTGCTTTTGGCATAATTATAACAGAAACGAACGAATTTTGAAGTAAAGCAAGGTTGTACCCGACGTTATTTGTCCCTATCCTTCATTCCTCACTGTTGAAACCGGGAAAAGGTTGCGTTTCATTTGTTACTGTACAGTAGCTGCAGTGACCTGCGAATCCCATCGACTGTAAAGTTCGATACGTTTGGGTGATAGGCAGGCCGCGTTGCTTTGTGCAGCAGATAAGTCGCGAAACGAACGAATATGCGATCGCACTTTACACAATCAGGGAGGGCCTTCTGGGTGCATCATCCCTCCGGTCATACCAAACTAAAAGTAGATAGGCTTGCTTTTCGTAGATTTTTGCAAAAAGCTGTCTACTTTTGTAGGTACCTTACGTTTACATCTAGCAAATTTTGGTCATTGACACTTACGGTAACTTTCTTTGACATAAAAATTCGTTCGTTCCAAGAAATATCAGAATTGCTTTTTCAGCGGACTCTTCCGGATATTGCATTGTTCATCACAGAAAAACTGAACTAACTTTTTACCAAAGCTCATCAAGATTCTGTCCAGTAAACGTGATTAATTGTCACAACCGTAAATAGTCGTCAGTTACTGTTCCCGAGACAGCATTGCCGCCCACCAAGTTTGTTTTGAGAGAACAGGCAGATAAAAGCTAACGGCGTAGTCATTGCCTGAGTTATGACGCTGACGATATCATTGCTAACTGTACAGCACAAACTTTTTTCTAAAATATTTATATGGTGACAATTTATTCAAAACAACAATAAAAACATTATGCATAGGAGCTGTAAGTAAATCGGGTTCAGAAGAAAAAGGAACATTCCATAGCAATCTTGAACGACCACGAAAAAAGCACTTGATGTCAGTTCGCGGTTCACAATGAAAATATGATCCGCTGTATTTTCCAGACGTGATGAAGCTATACAGAGAAATTTTTTAAAGTTAAATGTATTTTGCGATGTAGTTTCCAACGCTTTCAAAATCCATTCTTCGCATATCTCATGCTTCATACAATTGTGCCATTCTGCACATTTGGAAGATTTTGATGGCCAATAACGTTTTATAAGCAACAACAGGCTTACTTTAGAGGCTTACTTAAAGGAACATCGATGTATTACATGTTTCTGTACTTCAGGTGTGAAGTTACGACGCTGCCACTAAGTTGCGGCCTTGCTTTTCTACAGCACTATTAAGGCGATGCTGCATCTGCCGAGCAAGCCCTTGTTATTTTGGTGCACTGCATTCTGTTACGCAGATACTTCGTGAATAGTTTGTGGAACACATTTTACACCACAGCGGAAGAGATTTTAAGTAAAATAGCAGTCAAAAGCCCATCTTTATAAGTAAAATATCAAGTACACGTTATCTCTTTATTGTCAAAGTTACTAATTCATCATTAATGGCTGTAATGGCTAATTCAGTTGAGTGATTTGCTCTGAAACCATATTGCCATTTATCAGTCAAATTGGAGTAGTCTCTGTGATAAAGCTATGTTCAAATAACTTTGACATTACTGGTAGAACATGGACTGGTCTGTATTCAGATGAAGAGCTTGGGTTACGAACTTCAGGGGTTTGTGTGGTGTTATATGGGCAATTTTCAACAAGTCTGGGAATTCACATACTATCATGCAATCATTGAAGAAATTGGAAACTGGCTTTTTAAAAAATTTGGATGGAATGTCATGGGGAGAACTATTAGAAGTTGGAGTTAATTTTCCAGTAGGAACCAGAAACAATGATTTTTTTGAATGTAAACGTTTAATAAAATGTCTGACTGTAAAGGAGAGAAGATGACTTTATTTTTGCAGATCTTCTTGTCTTTTACCCTTTTGTTGAGATTTGTCTTTAATTTGATGTAATTGCATTGACCGCTATCCGCTGCGAAATGCAGCCCGCAACACGCAAACAGTGCGTTTTTTAGAGCAGACTGTGACTTTGCAAAAGTCAGCGAATGAATGTTGTGTTACAGAACGGTTTATTAGGACGATAGCGCCTGGATCTTTTTTTCGGTAAGACATTTTTCGGTCATTTAATCCATATTGGTTAAAGCTCGTTGTAACAGTATTCACTAGCCTAACTTTTCCGACATTATGAACGAATTGACTGAATTTTTTTCAGTCATTGAAAGTAAATTCGGTCTATGACCGAAAAAATAAACCCTGGATTGCGCAGCGGTCAGAATATTACCGAGGCCTTGTTGATATTACGCACTACTGGATGTTGTCGGACGGCTTCGCGCCGTAAAGAACAGGACAAACAATTTGCATTAATCGCTGGAGACAAGTACCAACTATGGTTTACGAACACTCCGAGTAAAACAATAGCGCAGCGACTTTTATGAGCAAATATTGCCGATACGTATCGGCTGAATTTTTGCCGACATGGTACATCGGCAGCACACATGCCGATGCATCGGTCGAGCTCTAACGGAAGAGACTCAATTCGACCGGTTCGTCGTCATGCCGATATAACGACGGGACTCGCGACATCTGCCATGCGACCCCACAATTCGCGGGAATCCCCAATAGCGCGGTACCGTCATGGCAATGGCGAGATCGTTAACGTTGGTAAGTATATATATACACTAACACCATATACTGGTGTACTTGCTTCGGCAGTACATATACTAAAATTGGAACGATACAGAGAAGATTAGCATGGCCCCTGCGCAAGGATGACACGCAAAATCGTGAAGCGTTCC
>JGI24158J21664_10000923_pt1 | contig 30400 bp, 29 predicted proteins | sample Ectturendosymbi3_FD_21664 | JGI IMG/M metagenome (IMG submission 21664)
TAACCTGTAAAAAATAACAAACAAACTTTATGGTAGTATAATTCACTGTCGAAAATGTAAAGTTTCTACCTTATGTGGTTTTTGCGATATAAAATTTTTTATGTGTGCAGGACTTTATGGACACCCTGTATAACACTGCACAGTGTCAGCCCTACAACCTGCAAGCTATGCTTATGAGTGAGACAGTAGGAGACTAAAGTAAAAGCAGGGAAAACAAATAAACTCAAGACTAAAGTGAATAAATCACAACATAAGCTGCAACAAATAAAAAACTTGGAAAATATGTGTATCCCAAATAATTTATTTCACTGCAGTACTAAAAGTATCTGATACCAAATGTTGAGCAAGGCAACAGCCAATAATGTTGTCATGTGTGTACCTGTGCTAATGGTGGTAGGGTTGACAATAGTTCAGTGGCGTATAAAGTGTCCACCTCTCAATGAGAAGGTTGGTGTTTGATGCACAGCCACTTTGAGTGAATCACCGTAGTGTTCCTTAGGCAAGAGCGTTCACTTCAATTGCCTAGGCAAAGGGAAAATTTCAGGCTTCAGTCTGCTAAGAACTGCTGTCACCAAAAATTGAAATTGGAGGTGTGCCGGCCGCTGTTCTCAGCAGATGTAAATATATGTTTTTAATTTCAAAAGTTTCCACCAGTGTTCATCTACATTTTTTTATTTTGTTACTCAAAACAGTCAAAAAATGTAGTTCTATACTGTGTTTAAGTAACATTAGGTTTTGGAGTTAGAATCCAAGCCCCATGTGGTCCTGAGCTATTTAAAAGCATGGTACTTTAAAGTTGGTCCATCTAGACAAGACCAGGTCCACTGGACCAGGACTGTGATTTGTGTGATGAAAGTGCTTTTATATACTGTGAAATGCTAGGAAAGCATGAAATAATGTGTCAGAAATGTTTCTGGAAGTATATTTAGACATGTTGATAAAGTTTAATTGCTTATGCCAGGGTTAGGTACTTTTATGTCTCAAAAAAGTGACTTTGGTAGGCCCAGGCTTGTTTCAGTAGTATGTAGCCTAAGATGTTTTGGAAATGATTTGATATGTTGGCAATTGATTACCGTATTCTTCAGACCATAAGGCACACTTGAAATCCTTTAATTATCTCAAAAATCGAAAGTGCACCATATAATGTGGTGCAGTCTAGTACAGTTCGGTGATGCCGATTCAGTGCTGTTGTTTCGGCAATAGTGGTCACGAATGTTTTAATGCGAAAAAACATAGTGTTTTTGAAATACTTAGAAAGTTAGACTACAAAGGATGTTTGCTTCATAAGTGTTTTTGTTGTCATCCTGGTGGCCAGTGTATTTTCCCATCCGTAAGGAATCTGGAAGAACTTAGTGCAATCGTGACCACGTGTGTAAAGAAATATGGCGCGTGACGTTCATTTTTGCTAACATGAGGCGTTTGTGAGTTTACACAGAAGTTAAGCCTGGACAGCATCTACTGCTTGATCTTTCACATAGGTATCATTTTGATTGCATTTCATGGCTAATCTAAGAATATATCGTACTTTCAAAACATGGATAGAACGAACAACCGTGTCAAGGCAGCCCATAGACGGGTGCAGGCGGAAACTTCAGATGGACCACCCAACCATCTGGAAGCTCATAGATGGTCTAAGACTTGTGCAAAAAGGGCAGGATGCTTTTCATGAGCATTTAGTAGTTGGAAACCTTCCGCCAAGGAAATTATCATGTTACAGAATGTTTGATGAGAGGATTCTGCGAGTGGTTCAGGGATATGCCAATTATAGTGTGACCGAATATCTGCACAGAATTGCCCACAATTTCCAAATGGACTAGTTCAATTTCTGATGTTTTTAGTGGGTATTTGTGTGATTGCGAAGATGTAATATGTCATTGTAATATGTGATTGTCATCGTCACATAGTACGTCACATGTACATAAATTTAAAACAGTCAAAACTGTATCACCTACAAAGGATTTGTTTTTGTTGTTATTTTGAGGGTCAGGGGCCAGTGTACTTCCCTGTCCGCCAGGATTTTGGAAGGGCTTAGAACGAAACAAAAGCACTATGTATGCATCATGAATCCCATTAAATACAGCATGACTGGAACGGCCTGGGACATGTGCTAGACCAAATCTTGCATCCACACGCTTCACAAAGGCAGTGCGAACTTTTGCACTTTGGTGACATTGCAAAAGAAAACAAATTTCACATTTCATCGCCGAAAGGGTGATTGCCAAAACGTCCATCACTGAAATGGTGGCGCTGATCTGTTCCATTCTGATGTGGTGCGCCTAATGTATAAATCTGGTTGTGCTTTCAAATCCAAAAGCAATTGTATGTGGTAAACAGTGCAATTTTTTTAATTGCTAGTTATGATTTTTTTATAAATAGGTCATCATGTTACATAGTAAACCAACAACAATTGCAATGAGTAATGTATGTGGTTCGAGAGCAGCTAGCACATACCACAGGTCGTATTACTCTGCAAGCTCCTGATTACATCCGCACACACCGAATCAAACTTTTACTTTATTCTATCTGTGTCTAGCAGATTAGGCATGTGTGATGGATGAAACTCCCTCATAGGTAATGACAGATTAAACTCCCAGTGGCAACTTTGGCATGCAGAAGTTATTGTGAAAGAGTTGAATACTGTTTGACTTACCTAAGTTTTTACTTCATTTAATGCACCTTATAATCCAGTGCACCTTATCTATAAACAAAGAACAGCTACCATTCGATTTTTGATACTGCGCCTAATAATATTAATCCTTGTGGTCCGAAAAATATGGCAGTGTAAAGACAAAAAATTGTTTGCCAGGTTTGCCATTTTAGCCTAAAGCTGGAAAACGCCTAGCAACATCTTCCTTCTGCACAAGCAGAAGGCATTTGAATTTCCTGCCAAAACTGTGCTGTAAGAGTGGATATCGTGACAGGGAAACCACCTGGTAATTAAAATGTTAAATTTAAATGTTGAATGATGCGAGTGTTAACAGCAAAGCTAGTTCACTAGGCAGTGAAATGTGCCAAGCCACGCCAAAGGAGCAACGCAAAACTGTGCAAGAATCATTCCACACGGGGCAGAACTATGTTTTGAATATTAAGAGAGTAAGAACTGGGTGTTCTACTAAAGTAACGTGTAAGCTTCACACAATGCTTTTGGTTACTGAATAGTGTGAAATGCCATTGGTTACTGAATAGTGTCACAATAGGCCAATTGGTCGTTGCCATATTTGCAATCAGCTTTTTAATTATTGTGGTGCAATGACCACCTTGTGGAAAATTTGTTCATGGTTTGGCCAACATACTGTCCATGATAAATCATGCACCTGTGTGTTGTTTATTACTGCATTAAGTCTACTGTGTTGTGTGGGAGTGAAGATGTAATAAAATATAATACAACAGCTCAACATTGCTAGAACAAAACAAGAGTATATATCACAGCAATTTGTTGTGTAGCAATCTAACCCTTACATTTTTTTCAAGATTATTTAGCTTCATAAGATAAGTTAAATTGATAGTTAATGAATCTTTGCTGTAATCATGTCTGAAGCCAGCAGTAACGCACCTGCTGGTCAACCTTATTCTACTTCAACAGCTGCCAATATAACACCCCCGATGGCTGCAATTGGTCCACCCCAACAGTCGTTTGGGGGCACACTTGCTGTGCCATCCAGTGGTGCAAATGATGCTGGTGCCAACTATGTCTCAGGCTATCAGTATGGTCCTCCTGCAGGTAATATCAATGATTAAAATGACTTGGCTATTGCTAAAGTTTTATGTATTTTATTGCACAGAAGTTGCAATGGTTATTTGATATAGATATATGCAGAAGTTGTGTGTTTGTAGCAAATCTTAATATTGACGAAGCAGATACATGAAACACTATGCAAGAAAAGTACAAGAAGTTTATTGTTCTTAGTGTAATGCATGCTTGTGGCATACTTATACATGTTCATCCTAAAACTGTAAAATACATTGTATGGTTCTCTAACCTGTTGACTAAAATATTCTTGAACCTGATGATTAGCTTCAGCTAGTTTATCTAATACTGTGCACAGTATGAGCACATGCTCTTGAATGAATCTTTCAAGAAATTTTATTTTTACCTGTTATTAAATGCCCTTTTTTACTACCTCAGGCTTACATTTTAGTTTGTCTAGTATCTTTACAAATGATATATTGATACCCATCACAGAGTTATTTTCTGTCAATGTGTTCCATTTGGTTGGCAACAGATCAGTGGTAACTACTGATTTTTTGTTAGGTTCATACCAAGGACCCACCCTATTTTCTACCCAAGATCCTCAGGAAGCAGCTTCTGCAAGTGTCTCAACTGCAGAATCACAATCGAAACAAATGGGCCTTCCTCCAAATGCATCAGCACCTTCTTTTCCTGACAGTGTTGCGGACATCAAGCAGGTGACATAGCTATAATTTTTTTCCCAAGAAAAAATGATTTTTTATCAAACTTTTACTTCTGTAAATTACATTTAATGGCAGTACAGAATGCTAATAATTAGATGATGAAGCTGGATTCTTTGCAGAACCAGCAAAGAAATACTTTGTGTTCCACATGCAAGCAAAGGTTGATTTTTTTTCAAGGCATTTTGGATGGGTAATTATTCAAATCAAGTCACTAGCAAACTTCACCTTGTTACCTTTCATTGCAAACGTGAAAGGTCACTAAGGTGAAGTTTGCTAGTGACTTGAAAGTTTGTCACCGTGTTTTCTCATGTCACAACATACTTGCTACCTCATCATTTCATAACATCTGATGAAATATTTTGCCATCGGCAGTAGGCATCCTTCACTCTATGGTGAGTACATAATGAGTTCGTGTTTTTTATAGCATATGCAATCATGCATTTTACTTTTGGACCAACTAAAAGATTGCTCCGTGGTTGAAAAGCCAAGATAGGTTATCGCTGACTTTTGCTAGACACTGCGTCACATTCACAGATGTTTTGATCATAACAGCATTGGAAGTTGTGCAGTAGTTCAACCATATTTATTACATTTGAAAGTTTGTGTTACTGTTGCGATCGGAAATCCCGAGCAACATGTGCGCAAAGCTTTACACTGTGGCAGCAAGCAACAATAGAGTTCACATGCCATGATCACTCTATTATTGCTTGTTCGCGCCACATATATGTTTGGTGTTGTTCTTCACGCACATCCCGTTCGTGGTGAATCACACATTTACTGCAACGCCACCAAAGAGGTTGTAACATTACATTCAGCAGGTTATTTTGGTAGCGCTCTGTTGAACAGCTGCTGACCTTTGCAAGTGAAGAATTTATATTGCTTGGAATAATTCATAAAATACTCGGAAATAACTTTTGAGCAGTTTCATTTGGCATGACACTTTTTGCAATTCTCTACTTCTTAGATGGACAGGGCAGTATTCTTATAACAAAGAGGCTGACTTTCTAAATTTGTGGTATTTTGTGATGGCTGTCAATATACATCTTTCCACCCATCACTAGTACCTTATGCTGCATAGACGCTCAGGCGGTGAAGCAACCTGCCTGAAGGCAGACTGAGGTTTGCAGTGCAAAGTATTGTGCTGAATAGTTGTTCATTAGGGTGCAACAGGAGCCCTCAAAATATTTCAAATAAGTTCTACCTAGTATTAAAGGGGTGTGTTTATGTAAAAAAATAAGACATCTAAATTTTTTGCAATTGATTAATGTTTAGTGGTGTAACAAGACCCGAAATTGATTCATGAGGTGCAAAAATACCCCAATGGTTGACCCAAGTGCGAAACTCGGAAAATAATGAAAACTTGCTGTAACTCAGTAACTACTTGCAGTTTGAACTTGATTTTTGTGTTTAACCCTAAAATATACACCAGCTAAAATCAAGACTTTAGTTGGAGGAAACTATTTTTGGGCAAGAGAAGTGTGGCTCCGAACCTCATAGTTGTGAAGTACTATGCCAGATCACTGAACCACTTGGCTATTGTAGATTGTAATTGAGCCATAGCATGTGGGAGTGCATCTTAAAGAAGAAGTCTTTGTTCCCTAGTCATACATTAGTCACATTCTGTAATATGGTTTTGTGTACAAATACCCTGCAATTTTTATTGATGATTACAGATTTTATAATAAGTACTCATTTTATTAATTGTTAATGCATGTAAAAATAAAAAGCTGCATAGATTGAACTAGAAGTTTGGCTGTTGAGCCTGCATGTCTCATTGTTATCAGCTTTCCAGCTGAAGCTGTCACCAAACTTCAAAGTTAGCTTATTTACTAGAATTTTTATTGTTTAATTTATGGAATTGTACTTTTCATGCTGCATGATAAAGGCCATGGATTCTATGCAAGTTAACAAGATGACAGATGATCCACGATACCACCAACTCAGCTATCTTCTGCATCAGAAGACTTCAGTTCAAGTAACTTGACAAAAATTGTCTGTTACAACCTGTGTATTTGCAAAGCTGGTCAGCTGAGTTATGTGCAATCTTCAGCTTGCACAAAAATAGATGTTACTTGGCAATGCGGCTAATTTTGCCTGTTCATAGATCTGTGCATTGCCGTTGTTTCGAAAACCGTTTGACAAAGTGTCTCTGATCGAATATGACAGCAGATTCATTTTATTGATTGCTTGCATTATTTTATTGTAAAATCTTTTATCCGAAACAGCTTATGACAGCTTTGGTTTACTTGATGAACTGACAATTGCTTGTGAACTCTGTATTTGACCCATTACCAGGAATGAATTATTTAAATGTTGAAAACCAACATGTTTCTGTTTTTCTCACTTATGTGTATGATAAAAAGATTAAAGATATTCAGTAGTAGTGACCCAACCATATCACCGGGAAAATCATGTGGTGTTCTTCACTGCCATGTGCACATGTTCTTTTAATTATCGTTTATCTAACCTCTTTTGTTTGTTGTAGAGTGGCAGAAATGAAATGTCTAGCGACAGTGGTTCCCATGGAAGTTCAATGGCACCAAGTAAGTCTCACTTTTGTTTTCAAGTTGTTGCATTTGTCACTTGATATATGTTTTGCAGTAAAATGCGGCATTTACAATGAAATTTAGTATAACCGCACGTGCATATGTTTTGATCGGAAAGTTGATGGACACCCCATAAATTATCTCGTAGACAGACTTAACGCACTAATCCTGTTATCTAGCTGGCACATTGTCAATACTCCCGTAATGCATGAACAGTTCAAACTTATGATAGTGGAAAATTACTGTCACAATGAATTTCTTGTGGAAAAGCGGCTGGTCTTCCGCCGAACACCAGTCGCAAATCTTGGCTGTATGTGCAGGACTAAAAGGAGAACTGATGAGTCCCGAATTTTGTGCTGCTAGAATTGTTTTCTCGCCCCTTTCCCAGATGTTCGCTGGCTGGTGACCGCTGGATGCACGGGTGTCAGCGGCACGCCCAAAATCTTTGCCAGTTGTGCCGCACGCCTGCTTATTCATGAACGGCTGTTTCGCACGCTCCGCTATATTTTGCTTTTCCATGCAATTTTCTGCTGCAGTTTTATAGCGAAACAATTACCATAATTTTATGGCAAAAAGGCAAAAGACTGCAAAGAAAATAGCATAATTTGTTCTTTACATTCCGCCACGTATTCAAGTGGACAAAAAAGAAAAAAGCTGGCTCGGACACTTTTTTATGTTGGCTTGGAATCGGCGCAATGCAAGCTCTTCGGTTCTTGCTTGAATGCATGCTACTTAGACGCTTGTTTTGTGAGGTCACAATGCTCTTCAGGTAACGTTTACGCGAACGCCGGCAGCGGAGGACCTGCTGCGCCGAGCCAGCCACTCCCACAGTCCCAGCAAATACCAACGTCGTTGCAAGCGGCACCAAACATCAACTCAGCCATAGCTGCTGGTCAGAAGTACGTTGACTGTTACCTTCACAAATAGAAAATATCTTTGGACGTCAAGATTTGCGCTTTTTAGCGCAGTGGTCGCATTCTACAGAAACCGCTGCTGCTGAACAATTGCTTACTTTCAAAACGCAACACGGGTCTAGGTTGAAAGTTATATACTGTGAGCTGAGCTGTTAAGTGCCTGTAAGCGATCAGAAAGCGTGATTACGTTCGTGCAAAAATGTAGTGTTTTCATGAAACGCTGGAATATTTCAAACGGCTGTACTTCTCGTGCTTGACCAATTTATGCTATATTGTATTATTAAACCCTTGATTCATGTTGTGGAACTGCCAACTACGGCTTGACATTGGATTTGTGTTTCGTATTTTGAATGAAAACGTTCCTCGCTGTCATCGGCTTATGAACTTGAGTTGTCTGTCGCGCTGTTAGGTCTGGTGCCAACTCGGCATTCTCCAACACCCAGCTCTTTCAGCTTCGAGCACAAATCGTTGCGTACAAGATGCTAGCGAGGCAACAACCTGTTCCTGACCAACTGATGCAGGCGACCTTGGGAAAGCGTGGTCCCGGAAATCAGCAACCAGGTATGTCACCGAGCAACTCACAACGGGCAATGCTGTCTGATTTCAGGACTGAAGATGCGTGGTGTTACGTGAAATCGTTTTCCTGTTTTTTAAAATTTGCTGATGTATTGGAATACGTAGCCTTTGTGAAGACTAGTTACTTTAAAACCGTTATGCTCAAGCCCGAATCACCGCGAAGTCATGAAAGCAGAGCCCAGTCGGGTGATTCTTCGGAAAGCTTACAGCAAACCCAAAGCTTTTAATGGACATTGGCAACGTGTTGTGATGTTGTAGTATAAACTAAATTCAAGTCAACACGGTTGATGTCGTCTTGCATTGACGTCACCCTTCAATCGCGGCGTATACAGTTGTTTTGGGGTTGAAAACCTTTCTAAACTGGTATTTGCGCATTTCTGTTATTTCTGGTAGGAAAGGAGTGAAGTCCATGAATCTCATTTTACATGGCGCATAGTGTGCGTAACTTCTTCATTACTTCAAACAATACTTCTTTGCTCTGCTGCTGTGTGTCTCTTCGCTTTCACTGCCTATATTTGGATGTGCACGTTACCTGCTTCACGATTTTTGGGCATATGCTGTGCTCGTGTGTTCGCGCTCTTCTCCATCGCATATTGAAATTTCATCATCAGATGAGCCAAGTTGTAGTATCAAGGTGAGGCGGACAGCAACAAAAAGTTTTTATTACGCGGTCAAGGCAAATTGTTCCGAAAGTGTTTGCATACCAACGTCAGCTTGGCCACTGCTGGTTTTATTGTTGTAATTGTCCAGTGGCTTCTGTCTTGGCAGTTAACAAATTAGCGACTTCCCTTGCGTTCTAATCGTCATGCTCATCTGCAACGTCGCTTTGCCAAAACACTGTTCAGATATCACCAAAACGCCGTTCATATATCACCAAACCAGCATTCAGATGTCACCAAAACACCCTTCAGATGTCACCAAAACAAAATTCAGATGTCACCGAAACAATTGTCAGACCAATACCATAAGATGTTACGCTTGCATTTCACCGTGACTCGGTGCTGCTGGATTGTTCGTTACGTGCTTCCTCAACCACGAGCGCAACAACAGTCACTTCTTTTGCTTTTTAGCTGATAAATTTTTCTTGACCATTTCCCTTTGTTTTGATCAGCTGCTCCATCCCCTATTAGCCAAGCAAGCGCACAAGAAACTGAGAAAGATCCACAAAAACCAGCGCCGGCCCCTGCCGAGGCCGTGAGTTCTGCATGCGATTTTCATGTTTGATTTCTTTATATATGTTATGATATTTTTAGTTTAAGCCAGTGTTTTTACTGCAGGTTTGCACTTCGGATTTACCCACGTGTTACGTGAAATTATTATTTGCAATAATAATTTTTAACCGGCTAAGTGGCCTAGGGGATAGAGCGCCCGCTACAGATGCTGGTAAGGTAGGATCGAATCCCGGTCACACCGAAGACTTTAAAAATAGTACTTGTGGTCTCTTCAACCTCGTACTCGATAATGAATGGGTGCAAGGTGAAGCTTCACACGCGGTGCTGTTGGCCTGCCTAGGTTTTTAAAGGTTTGACCTTGGTAACTTCTAACACATTTTAAGAGACCGCATCTATTTGATCTAAATACCGAGATGGTCGTGAAGTGAGGCATTCGTGTATTTTGATGGTAAAGCGAGGTTTTAATGTTGAGGGACCGTTTCAGTCTCTCAAAACACCTTTATTTTTAAAAAACACTGGGTCTGCCACCAGTGCAAGGTTAGTTGCGAAAGCAGTCGCTTGGCGGCTAACTATCACCGTTGTGTGTGCAGAAGCCAGCTGCTCCACCCACCCCCCAAGACCTCGCGACGCTTCTTCACCATCCTCCCAAAACCACCAAACTAGCTCCAGTTCGTAAACCCGAAGGCATCGACCCGAACATTCTGTTGCAAGAGCGAGAAAACAGGTGATTGCATTGCTTGTTTTTGCAAGACGCGACGATAACCTTTCAGATTTTTTTTTGCGAAAACACCTGCTACAATAGCATCTATTTCTGTGAGTAGAAAAAGCTCCTTGTGATTCATTCAAAACGAGCTCGTGAGTGGGATTCCAACAATTGCTTTTGGCAAGGGTTGGTTGTCGTTCGATAGTTCGAGCCTTGATTGGTGTTCAGCTTTGTCTAAAATATTAATATGCTGTTGAAAAAGCAACGTCGAAATGTGACTGCCCAAAGCCTGCGTGGCCTTCATCAATTCGCTTAAATTTGCAACCGTGCTTGTGCTGGCCGGTGGGGGAATCTATGCACATCAGCCGAGCGAGTGTTTCATCCTGCCTGCAAAGCCTTTGCAAAACGAGCAGGATGGCAAAGATTTATCTCGTGTTCACGGGAGCTCCCTAACTGGCAACGTTAACCACACGTGGACAATTCGTGCCCAGGATCGAAGCGAGGATCGCACAGAGGATTGTTGAACTCGAGAACATGCCTGCGAACATCGCAGACGACCTGCGCGTCAAAGCGACGATCGAGCTCAAAGCGCTCCGGATGCTAGGTGTGTATCTGCTGCTGAAGCTGTAATGCGCCACAGTTTGCCACAAACTCCTGCAAACCAGAGTCTTAGTGCGTCACGCACGAGTGACGCCACGTACCCGAGAAGTGAAACAAAGTGTGGCTTTCGTTTGCAGGTGCTTGTACATGATGCGTGTTGTCGAGAACGTGGAGGTGATAGCCCGACAACAACAAGTTTGTTTTCTTTCTCACCACCCAGTGTTTTTCACATGGACCCGCTTTTATTCATTGAAAAGGACTTTCTGACAATTCTCCGCTTTTATTCATTCGAATATTCAAATCACATGCCTGTGACATGATTCAGCGGATTATTCCCTATCCCACGTTTTTCACATCCTAGTCAACTTTCATCGCTTGTTTTTATACGTCTGTGTGGTTGAATGGATCGAGAAACTTGACCTTTTGCCAAATTTTTATGAAAATCTGTCGTGTTTCTTTCAAAAATGCTTCAGGACGTAACTCCGTCCAGCTTTTGTTCTGCTTGAAATATTTTTCAGCATACGCTTTCATTGCTTTGACTTTGCGATCTCGTTGCTGTCGCCTAATCTTAACCTTCAAACAATAACAGGTTTCCAGAAGCAGCTTCGGCAAGAAGTGCTGGGCGCCATGAGACGTGACACCACCCTNGAAACCGCGCTNAACGCCAAAGCGTACAAGCGCGTCAAAAGACAGGTGATTACATGAAGTTCGTACATACCTTAGTGCTTTCTATGGAAACGCATCTTCTGGTTAAACAACTTCCAGTATTTTCACTGGAATGATGTTGTATTCTTTTCGATGTGCTGATGTTTTGTTGCAATAAGACGAATATCGGTGAGCAGGCATTTAAGAGTAGAAACTGTTTCACCAAGCCACCAGTTCCGAAAGCATCGTTCGAATTACAAGGCCCGGTTTTCGTAGTAACAAGCTTCGTTGCGAGCCACCGTGATATTATTTGCTCATTGTCAAAATAAGTTGCGTAGTTTTCTTGACGATTCTCTATTCTTATCAACCAGCAACCTTGATTGAGGTTTGTCAGCAGAAATGGGGCTTCGTCCAGCGTGTTTCATGGCGCTACAGCGTGTTTTACGTTTATTTTTCTGTTCTTAATATTCCAAAGAAATTGACGCATCGATCATTTTGAATAATTGAAAAAAGTGAGAGGTGCTCACATTACAAATTGTAAATAATCAGTGATTTTGAATTTGATGAGTTTTGCTTTTGCTGAAAATCACACGAAAACAGTATGGTTAGTGGAAAGTTGTATCGTTCAAGCAAAAAACTACAAAAAGAATGTTGGAAGTAGTCATCGTACAAGACTCGTTGATTCCGGTTTACTTTTCCTGGTTGGTGAGCCAACCGGGGTTTATTTTTAGACCGAATTATTTTGAAATGACCGAAAAAAATTAAGTCAATTCGGTGATAATGTCCAAAAAGGCAGGCTAGTGAATACTGCTGCGGAAAGTTTTAGTACTATTGTGGGAGAAATGATCGAAATGTCTCAGCAAAAAACGCAGGCACCGCCGTTGGTTGATATGGTCAACCCACCAGCGGTGAAAGTATCGGCGAACATGCTTAACGTTTGTCGCATCCTTTCTGTTTCGCTGCAGACCTTGCGCGAGGCCCGCTTGACCGAGAAGCTTGAAAAGGCGCAGAAGATGGAGGCAGAGAAGAAGAGGAAGCAGAGGCATCACGATTTCCTGCAGAGCGTCCTCCAGCACGGCAAAGACTTCAAGGATTTCCACAGAAACAACAGCTCCAAGGTGAGCAGCCTTCTGTTGTCAGACGCAACGCCAAACGTTCTGTTAGTGGGTTGAAGATATGCAGGTAAGCAAAACGCTCATCGACCTACGATCCTCGCACATGGTCGGATATTTTTGATTGGTTCTGCTTCATTTGCCAAAGGTATGCGCGAAAGGACTGACCAGGTAATTGCTGCTTTAAACTTTTCCCCATTGTGCGGATCTTTCAGTCTTTCCGAAACAACCAAGTGCAAACTTGTTTGTTTTTTTTTTTCGAACACAGGTGGCAAAGCTGAACAAAGCAGTGCTAATGTATCACGCCAACACCGAGAGAGAACAAAGAAAGGAAGAAGAACGTATAGAAAAAGAGAGAATGAGGCGACTTATGGTAAGCGCAACATGTTTTGCAGATATATCACTTTTGTGGCTCTGCCCTTTCAAATTTAGTAAACTGTTGCTGCGTTGCCATGGCCACTTGATCAATTCATGTTGCCCCGCATTAGTCCCTCAAGTTAGTTCGGTGATGGGGCTTACTCCGAAAACATTTTTGTTCGTGTCACTGTGCACCTTTTGATTCGGACACTTTTTTGTTCAGCATTTTTGCAGTTCAGTTGTCTGATGCACGTCTTTTATGCAGCGCGTTTCAGATTTTCAATACGGTCACTTATAAATCGCGATCGTTATTTTTACCTTTTTTACTGCTAGAAATATGCGCGCTTGACCGACTGGTCTTTGTTTCATTTTCGGGTCCATCTGCATTGAAGCTTTGCAGCGTGCGTTGTCATGGGAACTTATGTCATACGTTAGGAAGCTTCGCTCGCCTTAACGTTTCTGCTGCGGAGTTTTCTTTCGCAGCGGCGAACTTGCGTATTTAATCGATTAAACTTCATGAATTTTAGGCAGAGGACGAAGAAGGTTACAGGAAATTGATCGATGCCAAGAAGGACCGTAGACTGGCCTACCTCCTCAGTCAAACAGATGAGTACATCCGGAATATCGTGAAACTCGTCAAGGAACATAAGCTCGCTCTCGCCAAAAAGAAAAACGCCGGAAAGAAGAAGAAAAAAGAACAGGTGCTGCTTTTTTCGATTCGCACTTTATTTTCCAGCATGTGTTACTTTAAATAAAATATTTTATTTGTAGTTTAAAACCGTAACGAAAGGTAGAGGGATCAGCGAAACTGTGCCGCAGATGCATGGAGGGGGCATCTGTGGGTGGGAAATGAAATGAGTAAAATTGTTTTTGATTTGTTTCTTGCTGTCGAAGTTCGATGCATTTGGGGCAAATCCTGATGGGGAGCAAGGCCCGACAGCTGGGGAACATATTAGACAGTATCAGAAGACGAAATCTTTTTTGAGCGTCAACACAAGATGCTTTGACGTTTCTGAACCGCCGATTTTATCAGCGAGTGCCTTTTTTTGTTGGAGCGGTGCTTCTATTTGTCGTGTTTTGTTTAAGGTTGATGAGAACGGAGACGCAGATAAACACGTTGCTGTCAAGAACACTGACACTGGGGAGGTCCTGCAAGGCGAACACGCCCCCAAAGAGTCAAATCTGGACGCCTGGTTGGAAATGCACCCGAACTTCCAGGTAAAACAGGGTTGAATTAGCGACTGTACTCTTTCCCGAAATTTCCACCGAGAAAAATCAATTTGTCAGCACAGACGATTGCTCTAGAGATAAAGTGTGTGTATTAGTTATTGTTTGCTCTTGTTTGCATGTGTTTAATGCCTAAGGCGCACTGGACTCGTTGTTTGCTGGCAGTTGTGTCGGTATTTTCAATAACAATTGGCACTAAATCACGGATATCAAGTGGGTATGAAAGGCGCTTCGTGTGAATAAAGCAGCGGTTACCGCAGTAGAAAGCACAGAACTCACTAGCGTCCTATAGGACGTAGAAACTGGTTTTTATAGATGCAGAATAACTCGTGTTGTCATGATACTCGGAAGAAACTTGACGGAAACTTACTCTCAGGCAAGCTCAGAACTCTTGGGCTTACTTCCATCACCATTATCGGCATTGTGATCCTATTCCAGTCCAGTCCGTTTTTATGTTGTTTTTGCCATAGTAACAGTGAAAAAATTATCTCGCCTCTGGAAAAGTCCATCATTCATTTTTAGGTGGTTCCCCGAGCTGAGAGTGAAGATGAAGAGGATGAGGTGAGATGTTTGTTTGTTTTGTAACTTTAATTTTTGTTGTTGTAAAGTGGCATGAAATTGCTGTAACCTCCATGATTACCTCTGTGGGAAATTATTTTTGCGTTTGTCTAGTGAGGGTTCATGTCGGCGATTAAGATCACAGTCAAAAATTTTCAAACCGAAGCTTGAATCAAGTTTCGCCCAAACCAAAATTCCAAATGATCACATTGTTCGTAGTTTAGCAACAGACATAGTGAAGTGTTCAGTTGGGTGTCTGATGCAAAACATCACCATGTAGAGAAGTTATTGAACTGGCGTGACATCAAAAAACCTGCTGTTGCAATAGGTAAACCGATTCCCTGTCCTGAAAATCAGGTGGTTAAACTTGTTCTGAATGTCCATGATGTACGAAAGATTGACTTTTCGTCTGAAGTTTACAGCTCTGTAGCAGTAAGCTTCCTCTTTTTACTGTTAAGATGCGTTTTGTGTACATGTTCAACGCGTAAATCGTGGTAGCCTTTTTATGATAATTGTTTTTGTTAAAAGTTTACATGTTTTGTACCATGTGCTCGCGAGGGTTACTTAAGGTCTCTCTTGCTACTTTCAAGAACACATTTTCGCGCAATTCTGATCCTCTTAACTTTGCGAGATTGGTCTTAAGTTTTTTTTGTTACGTAGGAGGAAACGCCAGTCGAAGAGAAGAAAGAAGAGAACAAAAAGGAGGGCGAATCAGCTAACGCTGAACCTGAGATCGACCACATCGTGAGTCGCGATTATTTCGTTTCCTTATTTTTCCGGCTTCCGAGAAAATTCCGTGCAAACAGGCAATAAAGTCTTTTGGAGGGATTTTTTAACGGTTTGACTAGTTTGGCAGCCGCCTTTTGTGAAGGCCGTTGCTACGCTTGTCCGTCTCAGCATGAACTTTCCAGCGTGGTTGATGCATTGTGCAAGCATTCAAAGTGTCTGTTATCCTTCGTCAGAGCAACGTTGATGACGAATACACGACTTACGACACAAACACGTATTACGCCATCGCCCACAACATCAACGAATCGATTACGGAGCAGCCGACTATGCTCACCAACGGCAAGCTGAAAGAATATCAGGTGAGCTTTTGTTTGATGAACCTAAGATCGTATTTACGCTCCGTGAAATGGTTGCTGACTGTTGTATAGATAAAGAAAACAAGAAACATTGGTTTTCGTGTTGACGAAGTAAAAGATGGCATTGTTGAAATGTGATGAGCTGCATCGCATGGTGTTTATTTTTTTCATTTTTATGATTTGTTTGCACTGCGTTCCGTTCAAAATTTGGAGTCAAAGCTTTTTCGAACATTTGCAACAAGTTGGTTTGTGGCATTCTTGAAAACTTTGCAAAGACAGGTCATGTCGTCACGATGATGCAGTCCAACGAAAGAAAGGGGTAATCAGAAAATATACAGTTACGTTTTGCAAACGGAAGCAATTACATCCAGAAAAATTATATGAAACAGTTGATGGAAGATACCGCGGTAGTTAAACTGAGTAATCTCGAAATCGAAGACACCCGAATACAAGCAGCGCACCAAAAATAATGTGTCCACTACGTAGGCGTAGAGCAGGGGTTCGTTCAATTGCAAGCAACATATGGCGCATCACTTCGTAAACTGTGTCACAATGGAAAGCACCCTCGTCGTTGGGCGGAACAGTCAACGGTGTATGGGCAATCAGATCCAGCACTGCTGGAGTCGGGTTATGTACAGATGTTGTGCGGATCAAATCATACTGATCTTATTCCGACTGCACATCCTTGGTCGAAGCTCGTCGCTGTTGCCACTTGGTCTTCTCGTTTTTCTTTTTCGCTTCATGCTAACTAGTTTTGACTTCAAGTCCCTTTGTCGCAAAATCACTGGTCTCTCAGCAATCGGTGGCCCAGCTACAAGTGACTGCTTAGAAGCCATTTTGACCATGTTGTTTAACTTCCGTCATGACGTTTTCCTTTCACGTCACGTTTTCTTTTCACAGTTTAAAGGTCTCGAGTGGCTGGTGTCGCTTTACAACAACAACCTCAATGGCATTCTCGCTGATGAGATGGGTTTGGGCAAAACCATACAAACCATTGCCCTGATAACACATCTCATCGAAAAGAAACACGACAGTGGCCCTTTCCTCATCATCGTTCCTTTATCGTGAGTTGCACCTTCGCATTTTCTATGGATCTGTGTTGACCAATCGAACTTCAATGACCAACCTCTCTGAGCAATTGGTGCATCATGCACATACTACCGTTACCAGGCAACGTAAACTTGATTTTAAACATATATCAAACTTGAATACGGTAAAATTTTTGTTTCTATTCGTGTCTATAAAACTTGTTGCTACATAATCCGGTTGCTATGTAATCCATGCTTTTACTTCAGCGTGGTTAGTGACTTAATTTGACTGATGATTTGTGGTTAGTGACTTAATTTGACTGATGATGTATTCAACGCTGAAATATTTGCTCAGGATGTTAAAACAAAGTTGCATTTTTTGATATTTGTCACGTTTTCCAGAACACTTTCAAACTGGGTGATTGAATTTGACAAGTGGGCGCCCTCAGTCGTCAAAATCGCCTACAAAGGTTCGCCTCAAGTTCGCAAGTCACTTTCGCACAATTTGAAAGGAGGAAAGTTTCACGTTGTCTTGACAACCTACGAGTACATTATAAAAGACAAGCACGTGCTATCAAAGGTGCGATGCCCTTTCCTACATTATTCTTTTACTTCTCGTGGGCTAGGCGTTTTACATCAGCACCATACGTAACCAACGCGTTGACACAATGTCTGCTTGTTTTCTGTGATTGCGCCAAACCATGCGATCATTTTTCAGGTTGTTTGCGTTATGTGTTAAACAAAAGCTGTAGATATTATAGTTTAGCAAACGCAAACTACAGTCAAAGTCCGTTTGGGCAATCCTTTATGTTCGGTAAAAATGGTACACAGATACCCCCCTACCCGTCTGTGAAAAGTTTTTATTTGTGACGTTTGTTTTTGTTTGAAGTGTTGTGATGCTTTTCAATTTTTTTCAATATCATGCCGAGAACATTGGTCTTCATTCTAAATACAGATTCGGTGGAAGTATCAGATCGTTGACGAAGGACATCGGATGAAGAACCACCATTGCAAACTGACCCAAGTCCTCAACACACATTACCTGAGTCCTCATCGACTGTTACTCACCGGTACACCGTTGCAGGTGAAAGGCTGCTTCGGTTACAACGCATTTGTTCCTCCCAGTGAAAAGAAATAATATTTGCAAACAGACCATGTTCTTTCAACCCTTCAAAGGACATAATTTTTTGCAAATATTTTTTTCATATTTCCTTATTGTTTTTTAGTCAAAATAAGTATAGCAAAAAAAATATTGCTTTTTGTTTATTCATTGTAAATTTGTATGGTACATATGTATACCATTGTCCCTGTAGGGTAATATTTTTTAGGTAATTTCAAAGTTTTCCCAGAGCGAATACAACCTATGCAGTGGCAGAAATAAAGCTTGTAAATGAAAGAGTGAACGCTGTAACGTCTTTTTAGCAAGTGTACATTAGCTGTGGAGCAGGCCCGTAATCAGGGGGCGAGGCCCTCCTAGAAAATTTTTCGCCTCTTTTGGAAAAATGTGTTGGACATAGTTTGGAAAATTTGGTCCCCTCTCGGAAAACTTTTCGTTTTCGCCCCTCCTGGTGTCCCAGGCTGGTAACGGGCCTGCTATGGAGTGCTGCAATGATTAATTACAAGGTACGGCATTTTCATACTGGCAATTACTCATGCAATTACATGCTTTTTTCATATTTTTTTCAACTAGCCAAGATCAATACACACGCAAAATTATACTACAGCACATAAATCAAACAACTGTTGAGCAAATCGTCTTGTAGGGAGGGCATAAAAAACATAAAGCACACTAAAAACAAAGCCTTAGAACACCTGAATCAAATAATTCACGTACAAATTGTGTTATCAGAGGGAGGGCGTTCATGCGAGCTGTCACTAGTTATGGTACAGTGCGAAGCAATTTCGCCCATTTGCATAACACAATGGCACATTGCATTCGACACGCACATTATTGGTACGACTTTGCACTTTCCTTTGTGTACATAACTTGCACCGCTTTCGCACTTCCACTTTCTTCATGGTATGAGGTACAGACGACACTCCATGCAATTGTTGCCTCTTCGCACTTCCATGAACCACTCCACCTGGAATTGCCCTCCTTAGACTGGAAAAACTACCAACCAATCCTCGGATCACAGCACATCGGAAATATTTCAGTCCCATCGGAACAACATTGAGGTCACTGCTAAGCTTCGCATAAATGATGAAAGCATTATTGACTGAACAAATACCAGTCTCAGGTTATATTTATGAGTGGATCGATGGTCAAATTGATAGGTGACTTTTTTGGTCCATCAAATCAACTCCTCCCATAAACTTGTTGTAATGATGTACATCATTATGGCATTTGACCATTTTGCTGGTTTGCGAGCCTTTGACTTTTCGGCTGGTCTCTTGATCAGGGTATGCTAGCAGGAAATTCGATAGCATGTGAACAGCTTTATTGTCCATCCGTTTTGTGTAATATAAGCCATTACTTGTCATGCACACCATCTCTCCTTTTTGCATCTCCTTGTCCGTAGGAACCTCTTCTTGCTTAGGCAAACCCTTACGATTCGTGCGGACAGTACCAGCACTGAATATAACCCTAGGCAGCAAATTTAGCTGCAGCTGTGGTGAATTGCAAAAATTGTCAATAAAACTTCACAGCTGCTGTCAATGAGCTTTTCAGTAAGCAAGAGTACAACACCCTCTCCCAGTCTATGTTCAACGACGCCATTTTTTTGCCGGTATACAAATCGAATTCATACAAATGGCCAGATTTTGAGTCACAGCGACACCTAAGTTTAAATCCCCACTTGATGGGCTTCCTTTTACATGTTGTTTTAGTATACTATGGCCTTGGTATTTGATCATATGTTCATCAATTGCTTGTCTTTTCGTTGGAGAAAAGCTCTTCCAGAAATATTTGTTCAAATGGTCCATCACCAGCCTCACTTTGAATGCTCGGTCATGGTTCTCATCATCTCTGCTTGTCATCTTTTCATTGTCATTGAAATGGACATATGCCCGCAACTCTTCAAATCTTTTCAGTGGCATGATATTGGCAATGTAAGGTACTTGGAGGATTGGATCACTGGACCAGCAATCTCTCATTGATGGAACTGGGTGTAAACCCATAACCAGGTGTATAGCAAAAAAAACTTTCATTTCTTCTAAAGATGTAGAAAACACATGACCTTTTTGAGCATACAAGCTGCTTTGAGGAATAACAATTTCAGTGAGAAATTGCTCAAATTCAGTTTGTTAAAAATTTGGTAAGGTGATAACTCCTCTGACACATCAACCAAAACTTCACCATAATCATTTTCATCACTTTGATGTAAATTTCGCTGTGCAACTATTGCAGCTTGTGATTGTGGGTTCAACTTTTTCCACTTGAATGTAGAATTTGTTGCAAGTAAAGGTACAGCAGAACTTTGCTTATCAGTAGAAGCATGTTCAGAATTTTGAGCTGCATTGACAGGTGAAGCTGATGGTGGATTTATTGTAGATTCCAACACTTGATCAGTTGCCAAATTTTTCTCCGCGTATTCAACATCTGTTGCCAGAAAATTTATATCTTCATCATCAAGAGCTAAATCTTCTTCCGAGTCACTATTGTCACAAAGCAATATCTGGTCGATTACTTTTTCATTCAATTGAAACAGTCGACTCCTTTTTGGCATTATATTCAATTTACAAGAAATTGTTATACAATATCTGAAACCACACAAAACACAGTATATTAAGATATTTATTGATATTAATATATAGTTACCACACCATGCCATTTTATATCAAAATTCATTAATCACAGTACTGTATTGTAATGCCAAAGTTATTGCATACATCAAGACTAGTTAGACCAGGGGTGGCCAACTTGTCTTCGACTAGGATCGACTAGAAAATTTCTTGCTAACTCGCGATCGACTGGTCGGTGATAAAATCACAGTGTACAAAATGCCAAAGTTGAGTATCGCACGTGCAAATACAGTGTACCATCACCTTAGGAGGGATGCGCAGAAGCCAAAGTTTATGTTAGGCCTAAATTATGATTTCCACGCAATAATAGGAAAACATTACAACACCTTCGCGCCCCTGCTAGCCCATGGTCAACCACCCCAAGAGGCACCAAAGAATATACGTGACCAACCAATTGATGGATAAATTTTATGTACTTTGTCGAATATTGGTTGAAGTGTTCTTTTTACGTATCCTGTCAATTCAATGCAAAATCAGGCGCGATCGACTGGTCGATCACGATCGACTTGTTGGCCGCCCCTGAGTTAGACATTATCAGATAATGTAGAGTGCTGGCAACCTTGTTTATTTTACCATGCCTCTGACTGGTCAATTATCAATAACTGCATATGACCCGATTCGGGTCCCTAGAATCAGCAAAAATTATCATCGGGTGCCTACAGGTCCATACCGGGTACCTAACATATTCCTTTAAAAAAAACCTGGTCTAAAAGTATACAAAAATCTCAGTTTTGATTTTGTAATGTTAACTAGACTAATACCAGCACTTAGCCATTTTACCTATATCTCAAATCTCACTGCATTGTCAAAGGCACTCTAAGAAAGCCTACATAGCTATTAAACTTGAGATGTAGCCTCTTACAGCAGAAGTCCAATCATTATTTGAATCATACTTTGGATACTACATCCCAACATTAACTTAGAATTTACAGAGGAACATTTTACCTCAAAGGGACAGTGGTACAAATATGCGCCATCAATATTAACTTAGCAGAGGAAACATTTTACCTCAAACGGACAATGGTACAAATACGTACCAAATCTACAACCTGCTCTTTTTCTCCACCAAAATGACTCAAATCATTTGAAAACTTACAGATGGCTTCTGTAAAGATAAGCAAACGTAAAATCTACAAAAAAAATTAATAAAAGTGGTTTTTATGTTTCATAACTTAACCACTTTTTCTCATGCACCTAAAAAATCAAGAGAGCGCCAATTCGTGCTCACTCATTTCAGTGTTGCTAAATAATAGTAGAGTTACTAAACAATCCTTGATAAAAATTTCAATGCATTTGGACTTGTAGCATGGTAGCTACGAGGAAAAAAGTTGTGGTACACATACGTACCATTGTCCCTCAAAGGGTGCTGTTTTGAGAGATCGAAACGGTCTCTAAAAACGACCACCACCAAAATGCACTATAACTTCGCTTTGCAAACATCTCGTTATTCAGATAAAGTACAGTAGTTTCGGTCTCTCAAAATGTCAGCAAGGTCAAACCTTAAAAAAAACCTTGCGAACAGCTCTGTAATCTGTCAAACAACTGGCTAAAAGCCTGGAAACTGAGCTTGTGTTTATGACTGGTGTCTTTACTGCACAGTGTAAAGGCAATTAACTAATTGCTATGTCCAATCCTTCAATTATAAATGCTTTGCATTCAGATGTGGGTATTTGCGCATCTTATTTTTTCAGCACTAGTTCTCATCCAAATTGTAAGATTTTCCCAGATTCTGTTTGTAGTGGACCCGCCTTTTCCGTTGCAGAACAAGCTTCCCGAGCTCTGGGCCCTCCTCAACTTCCTCCTCCCATCGATCTTCCAGTGCTGCTCCACCTTCGAGCAATGGTTCAACGCCCCGTTCGCGCTCACCGGCGAGAAGGTCAGTATTACGTCACGACACTCAGGCTGGGGCTACGATTCGGGAGTTGTGCAGTTTCGGGGGCAACTGGAGCACCCTTCAGCAAATATTCTTCCCAGGTCCACTCTGACCCAGAGTGGCGACGTCATGCGCGGCTCGAGTAACTACGGATCAAAATAATCTGCTCGGAGCTGAGCTCTTCAGCCATGTAAGGCAATCAGTCTAGCTATGGGAAAGTGATAGACAGGTGGGAAATATTTCTTAACTCAGCCAGCCATCTGCACCTGAACCTGGCCCCAACGCATTGGCCACGCTTTTCTTTGGGACTCTTTGGGGGGTGCGATATGTGGTCTATTGGTGTCTAGGCAGGATACGGTTGAATGTAATTATAGCGTTGTATTGAGTGATGACGTCAGCAGAGATGGCGATTGTCTCCAGCGCCTCAAGCTATAGGTTCGATACTGTACGCTGCGCGCATTGTCCTTCCTGCGACATATTTTCTGAGGGTGCTTTTCGTTTCAAAGGTTGATTTGAACGAAGAAGAGACTGTTTTGATCATTCGTCGACTGCACAAAGTCCTGCGTCCCTTCCTGCTTCGTCGTCTCAAAAAGGAAGTTGAAAATCAGCTTCCGGAGAAGGTACTTGCCGCGTTGTCATTCAACTGCTGATGCGTTTACCCCTTTCGTTCCAGTGCAGACCTGGCTAGGGTTTCTTTTGTAAGCACTGTTTGATGCATAGTGTTGCGTGAAATCAATTTCCTTTCAAAAGTTTGCCGATCGATTCCTTGCTTATCTCACATGTGGAAAGTAGTTACTTGTTGTTTTTATCGTAATGTTGGTAGTTGCCTTTAACATCAACGTCAAAGTGTAACACTTAACATTCACTGGCGATTGCCGAAAAACTCGCAACAGTCTGTCAGAGCGGCACTGCCGGCTCGGAACGGGTAAAGCCAGCGTTGGTTTCGTGCTAAGACAACTTAAGTTGGAGCCGCCATACCTTCTTCTCAGGTCGAGTATGTGGTGAAGTGCGATATGTCTGCTCTGCAACGACTGCTCTACTGTCATATGCAGAAGCACGGCCTGGTGCTCACTGATGGATCGGAGAAAGGTAATGGGCCGTCGATGTTGCGGCATGGACTGTAAACACCCTGGATCGCTTTGTAACAGTGATGTTCAGATTAATTTTGCATTTAACGCGATTGGTCTGATAAAATTTTGAGAAAACTCACTCTACAACCGCCTCAAACGCAATAACGTTGTTACTATTGACAACCAGCTCTGGGAGCTCTAATCGATTCTTTTTTGTAGTCGTAGTTCTTGGCGCCTGCGACAAGCTACAGAAACATCTTTTGAGTGAAAAATGCGCACTTGTTTTTTAACAATGCGCCTTGTCGTCATTTTCCTCCCAGGCAAGCAAGGCAAAGGCGGCGCCAAAGCATTGATGAACACGATCATGCAGCTCCGCAAGATCTGCAACCATCCCTTCATGTTCCGTCACATCGAGGAGTCGATGGCGGAACATCTGCAGATGCCCGCCGGGATTGTGACAGGGTAGGCTTGTTTGTGTCTACGCAACCAACCCATGCATGCGCTGTTGTGTCACGTCAAAAGAATCGCCCTGTTCGTTGGTTTGGTGGAAATTCATCATCATAAGTAGTTATGATGAAAAGAGTTGGCCGAAAATCCTGTCTGTATGGTGAAAGTCTTCCGATGCTGAGGGAAGATTACTTGCCTACTTTCTCGAAATTCAGCTCTTTGTCGTTCCAGCAAACGCTTTATCACAATAAGAGCAACATCCTCTAATAAATAAAATCGTCGTTTCTGGACCAACCCCATACATCGGCTTACTGCTCTGCGCGCTGTTCGTTTGTTACCTTAACATGGAATGCAAGGTTGCAGAAGGAATGGAGGTTATTGTTGAAAACATGTTGGGTTACTTCGTTCGGAAAGATCTATTGCTTTTTGTTCAATGCGTATAAAGTAATAAAAAAAACTTTCACCCACCGAAGTCTGTTTAACGGGCATCAGTCAATCAAGTAACTCGTGCACATGTCCATGCGTCAGCGGAAGTGATCTCATCTGATTTTGTTCGAATAACATCTTCGCGGTTTGCGTCGCAGGAACGACTTGTACCGGACCTGCGGAAAGTTCGAACTCCTCGACCGCATCCTCCCCAAGTTGAAAGCGACCGGTCACCGAGTACTGCTCTTCTGTCAGATGACTTCGACAATGACCATACTCGAAGACTACTTTGCGAACAAGGGTATACTGGTTGTAACCGGAATATACTTGACATGCTTTGCATCCGTCGCTCTGTCATGTTTGTTTGAAAAATAGTGGCTTGTGTTAAAATGTGCAGTTTCTCTGTTTAATATCTAGAGATTCATGTTCATTACAAATCTATTTCATATACTAATTTTTGATCATTTGTGAAGATGTCTAATATTCATTTGGAGGCATTGTATTGTATGTTAAAGGTAGCATTTGTTCGTGAACGTAGAAATTGGCAATCGCAATATACCAGTTGCAAAACGTGCAATTTTTACTTCACTCCTATCAAAATGTGGTTTAAGTACCGTTTTTCATTTCCTAATACGCTTGAGAACTGTTACTACCAGTCCGAAAGAAATGGCGTACGGATGTCTCAAACCGTAATAATTACGTGCAAGGCCCGAGCTTCAGACAATACGTGTTTTACCAAGTTGATGCCTTAACAACAATATTTCTCAGGGGCAGTTTTCCTACCTGCACTGTCTGAAAACTGCCAGTCTGACCGGGCACAGTAACTCGCGAATTAATGGTCGTTTTTATTCAGGTTTCAAATACCTTCGTTTGGACGGTTCCACCAAGTCAGACGACCGAGGGCTCATGCTGCAAGCTTTCACTGACAGGTCATCCGACATCTTCGTCTTCCTGCTTTCTACTCGAGCCGGTGGCCTGGGCTTGAACTTACAGGCGGCAGACACTGTGATCATCTACGACAGCGATTGGAACCCGCATCAGGTACGCACAGAACTGTTTTACAACTATGGTTTAATTGACCGTAGAAAAAGAACGAGTCTAATTAAGGTCCGCTTTCACTTTTCAATATCCATTCCTGGTTGTTGTCGGTTAGTTACCGGAGCAACGAATATTCTGAAAAGCTAAGTCGTTTTCAAGTGGTCCTTCGCACTTTCGTTTTTGTTTGCTTGATTCTCTGTTTTTTTCTATTTAAACTGTACTGTCTACACCACGTGCATCAAAAATGGTCTCTCCGAACTCGCATTTAGCTCACTTGGTGGCATTGTGGTGGGGGGGACGCCAGGGGCTTCGAACTGCGGGACTGGCCTCGAGCAGCGACCCTGTGTTTTTGGACGAATTCAACATGGCAACGTCAGCTTTGCTTGACTCCCACCTTTGCTGCACAACGTGTTTAAATTTTTGTGCCGAGTATGAACTAGTTTAAATGATGTATTTTTTCCCGCCCAGTAGAGTTCAACCATCTAGTTTAGGATAATTTGTCGTTTTTTTGCATAGTCCATGGATAAAACTCAGCTGTGATGCGTGTGTGCGAAGAAATGAAAAATATGTGAATGTGAGAATAGATAAAAATGTGAATGTGAGAATAGATAAAAATGTGAATGTGAGAATAGATAAAAATGTGAATGTGAGAATAGATAAAAATGTGAATGTGAGAACAGATAAAAATTCGAATGTAAGAACGCATCTTCCAAGAAACGAGCCGATTTCGCGTAAACTTCGGTGTTGACAGAGAAACGGCACTTTCTTACTTAAGGGTTATTGTCAGTGGCGGAATTGCAAAGGAACAATGTAGCGCAGCCAGCAAAGCACATATACTGTACATGCGATGTTTCTTGATGTCCGTGACATGGGGTTATGTTGCACAGGGTTTTGCAATAGTGCGCCTACGACGTTTGTGGTAAATTTAAGGCCCAAGTTTAAACAAAACTCTTCCCTTTTAATTAGAAAGGAATTGTGAAAAGTGTATGGCTGCTTGTGTCATCCCAGACGAAAGGATTTTTTTCATATTATTTTTGATGATGTTGTTCACTTCGTGATCGCAAATAATTTCCTGGCCACCTTCACTGATGAGCGGCTCGTTCGGGCTGTTCATTGACGGTCGCCTTGTTTTCTTATAAATTTATTTTTTTCGCGTTCGCAGGACATCCAGGCCCAGGACAGGGCCCACAGGATCGGCCAGACCAACGAGGTCCGCGTGCTGCGTTTGATGACCGTCAATTCCGTCGAAGAAAAGATCCTGGCAGCGGCGAGGTAGGTTGTGTTTTCACCATGTTCGCGTTTTATGTTGGACAGAGATTTGTATTTACTTGTGCCATTATGAAACTAATAGCCTTAGTGATGAGCATGCAGGTTTCCTTGCTAAAGGAGCAACACGTTTTTCCAGTGTGGCTCTGGCTCTTACGAATAATTTTTTAAACATTTCTGTTCAGATACAAGTTGAATGTTGACGAGAAAGTGATCCAAGCTGGAATGTTCGACCAGAAATCAACCTCCAGTCAACGTCGTGCTTTCCTTTTCGAGCTGGTCCAACGTGGAGAGGCAGATGACGTATGTTGACTGGCATTTCAAAAGCAGTACCCACAAAAATAATCCTTTGTTTCGACTTCACTGTCGTTATAGAGCGAGCAGAGCCTGTACGTTGACCCATTAATTTCGTATTCTTAGCTTTTGTGCCACACCCTGGTGACGTCGACTGTTTGATCGAACCAGGAAGACAACTCAAAAATATAAATCCACTTTGTGCGGTTTTATCCTCCAAGACACGATTATTTTAATAAGCTTTTCTTGGTGTAAAAGGCCGCTGACCAAATTATGACCTTTGCGAGAAGATGATGTCACTGCGTCTCGCGCGACTGGTTTTGACGAAACGCTATTCCTCCACGAACATGCCAAGAATGTTTAACCGCGTTGTTACTGTGTATGACGAACTTCTGTATTGCTCCAGTTCAACACAGTAATGCACTGTTATGACGTATGAAACACGTGTTTGTCACGCAGGACGAAGACGAGGTGCACGATGATGAGACTGTGAACCAGATGATTGCTCGGACTGAAGCCGAGTTTGAGATGTTCCAGCAAATGGACCTGGACCGACGAAGGACGGACGCCAGGGACCCGAACCGCAAGCCGAGGTTGATGGAGGAGGTAGAAGCTGATTTGATTGTCGTAGAGTTTTGTGGAAGGAAAATTTGTGAATTTTTGGTGCTGTTGTAGCAACCGATTGCGGACTGTCCCAGTTCCCAGATTGTTATTTTTCTTTGTTTTCCCTTCTCGGAATTGATTTAACGTTGACTCAGTTATCTGTCTTCGAAAGAATGTTTTGGACCTGCAACACTTGGCCGATATGGACGACGAACGTGAGTCAAATCACTGGCCCACGCCCGGACCTGAAAACCGACAGAATAATCAGAAGTAGCTGCGATGTAAAAAGTTAAACCACAATAAAGAAATTATTCTCGAACTTTTCAGATTACATTTCCCTTTCTTCACAGAAAATATTTGTCAAAGGAAAATTATGAGCTCGCAAATGCAAACAGCAGAGCATTGAAATGATGGTCATGAAATAAGCACCAAACAGGGACACTGCGTTAGAACTGCCAAACTGTCAATTAGTTGTTACCAACGCGTGGTTTGCACCTATTTTGTAGGTGATTTTTACTTACAAAGTGATGCAAGTTACTGGCAGTCACTCAAACTCCCTGATTTTTTTAAAGATTGATGTAATTCTGTGTTTTATCATTAAGCTTGAGGTCTAAGCCTTAAGCTCATTCAGTCGCTGTGGCGTGGCGTTAATCATTGATACTCGCACTTCACCCACCTAAGTTCAAAATCAAACACAACAAAAACAACAAAAATCCATTCTTTAACAATTGGAAGGGTGCAACTGCTTTTTGGGAAACAAGTTGTTTAATTCGAAGATTTTGTTGAAGTCAATGCGCATCGCAAGCTTCACATTCCATTTTGTTCCGAGATTTTATCTTCACCGCTTTGTTCTGATTATGGCGTTTATAGAGAAATGATAAATGTATTTATGAATTATAAAAACAATGCATTTAATGCTTTTCAACAACATGTCGCTGCTATGATCGCGTCCCCTTGCGAACCTTTCAGTCCACAAAGGGGGCACGCACCCCAGTTTAAAAACGCAGGGTCCAAAACTTTTCTCATCAAGTTCCAGTGACCTGCAGTGATAGCGCAGTTTTCTGAAATAAGCTTTTGTTCAGGTTTATTTTCCAACTCTCATATTTTGCCGACACTATCATATCTACTGTTTCTTTTTTTTTGTATTTTATGATGTACCGTATGATTTCTATTGTTTGTTTTTGAGGTTATTGTTCAAAACCTCGATCTCAATAAATCTGCCCGTGGTGCGGATGAATATGAGAAGGTTTAATCATCCATGAAATCCATTCGTCTATTGATAGAAATTAGGTCAAAGGTAAAAGCGCTTTATTTTCGCTGAAAAATTCAGTTTACTGAAGAAAAAATTAAAAGAATTTCTTTTATCCTTTTCACTACCCAGCTTAGGTTTTGCAATGACTTCATGCAACAACATCAACTAAACTGCAACTACAAGTTTAATTTGTGCGTTAAATCCACCAATCTATGTCAAGTTTTGCGAAGTCCCCCTGCGCTAAGTTTAGGATCCGCTTTAAACATGAACAGCAAAGGTGCATTGACCGTTAGAGTGAAAGCTGTGGTCACGTGCTTCTCTCGCGTCCAACAAACGGCGAACATGTAAAGCGCGTGACGCAACAACGTGACATCACAACATACGCAGTTACTGTATATTTGTTTACATGCCCATTGTATCTTGTGTGACGCCTATTTCAAGTCACAAGGGTGCAGTCAGTAGTGGATACTTCAAGTGTGTTGTACACGCGTCGAACATCTTTCAATCATTTCGTTGTAGGATGAGCTTCCGTCATGGCTGCTGACGTCAGCGGAGGACGTGGTGAGGCTGACGCACGAAGAGGAGGTGGACAAGTTGTTCGGACGTGGATCGCGTGTCCGGAAGGAGGTGGATTACAGCGAGTCGCTGACAGACAAGGAGTGGATAAGGGTGAGTCTTGGCGCTTGAAGACCCTGCGTGAGAGAAAAGTTACGGCCACTTCTGTGGTGGCCAGATCAAGGCTCAAAATCAGCTATACGCGATGTAGTTTTTTAGAATGTCGGCATATAGCGCTGTTATTTTATGCCAGTGACTTCTTGGCCGGATTTCGCCCGGTGGCCGTAGTTTGGAGACTCCTGTGTTAAGCAAACTATAATACTTTAGGTGAATTAGTAGCTCTACGGAACCATATTTCTATTGCCTTCGTTTTTCAAACGTAAAATAATCTTCATGGTCGTTCGTGTGATGCCGGTTGCATTATGACGTAACTTTGACTCGTTTGTGATTTCGTTTGAAGGCGGTGGAAGACGGAATTGACCTCGATGAGCTGGAAGAGAAAAAGAAGAGCAAGAAACAAAGAAAAAGGCGAAGAATGGACGGAGATGATGAGAAAGGTTTCAGACTTTGTCTTCTGGAACCAATGGTCTGATACGAGATCGTGGAAATCATTCGTGAACTAATTTTCTCTTCTACATTTGACATACTTATGTTGACTGAATATTTAATTGTTCATGATTGTTGGCACTTGCAGTTTGCCTCAAGGCGAAAGTCACTGGGACTGGGGGTTGCCCGTGTTTCCCCGATAATAAGACCTAGCGTGATTTTTGAGGATGATTTTAATATAAGCCCTACCTTTAAAATAAGCCCTAGTTGACTGGTGGGAAATTGAGTTAAGCGAAAACTCCGCTGGAATTTTGGAAACCGATGACCTGCAAGACATTCCAGAGGATGAT
>JGI24158J21664_10000924_pt1 | contig 30378 bp, 17 predicted proteins | sample Ectturendosymbi3_FD_21664 | JGI IMG/M metagenome (IMG submission 21664)
TGTTCCTGAAACTTGCACTGCACTGTGGGACGTGTTGCAGCTCGACCTGATGCCATCACCTACCAAGGAAACTTGGAAAAATATTGCCAATGACTTTTAACAATTTTGGCAGTTTTTACACTGTTGGGGCAATCGACGGTAAGCACGTGGCAATTCAAGCGCCACCAAATAGCGGTTCTCTGTTTTTTAACTACAAAAAGCACCACAGCATCATTTTGCTTGCTGTTGTGGATGCTCTGTAGAGGTTTGTCGTCGTTGAGTCCAGTACGTTGGCGAGAGCACTGCTGATTACGAGGATGCAACAGGAACGCTTCACCCAGGTGATTGGAGGAAGGAGGTTTCAAAAAATCAGCTTCATTCCATGCGACCGGCAGGTGTGCGTGGCTCCAATGACGCCACCAGAATTAGAGACCAATTCAAAAACTACTTTTCAAGTGTAATAGGCTCCATCAGCTGGCAGAATGCAAGTGCAACTGCTTCTCATTGACACCACACATCACCCTGGAATTGCAAAACACTCTTGTGCACTGTGTTAAAGAAATTGCAATGAAAGCAACTTGAACGCACAGTGAAAACAAATTGAAAAGAACGCACAGTGAAAGGAAGATAAAATGGACGTTAGTGTTAACGATCTTTTATTTTACGCGTTGACGCAGTTAATTTTTCACTGAAGTAAAACCTAACAATATGAACGTGCTCTATTTGTCTCAATGTCCTGTTTTACAGATATTTATCGGTAACTCTCCCTTGGTCTGCATAAATGTGCTAAATTACATTGCTGTCTGTTATCGCTTTTTTAGGTGTTGCGTGTCTTTTGTTTACGTGTTGGGTTTTGTTTACGTTGTTTTACGTTTTGTTTACGTTATTTACGTTTTGTGTACTTTAGTGTATGTGCCTTTCGTTTTGTTTACGTGTTGCGTTATTTATTTGGTTGCTTGTGGGGCTTGATTCGATGACTTTGCGGTCCCTCGACTCATAACAATAAACTTCGAAACTTCGTATGTGGTTAATTTATTCAAACAGGAAGTTGTATCACAAAAAATCGATCTTTTTACTACCGTGACACTACACAACAATCTTTTTTGTGATAGACTGTCTGACCATCTTCACTGCGCAAACCGTCTATTCACATATGCATTGAGAAAAGATATGTCTACATTCTTTCGCAGCTGAACATTTTCATGAAAGCAGAAATGTCGCTCGAGTGGACCAAACTCAAATTTAATGAATTGGCATTACATTGATAAAACTCGCTTAACGTACAGTAGTGCATGTCTGTATTTTTGCTGTTTCTACTGCTGCCATACTCTCGAGGTCATCACGCTAGCTCCAACACAACCTTAACTAAAAATGTAAGCCTCAATGCTTACTAAAATTCTTCCAGTACTTACAAATGTAGAAAAAAATCGTTTGCACGTGCTCCCGGACTGGTGTCTCATCCTGCTACGACCCTGCATAAAAGTTCATAAGTATTTCCAAATACGACAAGTGTTCTTATGCATTTTTCCCAGTATCAAAAGAAGTCGCGAAAAGTGCGGAGTGATTCAATCGAAAGGAGGTGCATTTATTCTCTTTCTTTACTATGTGGCAGAACCATGCCTTTTAATATAGTAGCTATGTTATTTTTGCGTGTTGTTTTCCAGACAGTTCATTTGAACCGCGGAATGATATGCGCGCAAGTAGCGCGGGTGGAAATCAAGCTTTCCGACCGACTTTGCTATTTCTCTTGAGCTTCTTTTCTCAATGTCTTTATCAGCTTGGAACCTCCTCTCACTGCTTGACAAGTGTTCTTCTGTCTTTGCGATGGATTTTAACGATTGATTTTACTACTCTTGTCTTTAGAAATGCATTTGACTCAAGGGAAATGAAGGACAGAGAGTTTTCTAGGTTTCACCATTGCATTGCCAGGCTATCTTTACTTCAGCAATGATGTAACAAAAGAAGGATTATATAACAAACAAAAGACCTTGCAAGGCTGTCGTTACGACAGCAATGATGTCACAACAGAAAACTTATAAGTCTTAGGTTGCATGTTCATTGAAAAGAGATTGAATTTTTTAGCAATACAGGTGATTGTGCGAGAGACACACCGTTGCAAATTTCTTGTTTTCAATAAAACAATTGTGAAGATATTAAGAAGAAAATTGAAAAAGTTTTTATTGGCTGCTGACAATGTCCTGTAATTATTCTCTTAAATCCATTCCGTTCGCATTCCTGTAAAAGTGTTCTCCTTGGTGGGCGCTCATTGGTAAATTTTGGCTATCACCTTGAAACATTTCCTTCATAACGAATAAGGTACAGTTACGTGAAGTGCAAAAATGTGCCAAAAATGAAACACTGCATTCTTGCAATATAACTGAAAACCGACGGCTGGACACAGTTAACCGCAGGTTTGCTCTCCAGTGCCTCCGGCTGATATCACCATCACCTTTCAAAGTTGCAAAAGCATCGATGTAGCACAAAAAGATAGACATCTCTTTAAAAAATGTTTGCACAGACTATCGTAAATCTAACAGTTTATAGGTATTGTCCAAACATGGAACACTCCCTATTTTTTACTAGTTTTCAATGTAAGTTTTTTTTGTACGTTTTGACCAAGACCAGCATAAATGCATAAAAATTTTGCCTGATTGCTCTTCTGCTAAATCTTGCAGTCTATACCGGCAGGGGTGAGCTTTGTCTATCGTAACTGGTAATTTTTTGCCGCAAAAGTCAATAGTGATGGTTCTGGATATTGGCCTACATACTGTCTTTTCTCTAGGTTGTTGGTAGAATTTTTCATGCCTAGTTGCAGGCAAAATCAACATCATCAAATGGTTTAATGAAGCGACAGTAGGGCTAACTTTGGATGCAAATAAAACTTCTGCAACAACAACAACAACACACTGTTCTAGCGACAAGGAGCAAAACCGTAACACAGTGGTGCTCACACAGTTTCAGCATGCGAGCTAGTTATAACATGAACAAGTCAAAATGATCTACCTGCTACAAAAATGCAAAACATTTATTTATTAAGAAATACATTGAGAATTCTTTTTGCAATGTATGTTGGTGTATCTTGCATACCCACATGAGCTCATATTCCACAACACAACACAACACAGCACAATGACGTTTGTACTTTTTTCGACATGTTCGTCCACTGGCGCTCAACTGATGGCGCGTAGGGTCGGACATGTCCGTCCACCGGAGCCGAAGGTGTTTGACAGGCGATCTACCACAGCACATTTGAGATCGACTGGCAGATCGCGATCGACATATTGAACACCCCTGCCGCAACATTTCACCGCAATTGANTACAANTATTTGACATTTGGACAAAATCTGAATAATGACTAAGGCGAGAACCATTCAGTGTTGTGATAGCTTTTTAAAGCCCTAATTATATTGGATATTTGGAAAATGAACCAACAATGCTTCAGAATAGTTTTCCTGAATAGCAAATCAAGCTGTATTGAAATGTACTGTTACACTCTCATGAGCATCATTCATTACTGTAGCTACATTTTAATGCTTTCTAGGTATAATTTCAGCTCCGCATACCAAACCTTATTTATCTAACATCAACTTAAATCAGACAAAAGTTGGATGAAACCAAAAAACGTTTCGTTCGAAAAGTTTCGTTTGCAACCCGTCTGATCAGTGCAGCCATTAGTTCCTATTTTTACCAACAATAAACAGCAGCATTTAGATTATCGGCTAGATAATCGTCATTAAAATGTATTCTTTTGCCGTGCATAAAGTTTTGTCTACAGCATAAGTCGTTCTCACATGGTAAACACTGCACTGTACTTTTAGCCCATCCAGTCATTTTTCGACCATTAAGTCGTGCAAGTACTAACGCGCGAATGCATATGTATAAGTCACATGCATCAATTACGCACCAACGATGCACAAAGCAACGTACGCAACGATGTGTAGGTGGAAATTTTGTTTCAAGTGATACAGAAATTGCCTCTGCCTCAGTCGCGAGCACTTAGCCTTCCGTGAAAGTGTTCCGATGGCAACACAGGCCAAGATGACCGGACTTCACGGAGGGTTGCACCTCTTATGTCAGGGCGACTTGAGAGACTTCTCCCAACAACTTTTTTAACAAGGTGCAAAAGGCAAGAAGGCTTCAGTGCCAATTTACAAGGTCTTGTTAAGACCAGGAGCGCAGTGCTAAAAAAAGAAGTGTGGGAACGCATACAAATAATTAGTCATTTTCACTGCATTTATGCGACGTCTGTAGTTAGCTACACACAGGACATCTGAGAAAAAGATGACACAGCTACAGATCTTCGGCTCAGGTTACTGTGAAAAAAGTGTGGGAACTCCGTTCCCACGCCTTCCCACCCCATTATACCTTGGGCAAGTCCTGATCTCGATTGGAAGTCCAGATCTACCAGCACCGAAGCGGACGTATTAGCCAGTAGTCACTAAGCGAAATAGGTTTGGATTATTACGCAGAATTCGACTGCGTTCTACATTACTACTCGCTTTGCAACCACAATAAAATATGCTCAAAATTTTTGGTAATTTATAAACATGGAAGTAGGCTCGTTACTTCAAATGAATTACCTTAACAAGTTAGTTTTGGTGAACTGTTGAACGTTGATTAACTTGAAATTAACTCTGTGATTGTGCGTTGACGTGGTTTAACTTTTTTGTTGGAACTTTTGAATAGGTAGGGTGGCATATTTTTTTCTTATTTTATAACACATGGGTCACATCTTCGTGAAAGGCACTTGTGNATTTGCCTTACCTTNCATATTACCATTTACAAGCAGTGTTCATGTTGATTAGCAAGGCCAGTTTTGCTTGAATTGGTTCATTTCTCGGAAACATCGCATGAATACGGTTTGCCCNGCCCAACAGGGGCGTAAAGAGGGGGGCAAAGGGGGAACAATTTCCCGGGCGACGAATCACTATGGGGGCACCGAGTAACTGCGGGGGGCGCAGTTTAGTCCCAACAATATCACAAGTGGTTCCTTCAATACAGTTCATTTGCTTCCGAAACACCTCAGGTTCAAACATGGGGCGCCAAACTTCTTGCACCGGGCGCCACCTAACTTCATTACGCTCCTGCTGCCCAATGAAGGAAACTGGGGTAAGAAAATGCGACAATATTACCACATTAAGTAAGTTCTTATTTGTTACGTCCTAGAAAAAGTCATGTGCATGTTCTAAAAAACGTATCGCCTTTTATCTTAGTTGTAGCAAGTTTGACATGTTGTATTGTTGCTCAAAAGTACCTTCTGTAAACGTTCTCATAGAAATGTATACGTCTACTGTCGATCAGCTTCCACTAAAAACAAGTTGGGTGAACGGTCTCTGAAGATATGACTGAAGCTGACCGTGNTACAATCAAAAATTNAAAAAAATTATTGTACGAACTGTTGCACGAAGTACTACCTAACAGCCGAAAATTTACTGCCAAATCAACAGAATTACAGGAAGTAAGGGAGCCCCGGATTTTCTTCGAAAAATGTAAAGACTGCTTTACTCCAGCAAAATCGCTATTTGGAATGTTAGTAGGCTGTATATCACTTATTTGCACTAAACTAGGTGCATCGTTCTTATTACTCCTGGTTTCTGATGAAGATGTTGAAGACAAATTAAGAGGGAAAAGGTTGCTTTAGCCCAGCTTTTAGCAAACTTTATATTTGTGGAAATATTTCACATATTTCATGCACAGAATGTATGTTGGCGAAAGCACTTTTTGCATCAAGTCTGGGGTTCAAATTTTAACAGCAAAGTGTAGAAATGAAATGAAGTACCAAAAATAAACACACTGAAAATTCGATTTTAATTTCATTTAAGCAGTGTAAGGGAAAACGCGATATTTCTTGCCAAAGCAGCATCAGGGCGCAGTTATCCACAAATGCCTCAGTAGTAAGCGAAGATACGTAAGCGCTGTTACCCTAAGCAGAGTTGCTCTGAAGCACGAAAAGAGAGACAGAGAAACTTCTTCATCGCGCGAATTCTAAGGTGGCGCCAGCGCTTGCATGCGCGCGTTGTGCCCAGTAGTTGAACACTGACAAATGGCTGCGCGCTTATGAATTCTTCGTTCGTTTCCTTTCGTTCGATGAAGCTGAGTACAGTTTGCCGATGCAGGTTTCGCTTCAGAGTTTTAGTCAAACTAAAGCCTTGATGCCAGACTGGAAAAGCTTTTCATAATGGACGTCGGTTTGGAAGAAACAGGCAAGAGGACGGAAATTATGATACACATGTTTTTCAGCATTACTGGCAGCAAGAGGGCTATTATGTGGTTTAAGATGTATAGGTGCTTTTGAAATTCTGCTGAAAGTACTTGCAATTTCATGTACACGAATGAACATTTCATAGGAACAGCAGCCTAAAAATTCGTATAGTAGCTAACGACAAGTCTGTCAGGTTAGCAAAGTTGTTGCCTGCAAGTCTGTGCTTGTAAGAGATAAAATATGAAAATGCAGTTCTTTGAATCCTCTTCACATGACTATTGCGAGGCAAGTCTGAAATTTAAAGTCCATGTGGTTCAAACGCTAAACTGTTTTTAACAGAAATTCTACGCTTCGTGCAACCTTATCTTGAAATAGCCTGTTTGAGATGATGTGACAGTTCGCTGCACCCAGAATTCACTAAGTTTGGAATGTGCAGGTGAAGTAAACCCTCCCATTACGTTTTGGTAGGTTCAGGTTATTTCTTTCAATGTCTAATCTGCTGACAGTATTCAGGAAAAAGTTAGGTCAAATATAGATCTAGCCGTGCATCGTGAGGCATTTTGTGTGCTTGAGCTGATATTCGACACAGGCAAAGATGGAAAAACTTCACTGACAGGTTCTATAACTGACACCAGGATTCTGTGTTATTGAAAATGAACATTATTAACCATTGACTTGGGGGAAGACCAAAATGCCTGTGGAAGACACTTTTGCCAAGCGCCGGTTGTCTTCCTTTTCAAGGTTTTCCAACTTGCCTGTGAAACCACGTAATTACCTGTGCGATAAATCATGCTGATAAGGTGATAGCTTATCGATATGAAGCAAAGTTTTACCACTATGACGCATTCCTCTTTTGTGGAAACTGCAGTAAAAAAGGAGGAATTTCTTATATAATCAATCACGAACATCTGCTTTCGTTCAGGCCTGCTCGCGAATTCTTTATGGTGACTGGAGAAGTTACCAGCAAAGCCACCAGGCCAAGCAGAATACAGTATTGTCGGCATCTGTGGCATAAACAGCAGAGATGACTATACCCGGCTATTACCGCTTTTAAGGACTTGGAAGTTGATGCTGAGGTACATTTAGCCCATTAACCTTGTTGGCTTCTGCTAGTATTGATCGCATCCTAGATTCTGGTTAGGTTGGACGCCTGCGAATTAACGCACTAATTATTCGCTCGCTTTGTCTCTCCATACGTCACCGAGCACCGCACCGCTGACGGAGTTGCCGGTTTTTAGTTTTCTTGTAAACGCTCACGACACTAAGCGCCCGCCGTATCTTTGCTTTAGGTCCGCTTTCTCAGCATTAATTATTCAGTGCTACGGCGCTGAGCGCCCTCAATGCTCTATCCAGCTGCATAGCATCTCCAGTGACTCTCAAAACGTTATTTTTCTCATAGACACTTGCCGGTTGTTTTCCACCACTACCTACAAAATTTTGACATCGTTAATATTTGTCAATACTATTTGTTTTGTACCCGAGTGTAAACAGATTTGGTCTTTGACTTTAAGGCGAATATGTCGACAGACCTCTTATGGCAACTTTGTCTTTTGAGAGTGGGATAATTAGACTGATATACTGCTCAGCTCCTCGCCAGTCATGGATGATATCTTCGAATACATGAAGACCGGTGCCGTCGACGAATAGCTCAGCTGACATGTGATACAGAACTATTTAAAAGCGTGCACGTGTTTTAATTTAATCAGTCTTGCAATATGACATCTCATTGCTCTTTGGCTTTGCAACAACAATTGTAGCCAAGTGTGAACTGACTGAAAGGAATTGTATGGTTGCTTCGACCATTTCAGGAAGTAGTCAGTTGGGAAAAATAATTATGTGTATGAACTTACAAAAGCAATTCAGTTGTGAATGATTTGCTTTGACTGGTAGAATTGCCCGAATCATCAAAAAACATTGCCAGAATTCACTCGAGGTGGCCTTTAAATTACCAGTTTTGATGTGCTGCGCTGTTCGATTGATTTTAGAGAACTGACGACTACAATTTTGCTGCTGTTGTGTCATAAATTCTTGACATGGGTCAGTAAACACAGACAAAAGTTGCTTAAAAACCATGTTTTGAGGTTTAGCATTTTTTATGAGCTTTCTACTAGTACAGGTGTTGTGCTGGTGTAATTACAGATCATTCAGCACGAATAAAAAACATTGGAAGTTGAAACGCAATCACAAATAACTTATAACATACTGCCTACAAGTCAGTGTCGAGGTGAAGTGAAAGCCAATGAACTGGCAATGTTTGAAGCGCAAACAGAATGCGTAAAAAATACCCTTGAAATTAGTAAAAAATATAACATGAAGGGTTGGCTCAAAAGTCACCTTTTCACAACAGGGCAGTACTTTCAACTAAACACACGCTGCCACAGTTTCCTCTCGTTATATGGATGTTATTTCAAGCTTTACATTAAAAAAATTTAAGAGCAGCTAAATATTTGAGTAAAACTAGGGCTTGATTTGGAAATATGCCCCACAAGAGACTATTACGTCCTGAATCTCGTTTTCAATAAATGCACCCCATTTCCTTGACTTCCGACCCTTTGTCATAAATAAGCTATCTGGTAAATCTTCAGTGGCTACGAAAAGTGATAAAAACGAGTTTTTATTTTCCTTTGGTACGATGCTGTGTGATCACTGTGTGTTACCGTCTCAACCCAACTTTATGTCATAACTGAATCTTCAAGCACCACTCGTTTGTGCAACAACATCATAGTGCACCACAGGCAAAAGTTGAACTGAGATAACCATTTTTGGTTACTCTTAGTTACTGGTATGAGAAAGAAAATTAGATTTTTGAAATGCGTAATACCTGTCGCCAGTTCGACACGCCTTGGCTGTTATGTAAAAAAAAGTCTACCACTTCAAAAACAAAATAATTCGCCATTGCTCCATGAAACACAAACTACATGTAGAAAGACAAGCAAATCTTTGAAAAAAAACATTGGCCCAGTGTAGGCCATGACGCTTTTCCAGTGGGCCACTGAACTTGAAATCAGAATGAAAACATTGTGAGACTTGTATAATGATGTCAATTTGATCAAGTAAGATTGACAAATAGCAAAAATATTCGACCTGAATGTGATGTTTGTGACATAACTCCTACTTTGTAATGCTAGCTGAAGCTATATTTTAGAGAATTGCTATGGGATAGCATTGCAAATATTATAGCACAGCAGCTAATGTTAAGCTAAAGTTTCAGAAGCGTTTAGTCTATGAGATTATGTATGAGCTTTGGACCACCATCGATATCTTTCCCACTTGTAATGAGCCACCACCAGTATCTTTCCTAGTTGAATCGGCCATGAGCAGAAAAATGTTGAAAACCCATGGCATATGCCAATCAACGCACGCGTGAAAACATGCTGGAATTACTCAGATGCAGTATTTATTTACAACTTTGTTTAGCCAGCTGATGTAACAAATAGTTTTTTTTAAAGCTACAGAAATGATCTTACAGTTGCATACATGCAACATCAGTTGAACCATAGAGGCAATTGTGGTCGATATCGGCCACCAATGAGCAATCTACGAGGCGTCAACAAGTTAGTGCAGTTTTTCCCAAAGGGTGTGTTGCTAGACCAGGGGTTCCCAACCTTTCTCTGACCATGTACCCCTTCAGCATTCCGCCAGATGCATTTTGAAAGATGAGAATGTACCACTTCAGCATTTCGACAGATGAACATGTACCCCCAAAATGTCTTATAACAAAATCTTTTATCCTGATTAATCACAGATATATTTAACAATAAGCATATAACGGCTTTTGAAAATAATATTCAATGATATATGTATAAAGACTTGGAAATAAAAGATATGTGAATATATATTTCACTTCTTTGCTGACCTAAAATGTACCCCTTAGGATAGGCAAATGTACCCCAGGTTGGGAAACTCCGTGCTAGGCAGTCCCAGGTGTGCTGCGAAATTTTCAAAGCTGAGCACTACTTTGTTGAACATTTAGTACTGTGTGCGACTCCTGCAGAAGACCTTTCTACTACCTACCGGTAGTTATTTTGCAATTATTATGTCTGGTGTGCCGCGTGAAGATAATTGAGTTGCAGTGTGCCGCAGTCAAAAGAAGGTTGGGAATGAATGACTCAGTGGTTGATGATTGCTCATGTTGACAAGTTTTTAAAAATTTCATGCATTGCTGACTTGAGCTTTTACTTTTAATCAGATATTTCATCGCCGCTTCAACTGTCGGCAGTGTCTTTGTTGTCTTATCCTAATAGCAAAACGTCCATCCGTTATATGAGATATATGAGTATTGGCATGTTTGTTAATGACCTGAAGTGATTTTTGCGATGGTAAAGAGAAGTTGACCTGTGTGAACGAATTTTTTAAGGGGCTCAACGACATAATATACGAATCAGGCCTTGAATCAGAAAGATTGTGGTGGGTGGTTGTGCTGCATGTCGGATGTCCAAAAACAACGCTAGTTTCAGAAAGGGTTGAACAAAATTATGAAATTGAGTACTATGGTTTGTTTCACCAGAGTCACGAGGTATTTGACCCAATTGTTCTCACGACTAGAAAATAGCATGAGGCACAAAAGTTGATGAAACAAACAAAAAGTACCTTGGTAACTCGGTTTCCTCTTTAATCCGGGCGCTTAAAAGAATAAAGAGCACTTGCGACCTGACTGCGATATGCTTCCGTGGTTGAAAATTTTATTTCTGAAAAAGTGCTGATAGGCGTCTTTGCACTTGAGTATGTTTGTTCAGCCTCCGAATGAATCAATATCACAGGTCAGTGACGTCAGATCGACGTTGTACGAAACACCTTGACCGCAGTTAGGTATCGGTGGACAGCGAGACACCCTTGGGAATCGCGTTTGGCGCAGCAAGTTAATAACAGTAACGCACTGCCGCGGACAGATTTGCAAGTGAGGTAATCAACCCTCAAGATGCTCCGGCATGTCAAGCGATAGCCGTTGGTCTGCGGTGTTCACTGCTTAATGCTTGCTGAAGCCAAAACATTACTTACGGTATACTTCCTGTGCCGAGCGTGGGGGAAACGTAAATGCAATGCTGGCAGCTGTCGATCGAAGTTTTTGTTCTCTGTGCTTTTGTGAAGCACAGAATCGACGAGTTAAGAGCCGGCACAAACCAACATTAGAGTCTAACGTAAGTAACCACTGCCATAAAACTTGTACTGTGTAGGAAACGGTGCTTTTTGATTTGTCAGGCGTGCTAAAATAAAATGAGGACACTACGTCGGTTTTTCGAATTTCCAATGACAGTATCAATGACTCCTATACCCGCAGCAAATTTGTAATTGTTTTGTAATAAATCCAGAAAATGTCGGAAAATTTGAGCAAAAACAAAGTTATCACATTTGAGCAACGTTTGGTGAGCAGAAACAAGTGCTTGTAAGTGCGAAAATCCACAACTTCTATTCCAACATCGGCACCTTACTGCATTAGTATTAATTTAACAGTATGGTTTACGGTGAAGTGGTGGTGGGTGATTTTTAAAAATGTAATTTCATTTTGAAGTTCCTCCAACATTTCCATTTCGTTACTATTTCGTTATACCAGGTTTTTTAAATTGTTTTAGGGACCCGATTCGGATCCCTAGAATTGAAAATCGGGTCCCCAGAATCAGAGAAAATTATCATCGGGTCCCTAGAATTAGAGAAAATCGGATCCTCAGAATCAGAAAAAATCGGTTCCTTAGAATCAGAGAAATCGGGTCCCTACAGGTCCATATTGGGTACCTAATATTTTCCTTAAAAAAAAACTACGTTATGCTATTATTAATTATTATTTTTGTGAAGGTATGCTGTCATATCTTCATTTTAACTGCACTGGATCAAACAATAGGCAGAGACCGTCGTTGTCGTTTTGTTTTGACCGTTGTTTTCGTAATAGGCATTGTTATGTACAAATAGGCCGACAGGAAAAACATTTGCCACTTGAAATAAGATTAAGAGAAAGGCAGATGGATTGAAGAACATTATAATAAGTTTGTGTCGGAAGATAGTTGCACCATTGTCTGTCCATTCCGAAAAATCCGCCATAACTTTAAAAAACTGTTATCATGCGCTAGCTGAGCTGACTTCGCCTTTTCAAAAATTTTGATGCGGAATATCTGCGCCTTGGTATTTCCTTCACTCACAACAATGATTTTCAACCTTGCAGCATTTACTGCCCTGATTGGGGGCCTAATAATTTTACCATCCCATATATAAATGTTTTAACAGTTCCATTTACTACTTATTTATGAGATTTTGAAATCAAGAAAAAGTAAATACGAACAGTCGATGTCATTTTAATGTGACGTCATTTCTCTGCTGCAAGAGCTAATTTGAGCAATCGATTGTTTGCTTAATCAGCAAAGGAATATCGATCCATGCTGAAACCTCGTTGCCATAGCACCTGCGTCGCAATCAGAAAGAGACGGTTGATACTAAGAAATCTGATTTTTTGATAGTTTTTTTAAGTTAAGAAAACATGTAAAATTACTGCCGCAATTACACTTTGTTACAGGTTTCCTCCAACCGTATGAAAAGGTTGCAATGGTTGCATCTATGCTTTCGTTGTACATAAAAAGAGCGTTTTTATTGAACGAAATGCTGGTTTTACTCAAGCTCGTTAGCTTGATTTATGAAGATCTTTGTCTCAGTTGGAAACAAAGCTTGGTGTTAGCAACGAGTTAGTCTCCCTGCTTGGAAACTAAGTTTGCTAATATCATAACAGTTTACATACCTCACTTTAAAAAAAATTTCCTACCTGTAATACAAGAATCATCTAACCACGTGTATACCATACCGTTTGCGTTACGAACAGTGCAGCAAACATCTAAAATAGAAAATTTTCGTCATCGTTAGCATTATGCAGGCTGCGTGATCGCCAAGTTCGAAAACTTGCGTCTTGCGTAAAACGCGCTTAAACATTCTGTACAATAAATTTGCTGTTTTTGGTAATTTCCTTTTTTTGTGTTGACTTTGCTGCGGACTAAGTGTGGTGCAAAGCTATGGCGACAATACAAGTCGAGACTTATCCAGAAAAATATTTTTTATATTTTTGCTCGTCGTATAAATTGATTGTATTTTGTTTTCCAAACTTTGACGTCATTAGATGGTATTCATCACACGTACATCACAAGGAATGCATTGATAGTACGCGCGTGGCAGCAAGATCCCGTAACTTAATTCTTTTCTGCTCCCAAACTTTGCAAATGTTATGATATGCATTCGAAGCGTCCTGTCATAGATAAGGAGTCACTGAAAATACGCTGATTGCTTTCAACCCACGTTGTTTTACAACTTTACACAGAGAACAACAAAAGCCATAATGCAAACCTCGGCCATCATTAAAAATTACTCTTTACTTTTGTATGATGGAAAGTGCCATTCGTAAACTACTACGCCACGTACAATGTACTAGTAAGACTGTACAATTTTTTGGAAATTTCATGGGATCAGTAGAACTTGCAGAAAAACATATTCTCCTCTTGAAGAGGTGTGTTTGTGCAGTCGGCTGTATCGTTTTTCCTCTTATTTTGCCATTCAGAAAATTACATGGCCTAATGTGAAACTGTGCGTCATTTCAAATCCATAGATTGGCGATGACTGCAGAGAATTATTACTTCATGAAAGCTAATGAATTTGCTTGCCACATTTTTCGATGGTGGTTGCGGAGAATCAGAAATAGATATTCAAGCGGTTACCAGCCACTTTAAACAGTAACCGAAATTTTTAAGCTGTAACCAACTTGATAAACAGTTGAAATCCGACAATCGACTGGAACTAATATGGTCCACATCCACCCCCTTTATCACATGGTTTCAAGCTAACGTAACATGTATATCTCTTTAAGGGCACCCCCGTGCGGTATAATGTCAAGAATGGCATTTAAGTTGTGAGAAATTGCTCAAGAGTTTCTTCGTGTTGAGGAATAGAGAAAGCTACCAAAGGCTTCTCATGTCTTGACATTTCCGTTGACGACGGACAAGCTTCTTTAAGCTGCGAGGCCTCGGTAATGCGCCAGTGCAGGAAATAAATAATTTACGTTCTGGGCCTAGCGTTTTCAATTTCTGTGGAGTTTACTGTCTGTGTGCATCGTCGCAGCATGACGTTATTTGCAAATGTATTCTTCTCTGACATGACGTCACAACTTGGAAGTTTTGATTGATAGTGGACTCTGAGATTTTTGGTACTTCCTTCTGTGGTATCAAGTGATAAGCTAGTTTTGCTATTTGTCTGGTTTCGAGTACGATTTTCCGTGGTTTAAGATATAACGGTTGAAAGAACTTGCGTAAAAGCAATTCGTTTTGCAATTCTTTGTATTGGTTCCTTTCCAGTTTTTCACATCCTAAGGAAAATGTTGCGGCATAGACGTTGCAACCATGCTGGCGTGACTTTTGAGTACAGCAAAAATTTGTCAACCTTCTTAATTTTTCACCTAAAGTTTGTAAAATTTTTGAAGAGAAGAAAATATCTTGATGCTGGTAATTAACTGGAGGTTTGCTCTGGAACAGTTGGCATCGTCAAACATCGATGAAACGGAACAAACAATAACGAATTTAAATTGTACTTCACCAGAAAATTAATAACTTTTATTACAAAAACAGTGCTCCCTATCTCTGCTGTGTGTTATCAGTTAACTTGAAAGCATTCTTGGTCTGAGAGCTTTTACGTTGGTTGTGAACTACACAGAATTCTTGCCTCGTTTAAGAGCCTTTTGAAAGGTGAAAATATCCCGATAATTCGATACTTTTTGCAATGGTCAACATCTACAGTACACTTGTTTGAATAGGAAAATTTGATTCTATACGTTTTCTAACAACTTGTAGCATAACTAGTAGCATTCAGCCATTTATCAGTATAACTCTTCCGGGCCAGCATGTTCACAGACCTAACCAACCTTTCGACTAACAGAAAAGGACTAATGCTTTACCAAGACCAGCAAAACCAGAGCAAGAATTTTTAATCTCTTCACATAGAGCAATCAATTTCGTGTATTGATTATACAGACCTGCGGATTCTTTGCATTATAAACCTATACAATTACAGCACTTGCGCAATCGAGCTGCCGTAATTGAGGCGACATCATTCGGTATTGTTTAATTGGCGCATAATCCAACAGCGCATTGACGTGACTGTTGGGCAAATAAACATTGATAACATTTGCAAACAGCTACATATGCTTGGCGTTGGATTATTACGATGTAGGGCACCCATTCTAGTAATTGCAAAACAGTGTCATGGTATTAAGAAGTCTGCATTATTTTTGTGTAATTCACCTTGTGCCTAAATCATCGTGTGCAACTGTTTGTTGTTTGGGTTCAAGTCGGGCAACAAGCAGACCAATAACAGCGAAACTCTCTGCATTTGTATTTGCTTCTTAAGTCGAGTGCCAGTGCGAACCACTCCTTTTTGTCTTGGATTTTTGCTGCAAGGTAAAGTATCACTTGAGTTGAAACTATTTTGACGTGGCTTGGCTGTGATGGAAATTCTTTTCCACAAACTTTACACGCGTAAGGTCTATAATCTTGCATTTATGTAGTTCTTTTAATGTATGAAAATTAATTTATTTTGCCGAATTTTGTTATTGACAGCGGGATCATACTTGCTCAAACGTTCTGTTAAAGACTTCCGAATTTTCTGAAAGACGATATGCACAATTCCTAAATATTCGCAAAGTTGAGTCTCACAAAGAAATGCGCCCTGTCCCGGCCCCTACTCATTGGATTTGTACTGTTATAGTAAATCAACTTCTAATGTGCGATGGATTTTCTATTACAACTAAAACCTAACCACGTTGGCATGATCCAGATCATTACTTTACGCGTCTGTTCAGCGCATACGAAGAAAACAAAATAGGTCAGAGCTTCCAACGCCGATCGTGATTGAGGATGCGAAAGCAATTTTATGTAATCAGGGAGATTTCGCTAAGGCTGAGGCTGAGGTAACGATCAGAGAATCTCACCATCATTTGCTACTGAAATGCATTCAGAACAACTTTTTCTTCGTCTCTATGCAAGATTGCCCACGCAATAAATCCGTTCCGCTACCAAGGAAGAATTTCGACCTAATGGAAATAATTGCCAAGTGCGGGGTTCTAGCTCTGCTTTTTTAAATTGAAACCCACCTGACGGAGAAAAAACAAATGCCGAAGACTTTAGCAGCGTTCAGGTTCTGATGGTTGTGCGAACAAGTCATAACTGTTTTGCCACACTGGTTGAATCCGGATATTTCCTGTTGCAACCAAAGTGTAATTGGACAATTTGAAAGTAATTTAGTTGCAGAAAATATCATTCATTGACGAAAACTGTTACAAGAGGTTGAGGTAAGAACTATGGGGAGTTTTGAGTAAGTGTAGATGAAAAATTGCTAATCTAACTTAATAAGCTTGGGTTTTTAAACATTAATGAAGTTGCTCTTTTCTATTTCCAATGGAGATACACCAAACATTTTTTGTCTACACATACGCTGATGTCAATAATCGCCCAAATTAAAAAAATGACATGTGTCAGAATTTTGCCTGTTTATTACCGTTGTTTTTCTATATTGGCAATTTTATTATTTAATGAAATCTTTGGCGCCATGCGATCACTCCGGTAGGAGGCGAGTTCAAAGAAGCGAGCAGTCGTATTTGTAAAAGGTTCTCCTGGCTAGGTGCGCTGTGTAGTTGAAAAAGTCTAATGTGCTTATGAAATGATACCTGTTCTTAATCAGCTGAAGCAGTATGAAGGCCAAAATATTCTGTAAGCTTATTTTATTTTTTTAGCTATTAGCATAGTAATTCTTTTATAAAAGGTGTTTTCAACATTTTTGAAATCAATTCGCTTTGTTATAGACTGTTTCGTAATTAAAATTTTTTTCAGGCTTCTAATACAAACACGAAAAAACGGGAGTTTTTGAGTGTTGGAAATGATAATGTTTGAAATGAATCTCTAACAATGGAATAACAAATTTCCTGTAGTTCGAAATTTAAAGGAAGGTATGGTGAGAACGTACACTCTCACTTCAGGCTGGGAACATATCTCTGAGAGCTAGGTAACGTTGACGTCTTTCACTTCGCGGTAAATGTGTTCCAAGGACTTTTGAACGTACATTATTTCCAAAACCCGGCAATCTACCGCGTTCTGAGATGTTCAGAACTGTTCGTTTATTTTAAGTTTTAATCAAAACCGCTTTACTTTAAAACAAAATGTTAGAAAATGAACCAGCAAAAGCAGAGCCTTACTAGTTCAAAAGATTCCATCAAAAGCTACCATTACATCGTCATCACCAATTGATTTTGGTCCTGTTTTTTCTCTGAAGCTCGAGAGCCACTGAACTTGACATTACGCTTATGTTTGGTAGGTTTTTGGCGAAAAGAGAACTGAGAATACTTGCATTTTCCTTCCACCTTTGCACACGTGGAAGTTTGTTTTATTACAGTACCAGTGAATTTTGTATGACGCAGAAGTAGGGAACCAATTCTTGGGGTTGAGTTTGACAAGACACCAGTCCACTTTCATCTAAATAAACGATAACAAGAAACATAGAATTCATAACGATGATTGTGCGGGATGGTAGGTGTGTAAATGTTTACAAAAATTTTTTTGTGTTTGTCAACAGTGTTCTCTCTGAGAAGATTTTACACCGAACAAATGTTTGTTTCAGTGAGCATGAATATTTCAAGGCTGAGTTAGCAAAGTTATAAATAAACTACAAAATTTGTGAGTTACAGTATTAGAAAAATTGTAAAATCTTATCAAAACACTAAGTGCACAATTAATTCAAATAACTTCTTGATTTCGTGTTTCTCCAATGTTTTGGAATGTTGCTAGTGCGCGAGAATGAGATTTCACTGCGCATATGGTTCTGGNGGTTCTGCGCAGTTGCGCACCCAGAGGGGACTTTGCTTGTCAGATCTTTGACATGGCAGGTTTTCTGCGTTGTCGAATGAATCAGCCGTTACCAAATTTGGTGAAGTTTGCTGGATCTTTGAAACAAAATTACACGGTTTCTTACATTGATGAAAATCCAGGCCTTAGTGTTTCTGTCTCGTTTATTTCGTCGAAAGTTCTTCTATCGCCACGAAATCGTGACATAGGTCATCCATAAACTGGGATCAATGTAACAAGCTTTCATGAGGAAAGTGGACATTTTCATACTATAGAATCTTAGTTCATATGAAATTTAAGAAGCAAAATTGTTCGGTCCCAGTGGGTGCTGTCGCTTATGCGCCAGTTTGTAAGGACCATCAACTGCCTGTTGCAGCTCTGCGGATGAAACTGTGGCGAGTCCCTCAGTCCGTCCAAAACTGAGCAAGCATACTTTGAAATCTTGTGGATAGCGTCAGATTATCAAATTAGTGATTAATTGTTGTATATAATGTGCAAAACTGAAGTCTAAGACAACGTTTGTCAATTAAAGGTAAGATTGTATAATTCGAATCTGTGTTACTTGGCATGCTTTCTTTTACAGAAATGCGCTCTAGTGTTTTGATTTCGTGGGGTAGGTTTATGTTAAAGAAATGTCGACCCTTACTCTTTTGGAAGTGGCGTTTACGCCGCTGAAGAGCCAGCAAAGTCAAAGACAGGTTGGGAACCTTGAAGCTTCAAAAGACAACGAAAGACAATTAGAAAAGGTAACACCTTTTTCTGGTTTTGATGCTGGTTATTTAGCCCAGGCTGTAAACGTTATGCACGCTGCAGTCTGTTTCGATGTTTTGCAGATCCCGCGCATACTCTATACTTCGCGAAACAGAATGTGTTATAAACATTTGTAACTGATGCTGGAAAACACGTTTGCAACAAGGGTTATTTTTGAATGAAAGACACGATAAATTTCCTATGTTCTGGTTCTAATTCGTTACATGTTTGTTTCCAATTGGTGGATGCTCTCTATCAGGGAAAACTAACGTGCTATGGAAAAAACAACAACGTTCGCTAAGGTTGGCATATATCCAAAGATTTCGCCCAATAACAATTGGCAAAAAATAATTTTTTCTTCCAGTTAACTCGTTAGCCCGAAAACTTTCTTCCTCTAATGGCCTGCTGAAATATTCATGGAAGAAATTTCTTACGCCACCGCATATCGATTAGTGCTCTTGATGTAGGATAGCCGCAACTGAGCTAAACTTTCTGAACTGTATTTTTTGAAGCATATCTCATGGCCTGATGCATTCTGGTCAATAATCTGGTGTACACCAAAAACAGTCTCACGTTCTAAACAAGAAAAGTGGTAATTTTCACCACTTTTCCTCTTTGTCACTGGGATGATAATTTACTTTCGTTGCAGAATTATGTTTTTGCTTGGTGTTGGAATTGATTGTGGAACTACTATGTGTACTGACCACCACCAAACAGCTGACTGTTTTCATTCGATTGCATTACGCTGTTTTGAAAGCAGTCGAAAGCTCAATCGTTTTCATTTTTACCTTCTTCAAAACAGATCACAACGTATTATGCAGTAATGCTTCTACATGACCATATATATATGAAACACTGGATCGTCACCTTGCTTTCAGTGTTTATTGAAAGAAAATTTTTGCTCAAAGTAACGTTACGGACAGCTCCACTCAATGATACACATTGCCAACCATGTATAATTCAACAAATTTGAACTGGCTACTAAAACTTCGGCGAAGAAGCTGAGATACGGAAAAACAGAATTACCTTCGCAAAATTCTGAAAAATTCTCCGATGTTTGGTAAATGTATGACAAGTCACACTTTAATGATGCTTTTATCACGAGCTTCAACGTTTTGTTTGTGACCACGTGATGAATATCTCGCATGTACACGAGGATCACAAAAAATATTACTAAAAATCCTCTTTTCCAAACTTCTCTCGAACCACTACTGTATGCTCAAAGAGCTTCCGAAAGACTTGATCAAAAGGTGCTTAATCAAATCGGTCTTTGATTAGTTTAGCACTTCTCTTTCACTGGAAACTTTTCCTATCATATTGAAGGATGAAACCATGAATTTAGGCCTGCATAATTTAGGTTTTACATCGATCCCGAGCGCAAGACAACGAAACTGGCTTAATAATCAGAGACATCCTATAACGTTGCTTGCAATGCTGCAGTGTTCGTAAAAGTATTTTAATCGAGTTGAGCTAAACCTCGGAAGCAGACGAAACGATAGTAATTAGAAAAAAACGTGTTTTGCCAAACCATTTGGTCAAATGCAGGTAATACTATTTCTGACAATAAAAACCGTTGGTTCAATCGCCTCTTTATATTCTTTGATCCGATTTCGTTTCGGGAGAGGCAGTGGAGTAACATCTAAAAAAAACAGCAATATTTGCCGCACCTTGCTACCGATGCCAGCTGTGCTAGTGTTGCAACCTCTCCGGTGGTGTTGCGTTGATTTTGTGATTCACCACGAACGGGATGTGCGTGAAGAACAACACCATAGATATATGCGGCGCGAACAAACAATAATAGAGTGATCATGGCATGTGAACTCTATTGTTGTTTGCTGCCGCTGTGCGAAGCTTTGCGCATTTGCCACTCGGGATTTCCGATCGCAACACTAGCCTTTCAGCAGATGACGGCGAAACCGCTATGCAAGTATGCTTTTTTCCCGCAGGCTTTTCGGTCCTTTATCCCAAAACAGAATTAAAACTCGCCGTAACAGTATTCACAAGGGTACCCTTACAGACACTATGACCAAATTGACTTAATTTTTTCGGTCATTAAAAAAAATTTGGTCTATGACCGAAAAATCAGCGAAAAGATAAACCCAGATGCAAATTAGATGTGTACCTCGCCATCTGTACTTGTTCATCATTTGGATCTTTGATCATCCTCTGTCGTTCAGCAAAACCTAGCATGCGATTATTTTCATGTCACTGCTTCAAACCCTTTCTTGGAGAACTACAATATTTCATTGCAATCTTCTTCTTAATGCCCAAGCGTCACGTGGTGGCTTTTTCCTAAAAGTCTCATTTTAGTTGCATGCTCTGGTGGTGACCTGTTTTAGTCAGTGTCAAGGAAAGTGGTTCCCAGTTTGAAGGTCGCGAAGATGGATCGGTATATAGCGTAAATGATGACACGGATCAATGCCAGTTTGGTATCGCGTAAGGCAACAAAAAACAGTTAAGGCATCGCGCAAACTAGCAATTCCGAGACTGGTATCTGGTATGATATCACTGCTAAGAGGATTTCAGTTTGCTGATTATCTGTCTGAAACCATCATCTTCCTTCCATGTCCCGTTCTCATGATATACTGTAGCATTTTACTAAGTAAACAATTCAGGAGACACTTGTCCGAGAAAAATGAATCTACTGAGGTGTCCGCAAGTAGGAAAAGGCTGGGAACCACTGATCAACGATTCCGCATTACAGATGAGGCTAGGATCAAAAAGGTCTCTGGTGTTTGAAAATATCGTTTTGTGAGCCACGGATATCATAGATCACACGATGTTGTGTTCACTTGTTTCGAGCAATTGTCATCTATTTTGTCTTCCATCACCCAAGATGTTTAAACGTGTTCAGCTGCTCTCAGTTTTATTTCATGCACTTTTACTGCGTCTGGCACCAAAATGTTTGATAATACCGAAGGTAATCCTTGAGTTTGTTTGGTTTCTTAGAATGCTTTGATCAATTAAAATTTGTTTTACTTCCATTTTTACGGTTTTTAATGACAATAGAATAAGCCGAGCGGTCATTTGGGTTCAACATTTTATCTAACCTGTTGCCACTGCCTTTTCATTTTTGTTTTTCCATTTTCCCCTCACACTGCTTGAGCATAAACTAATGGTAAATGTAATTTAAAAAAAATCGCGGCATGAATTTCATTGATGCTCATCTAACATTAGCTTTGGAATTTACCAGTTCGTTTAGTACAGCGGTTAGGCAGTTTATTTAATGTTTTGCAAAAAAAGCTGCCGTTACAATACAATTTTCGAGTTTATTCGATGCAACGATTTTCAGCCATAGCTTAACACTTAATAGGAGTTTCCTGCTTGTCACAATGGAGAAGGGTCCTTGTCCAACAGTGTTGATTTGCATAGCGAGATATGATACAAGCAGACAGACAAATTTTGTTTGTTTAGCTTGCAGCTTCAAACCACCAAAAGAAACTTTTGGAGACACGAAATATATTTTTTACAATGTAAGTTCTTTTCCAGACGACTTTCCACTTCACGATCAAGCCAGAAGAGACTATTTGCATAAAAGTGATAAAATAGCAGAGGCGGTTTTTTGTACGTCTCTTTATGATGAGCAGACAGTAGAATCTGTTATTGCACACTTGTCATTAAATTATTTTGCAAATCAAATGAATTTCTTTCAAATTACTGCGTCTACAAATTTGTCAGGATGGTGCATTTTTTCCTTTCTAGCCTTGTAGTAAAGTGCAAAGTCGTTGGATTGAGTGAACACAAGGTAACAGGAAATGAAGTTGTCCTTGCGTTGGGCGAGCTTTCATTCGTTAATAAAAACAGACAAAATTTCCCATTTCATGCGTGAAATTAAAATGCTGAAGATGTAACTTCATTTATTTAAATTTGGCTCATGTCCCATCGTTAGTAATTTTACTTCAAAGGGCAGGAATTTTCTGAAGTTGAATACCGCTTTCATAAGGTCACACCACAGTACATATTACACGAAGAGGACCAGTGCCATGGCAGAGTGATGTTGGCCACCGCAAGTAAGGTGGTTGGGTCCTGTTTCGGGTAACAACTAAAACAGGGTAAACCAATTTTCATTGCAACCCCTAATTAGAATTTTTGGGGCGATTTAGTCACGGCTCTGCAGAAGCTAAACATTATACATGCACGTGACGTAATGCACTTCGTATTGCTAGTTACATGCAAATCCCAATGATCCCATGGGATGGGACAGTCAGACGTTGCCATGGGATGGGATAAAAGTACCTCATGGACAAGTCTATTAATTTCCCTTAAATAAAAGTTAAATGCATTTAATCTTTTGCAAATAAATGAAGATGCTGATTTTGGTCGTTTTTTTGTTTCAGTTTTCATTTACTAAAAATTATACAGTTAAGCAGAGCATCTGGGGTAATCTGTGAGCTCCACTGTTGGGTGTAGCATTCATGATTTACTGTTTCGTGAAGGTCTGGCCTTCACTGCACTGTATATCTAACCCAGTAGCAACAAGGATTTCAATGAAAACGGTTGCACGCAGGTATCATGTAATTTGTTTGGCTATGTGCAAAACTGAAAACGTTGATATTTCAACACAACGGATATGCATGCGCACGGTGTAAGATTGCTCTGTACCTTTTCCCAAACACTAAATGCGCCAAATATCGTTTCAGCAGCAACCGCGTTGTCTGAGTTGACTTTCCGTCGACAGCTTGCCAATAAATCGATTTGCAGCAAAATTTTCTTTGACAATAGTTCGGCAAACACTGTTACTAAAGGTTTGCAAAAGTTTATTTGGGATGTCGACACAGGTGACCTTGTTTTCAATTTAATACTGTACAAAATCAAAAAATGGAAAATTTTGGTTCTTTTTTTCATGCAAGCTAAATTTTGCCAACTCTAGTTCATATATCGCGCACTAGGCAAAGATACATCGCGTTTTTCAGACATGATTTAGATTACCACCACTTGAGGTTGGGAAAATCCGTACAGCAACAAAATGAGCGGGTTAAACATAATTCCAACTTCCGATTTCTGCTCCTGTGGCCTGTCGGCGAGCTGCGCAAGATTGCTGACTACGTCAAAAGAAATTTTTTTCTATCATGAAATGTTTCAATGGGTTGTTGCTTCAGTTTTAGGAGATATAACTTAAGCTTTCAGGTATGTCCGGTGACAAGCAAAATTTCTGACTTGCGAAATATCTAACATCACGCCATGTGGGCATGCACAGAGTTATATTCTACATATCAAATATGCTGAGAAAACTAATGATTAGGGCTCATGCAGGTTTTTTTTAGGAAAATGCTAGCTACCCGGTTTAGATCTGTAGGGACCCGATTTCTCTGATTCTAGGGACCCGATTTTCTCTGATTTTGGGAACGCGATGATAATTTTCTCTGATTCTAGGGACCCGATTTGAAATTTTAGGGACCAGAATCGGGTCCCTAAAGCGCCTTAAAAAAACCCTGGCTCATGGTTTAGTGTTTAGGTTAGTGTGCCAGGTTATGGTTTGGTTAGGATTACAAAAAGAAAAATAATTGAGGTCTAAGTGTAAGTCCAATATTTTTCAGTGGTTGTGGTTATTCTCGTACTGTAGCTTTTTGTGGGTATCTGACATCTAACCAAAAAGTTTAATTTGCACAACACATAAAAAAAGTAAACGCCAAACTTTATTCTTTTACTCTGAGAAGCAAAATAACTGACAAACAGTAATAGGTCAGAAATTGCGCAGAGTTCAGAAATTTCACTTGACACTGGAACAAAAGACTTCCAAATTGTTATTGAACGTTACCACAATTTTATAGATACAAAAATCACACTTATCGTCTTGCATAGTGTAATTCCAAACTTTCTTAGCGAAACAACAACCTCATGTTCGCAGAAGGCAACGTTCTGGACTGTATTAAATATTTCTGGTAAAATCAGATATTCAGTTTATGTGAGTTTTGATCAACATTCGGTGGAACTGCTTCTCTGTAGGCTTAGGCTCTGTAGTGGAACATTACATGAAACAAAAGCTGAAATCTAAGCTCAAATGACAAGGACCAATAAAGAAGTTTACAGGTGAATCCAACTTTTAAAAGCATTAACTTCTCTTAATCTAAACATTAAACACCTTTCAGTGCACACAAGAATATAATGTCGGTTAGAAAGACAAAGGCCCCATGCGCCTACCTTTCATTTAGTTTTTGTGAATACGCTGAAACAAAAGCCTGATGTGAAAAAACAATCGTGAAAAATGTCTTCTTGACTTTTGTTCTTGTAACAGTAAACACATTTTCATTTTTGGTACCAGAACAAGAGTGACAGACACAAGATTTTTCTGGCCTAGTATAAAGAAAAATTTAGCTTGACTGAAAGCTGTTCTCAAGGGATTCAAAATCTGCATTTCTCACAAGGGAAAAATTTCAGGCTGAGAAGAGTACATTGTTCTGCCGAACTGCATTGTTGCAACAACAAAGTCGATCAATCATCTTCGGAAAATGCTTCTGGGTCACTACAGATCTAGTCAAGTAATGCACATTTTTTTCTGAAGGTTTACTAACAACATTAACAGTAAGTAATCAGCAAACCCCATATTTTCTATGGAACGAAATGGCAAAAAAGAAGTTTGTGTACATTAAAATGCAGATTATAATATGTTAATTTAAAGTAATTCTGATTTGCATGTTTGTAAGCCCCAAGAGCAATCACAGCTACCCAGAAGCAGTTAGCCTGGACGGTCAATTCCAAATATGTCGTGCTTAGTCATTTTGTAGGCACATGCAGCATACAATGCGTTGCAAAGATATGCTGACTAGGTTTACACGCTTGCTGATTCTCACACTTCGACAAAAACCTGAGGGAAAGGTTCTTTCTGCCGCATGAGTTTTGGAGTTTACACGACTAACCTGAGCAAACAACATTATTTTACTCTCTAGTCTCTTTGCACTTGTCTTTTTATGCCCTGTAAGTGGTTTATTGCCCCTTAGGTATGCACTGGTTTCCATGTGGGACTCGATAATTAGGCATACAGCAGGCTGTCATGTTTCACACAGTGATGAGCAACTTGCGTCTCGCACGTTGTTTTTATATGCTTCCACGGAAACTCAGCATGGTGTTGTAAAGTTATTTTGTACAAAGCAAACATTGTACGTACTATCAGGAACAAAATGTTTTGTTCCTACAATGGTGTGCCTGTATTTATGTTAAAGGTCAGGTTTACTTGATAAATAGTCACGCAACCTTGATAAAAATAAAGAAATTTTGCTTAAAAAAATGGCTAAAGACTGATGATATCACACTCTCGTTGGCAAGTGCACACTTTCGTAACACTTGCTGCTTTATTGAGGTAAACCAAAGGATCTATTAATAATGGTAAGCACACAGTCAAAACATTCGTTTCCCAAAAACTAGTATAAATCTGGAGCAACAGGTTTTATGTTAATGTAAAAGAAAGTAAAATATTTTTGCAGGAGAAACATGAAGAGAAAGATAAGAATGACGATGATTCAAAGCCAGAGCAACCAATGCCGGATTTAGAACAAGGGAAAACTCTCCCTGAATATTTGCAAGATGATGTTTGCGAAGAATACAAATGTTTGGCTTTGGAGGATCCTGACCCGTATTATCAAAACAAAAACGTACGGCTGCGACTTATCGTCGGTTTTGAAATAGTATTTCATCAGATTCTCTAGAAACTTTTTTAGATGTAGGAAAAGTGCTTTTTCTTAAAATATGCATAATTCAATCCTTAATAAATGGTTCATTCGAACACAGCGGCAATCCTTTAATAAATGCTTCATTCGAACACAGCGACGAAGAACTCATGCTGCTATGCAATTTTGCAGCAAGTGGTTTCAAAATTTTAAGCCAACTAAATATTGAATGAGAGTCGCAACGAATTTAAAATTCTAGTCAACGAGTTTCTTTTGCGCAAAGTTGCAGTGGTGTGAAAAAGAGCACCCTGCTTTTCATCCAGGGATTTAAATTAGAGCCTGACAAAACCATTGCCTGCTTTGCCTTGCAATTTGAACGATTGCTCACCGAGGACTCGACTCGCTCATAAAAGGTTATTTCGGTTGAGTGACAGGAATTTTCTCTCGCGTTTGGGTTATTGTTTTTGTCCAGTTCGTTGCAGGTAATTTTTGCGTACTTTACACCGACGTGCAAACTACGGCTTATTCCATGCTAACTTAGAAATGAAAAGTCGAATCGTTGTATACAATGTTTATTTATTGGCACTTCAACCTGTATATAACTACAAGCATTCCTTTTTTCGTAGCTGCTGATTTGATTTTCAGTGGTGACTTGCTGCAAAATCTCGTAGTTTTCTTATTTCATACTCCTGTAATTGCCATTGTGTTGATAAAAAAGGTAAAACTTAACCGCACCCAACTGAGTTTTGTGCCAGGTATAGCGTCTTTAAAGCTATTGCACACTGCAAAGCGCCGATTAAAATACACTTAATAAAACATTTTTACTGTTGTTGCAGACTTACATAATTCTGGACAAGAATTTTCTTATTTATCGGTTTAGCACTACTCCAGCTCTATTCTGCTTGAAAGCCACTGGTGTCGTGCGGCGGATATCAAACAGAATATTGGTTCATTCATATCCTTTGTTTTCTTTATGCCTTGCAACAACTGTAAAGGACTTGTTGGTGTTGATTCTTTGCTTTGTTCGCTGATGTTGAGCTTTTCTTTAATAAGCGGGTTTATGAAAAATAAAGCGGTTTGCGCAAGCATCCTTTTGTGAAAGTTCTTGGATGTTGCGAGTTGTATTGGAACAGAGCGTAATTTATGTGGTGGTTTAATCCCATAAATTGTTTTTGCATGTAATTTGTCTACATTCGTTTTTTCGAAACTTTTCATTGAATTTGACACAACACAAGCTCATCTTGTATCTTTCAATTCATCTGGAACTTTTGAAATCCCCGTAGTTGCCATGCTGATCAGCTTACTAAGCTACTGCAAACGCATTAACTCACCCGCTGATTTTTGAAGACAGTGCTGAATTCATCTTTCTATTAATTTTCCAGTCTGGCTGGTTTTCCCATTTGGGATGTGTATTCTAATCTTGTTGGATTGTACAAACATTTTAACTTCAAAAAGTGAAAAAACTTGAACCACTCAAGAAAAAAATCCTTAGCTGAAGATTTTTCAAGTGGCACACTGTTCAATATTTTCATCATGATGACAATCCTTGCCAATTGCGCGTTTATGACGCTTGATACGACAAACATGGATTGGGTCAATCTTTATGTTGAGTAAGTATTTCTTTTTTGTTAAGAGGGTTAATCATTGTTGTGCTCTCGAAAAACTGCTTGCTGCCTATGAGCTTATCAACAGAAATAAATTACGCTTTGCTTGCAAGAACCTTGAGGTCCCGGGTGACACACGCAGTTTAGAAATGGGTATGACTGAGTTAAAAAACGTTAAAGAGAAATTCTATATTTGCAAGAAAAAACAGGAAACATACTCTTGTTATATCATAACAGAGTCGAGGCGCGAGATCAGGTAACTATCGAAACTTTATTGTCAGAAACAAAAGTGCCAGATAATTAAAAATAACGGCCATTACAACGGAGATTAGAGTCGTGGTCAGGGGCGCAACCAGCTCTTCATTTCGTGGGGGGCAATTTTCATGAATTTCCTTTCGATGACGTCATGATGTTTATTCAACCGTGATACAAATTTTTCGCAAGCGGTCACAGCTTAAGTTCTCTTCGCAACATTTCTGAAAATGAGAACTTTTTAGTTTTAATCAGGCCGTAACTGGGGGGTGCAGGTATGGGCGCAATTTTTTTGTGAAATGTAAGGAGACCTCTTGGTGCGAAATCAATATAGTCATCGGGTCGATTCAGAAGTACAGTTTAATAAATACAGGTCCCCGGTCTTGTTTTTTAGAGGTGTTTTGAAAGCAACACTTATTACGCTTTGTCCTCACAGATAATTTACAAATTAATATACTTACATTTGTTACTGGACACGGTACTACATGTATATTTCAGCAACATGATCAGCATTCCAAACTTTTACACATGTACAGCGTGACCACACAAAACGGCATCTGCTCTTTCTAGTAAAAGTCATGAACTTGGCAATAAATGATGTCAACATTCAAGATTAGCCGACAATTTAAAGCTGATAACAGGGCAAGTTTTTGTTGACCTAAAAACTAATAATAATTGACTTTATTGACCTAACAAAATTTAGACTGAATAAATGATATTTCGTGAGAATTTCTTCAGATTTTATATTAAAACGAACGTTTATCAAACGAAAACACACAAATTCTCAACGAAACTTGCGACACAAGTCTATGTGCTATTTATTTTAATTTTTAAACTGGGTTTCATCCACCCAGTTTCAGAGTTCGTGTGACAAAAATTCCGGTTCAGTGTTCCAGGGGTAATGTGTAAGCTTTTATCAGGTGTATCAAAATTATCATTTTTCTCACCAATACTAAAAAGAAATTTTGATTAATAAATGATAATCATAAAAAATTGACTTTATTGTCCTATAAAAAGAATATTGACCTAACAGTCAAATACTGGCTTTTTATTGACCTATAAAATTAAGAATATGAAACTTACTCTTACTATCCAGAGTTCTTGCAAAAAATCACGTCATTCAAGCTTACTACCAAAAAATTGACTTTACAGAAAGAAATTGCCCTACTGATAAGCTATTAAATTGACACTTCTGCTAATCAAAGGAATAGCCTGTCTGCACACGTGTAAAATAATAATTCTGCTGGACTGCATGAACAGCAAATCTGCCCGTCCTAAAAGGAAATCTCCACAATACTGCTGCTTTTTGTCTTCGGCAAAAACTTCGCAGAGATTTGCCTGAAAATGTAACTTCCTAAGATTTATATTATGAACGTGCATCTTCAAATTTTCATCTGCCTTCTGAATACGTGACAACCAACGTTAGAGCGAAACCAGCTACATTTCTGCACGAAATAAATCATTGCTTTTCTGTGATCTCTCACACGTGCAGTTGTCAAACTCTTATTGTCGGTAAAATGTCGGACAGATGCAGTCAACAATCTTTCGCGGTCCCTAGAAAATCATTTTGTCGAAGCTAATATTTATAAAAACATCAGAATTAGTGATACCACACCAAACTCTTTCAACATCAGCTTGGCTATGTGCAACATCTAACATGAAAAAACAGTGGCGTAACTGACGTGGGGCAGGGACGAGACACCAGAGAGAGTGGCTCTGCGAAGAGTTACTTTTATCAGAAAGCCACTTTTGCTTTGGTGTTAATCGTAAGCTGGCGTTGAGTTTTAGTAAGTTTTTGTCATTTATGCAGTAAGTTTTGAGGCTTCAGCCTTTGCATGTAGCTTAGAAAGACGTTTTGGTTTTGTTTTATTTGTCGCGGTTGGGTCTGCGCAGTTCATTCATTGCAGTCTTGAGGTTGTTTCCTTTCTCTGAACTTGTGTTGGCCTTTCTACGTTTCACACCTGTTAGCATTGTTTGCAGAAAATAGGACTGACGATGCATAGTGTTATATAAATTCGATTTCCCATTAAAAATTTATCCCTACCGCCTGAAAAAAAGGGGTGGACACGTCCCCCGTGTCTCCCACCTAACTGCGACCATGGGCGCAGGAGGTCTCAGGGTGGCGGAGCCCCCC
>JGI24158J21664_10000925_pt1 | contig 30374 bp, 24 predicted proteins | sample Ectturendosymbi3_FD_21664 | JGI IMG/M metagenome (IMG submission 21664)
CGGCATTTCTGTGAATGTCCGCGTGTTACTGTTGGGCAAAAATCATTAGTCCGAAATTCAAACAGGGCTGATCCTGATTCAAACAGGGCTATGAACGCGCAAAACGAATTTACGGAAAGAGTTTTCCCACAAGCAAGCTAGCTAAATTTGGGCTGAAGTGTACCACCCTCCCCCATAAAAAATAATTTTTATCACAACACGGGACCAGGACCGATTTTCCTCCCTGCCTGAAAAGTCCGCTTTGTTTATAACTAGCACCAAGTATCTTTGAAGGTGCATCGGCATTTGAATGGGCCTAACTCTTAGGAATAACACACATTTTTTGCGTATTCTGTGCCACTTACTTACAACACAAGGTCGGTAACGTGCACCCTACGTGTTTGTGTTGAATCCAGGCCGTCGGATGACGATTCATACGATGATGCCGGCAGTGCGGAATGGCGCACCGACGACGAGGACTCCTTCGGCAACGAAACAAGCAATGGAAAAGCGAAGGCAGAGAGCAACGTGTTCGTGCGCGCACGCAACAGTGTATCGAGAAGTCCCCGCCGGTGCATTCCCGTCACCAATCCCATATGCGACGCAGTCCTGCCGTACCGAACAACATTCGTCAAAGCGCAGCACGACATAAAAAGGATGGCGATGACGTCGTTGGTTTCGAGCGTCGTTCGCAGCAATCGAACGACTTGTGATCAGGAGTCGGCGGTGCGCTTCGATTGCGCCTTGCGNTACCCCAAGTGTGAAGAAGAGAAAGGTTTGTTCGTTTTCTTTTTTTTTAAGAATTTTTTCCTGCTGNCTCTTTTGTTCGTCTTTTCCTGTAAATATATTGTTNCTCNTAGGAAACAATGACGCAGAAACTAAAGGTGTGAATAAAATNACTTTAGGAANATTTCATGTTCTAGGTTTGCTGCAAGCTTTCGAGGAGTCAGCCGACTGGGCTCTGCTTTCATTTTTTGCGATTATTCAAACGTGCACATGTCTGCATTCAAGTGATTAGTATCCAAAAGGCGACGGGTTTCAATCAATCAGCAAATTTCTCAAGTCGGAAATCGATTTCACGCAACACCAAGCATGCTCTTTGCTCAGCCCCAAAATCTTGTTCAAATAAAATCTATGAAAATCATTTTAGGCATTTTCAAAAATCAACTGTTTTTATCGTCAGCAAAGATTCGCTGAAACTTGGTTGTCGACGCGGACGTAATGTACAGAGCGATCGGAGACCTTCGGCTGGTATGGAGAGTGCAGGGGAAGGCAGACTTGTCACAGATGGCAGGCTTGATTTTGAGAGCGACCTTGCTTCTCTTCGCAGGTTCACAAATCCTGAGAGAGCTTCCGTGCCGCAGGTGGTGTACGTCACTGGTGACGTCATGTCTTGACACTACGTCAGCNAATCTCGTTCGAGCGATACGGTATGCCGACAGAACCGGAAGCGCGAACGACCANTCGGTCAGCGAGCTGGAGGCGACCGAGCGCCAGGAAGTTGCGCAACAGCGAAACGCGCCTTCGTCCGATTTTCCGGAACTGGCGTCGTACGCGTGTGACGTGGCGCTGCGAGACGACGTCATTGAGATTGCGTCGATCGACAACACTTGTATGGACCTGCAAACGATACAGCGCTTTTTTTCAAACCGAGGTTTTCAGATTTTTTTTACTCTTCGGTTCAGTTTGTGTTCGCGATTGACCTTGTNTCGCCCTTTTGTCCAGCAGCGCTGGGCCTGATGAAACGGTCTGCGCGAAATNATGCGTTTCTNCAAAAAACATGAAATTGCTACTTTTCTAACAAGGAAATCAAGAAAGTAAAGATAGTTAAGCAAGAANTAAGTGAAACTGANGGTAAATGAAAAACATNTAATTGGGTAAGGAAAAAGACACGTAAGAAAAAATTGTTCATTGAGGTAATTAAACCAAAAATATACGCTACTAAACTTCTTCTGAACTCCGACATATGAGATGACAACACGAATTCTAAGTCGTTTATGATAAAGAGAACCTTTCAAACTTTTTATAAAATCTTAATGAGTGAACGTTGCGACCCTATGCTGTTAATTGCAGAATCAAATGGCACAAACGCGAAAACAGCACCCAGCTGCGATAAGGGTGAGTTTCAGTGCTTGGACGAACGGTGCATCGACGCGAGGTGGCGCTGTGACGGAATAAATGACTGCGGGAGCATGGAAGACGAAATCGATTGCGGTAAAAAACAACTTGAGTTTACTGTTTCCGTGTTTACACTGAGTGCTCATGTGTGTGAACAAATTTAACAGCTCGGTATTTCTTAACGTCTTAGAGATTGCGCTGACACTTGGATGGGACAGATAATCTCATATAAAAGGCAATAGAAAAAAAAGAAAAATTTTAACAATCGCAAGTTGAGTTCAGCTCAAACGCTTTTACTTGTTTTGACACAATGTAAGTGCATGTCACATTGATATAAAGGCATTGGTACCATTAAGCTACATGTTTTATGCACAAACATTGAACCGTTTTTTTTAGTATATGCTATCATTTTTCTGCAAGACGTGAAAACTGCCTAAAAATATATGCAAAAAATTCCATTCGGGGAGAATACAGACACAGTCTATTCAACTGCACTAGCCTTGAATATTGCACGGTAATTCTTTGTTGCTGTGTATCTGGCATCGTGTAACACCAGACAACAATTACCACCAGTAAAGCCTCCACCGAGTTGTAAGCCAGGCTAATAACAATGCTGGCTGTCAACAGCGACGCTTTTAGACGTCGTCAAACTTCAATTGTCAAAAAATATTTTTACCAACTTGTGAAACAGTGTACCAGGTTGAAAAAAAGCAATCTTTCTGAATTTGAAATATTTGTTTTTACATATTTGCTGCTGGGCTGAAGCGTTGAACAACGAAATGGAAATGAAGCAGATTGTTTTTGTCTATGTGCAATAAGAAGTACTGGTAAAAGTCTAAATTTTTGTGGAGGTAGTGTCATTTACCAACGCATTTTTTGCTCTGTGCTTTCATGTCGATTTTGGTTTACTGAAGCTTGCTCGTACGGTGAATTCCAATGCGCCAGTGGCCAGTGCATCGATCAGACGAGGAGCTGCGATGGATATCACGACTGCGTTGATCGGTCCGACGAAATAAACTGTGGTAAGGCATCGTTTAAATGGCAGCAGACACAGGCCCGTAGACACGGGGGGCATTAGGGTGGATTTTCCCCCCAGTTTTTTTTGTGCCCAGGAAAATGTGTTTTAAGTATATAATGAAAACATAAATCTTGCCCCCTAAAATTATTCCCGCCAAATCTTAAAACCTGGCTACGGACCTGTGCAGACCGCTCTGCTGCGAATCTTACGATTCTGATTTTTTGAAATTAGAGTTGATGCTTACGTGTTGAAACTGCGACGAAGATGAGATATTAGAAGAAAAGAGACGAAAAAGCGAAATTCGGATCCTGAATGCATGTTTCAAAATGTGGGGATTAGATAGTTTTTGGGTTTGAAAAGCGTGTATTGACAAGACTGAAAGGATTGTAACCACCGCTGAAAAACAAAGAAAGAATTAAGCGGTATAAGTATAATTATACTGGTGACTCTCCATTGCGATAGACATGCTTTGATTTAACCACAGACATATTTTGATTGCTGCATTATACAACTAAAACTCTTCTATATCCTTTATTTAGAGTGTTTTTTTGTGGAAGGGTATTCTTAGTTTGCTAGTTATCATCCGATTTTAACCAAGCCAACCGAAATAGAATATTTTTATTGCCACGTCAATTTAATTAGCGCCTCAGCGGGTTCCAAATAGGACTACGAAGTGGCGCCTAAGTGCAATTTCTGTTGATTTACTTGTTACTTTATTTATGGTTTTAGTATTTTGTGAAATACCTGTTCATTTATGAGTGTATAGTTTTAAATCATGCTGAAGTAAAAGAGCGTGATCCACTCTGTAGGAAGCGTGCAGTTGAAGCGAAAACGCCAAGGGCGGTTTGCTGTGAACGCCTTGTATTCTATGCTTGTGACCTTTCATCTATGCTTGTGTTCCTTGTTTGCGCCATGTGTGTAAGTGTGTACTTGGTTGTGTGTGGGTGTGAAGACGTACATCATTCTTGAGAGCCCGAAACACTTGTAGCAGCATTTCGTTGCCTTCAACAGCCTCGTGCGCTCCGAACTTGAAATCATGCGAAAATGGACAGTGTATTCCGACCGCTTGGTGGTGCGACGGTGACGTGGATTGCGACAACAGCGTGGACGAAGCGCAGTGCGGTAAAATAACCTCGCGTTTAACCAGAAACCGAAAGCGTAACATGAACCTACGACGGAATGTACCGCGGCAGGGAGAAGTTTAAATGCTATTTGTGGATGTTAAGGTCTATGATGGTTGTTGCTATTTGCGAATGCTTACGATCATTGTTGCTGAAATGCAAAAAAATAATTTGCTACACTCATGGGCGCAATTTTGTTGTAAAATGTGGGGGGAACAGCTTAGTGTGAATCAAATATAGTCATCGGGTCGATGCAGAAGTGACGTTTCACATGTACAGATTCCCAATCTTATTTCTAGAGGTGTTTTGAGAGCAACACTAATCACGCTTTGTTTGGTCCTTGCAGATGATTTACATATTAATATACTTAAATTTGTTGCTGGACACGGTACTGTAGCTCAGCCGACTTCCATTAATATCGTATTTGGATGTAAACAAGCACAGCAGTATAGTAGAACACATCATTTGTATTTTATCAGAGCTGTCAGTTGGAGTGCGCAAAATGTTGAATCGCATTGGTCGCACGTGCATATCACTCTTATAGTAGAACACTTCAGTTTTGATACACTTTATAAGAAGTGTGGGTTACAGCGCGATTTGATGTCTTGTTCAAGTCGCTTAACGTTACGAAGATGATAAATATTTTTCCTGCACATTTTCGTTTTTTTAAAAAGCTACAAATATTTTAATGCTACTGGGCATCATGCGTGCAGCCCACCCTACCAAAATCTCCATTGATATCCTGTTACCAGCACCAAAAACATTTAACATTTGGCCTAAAATTAGCGTAGCCTACTTCACAAAATGATTTCAATATAGTTTTACTGTTGGTGGGTGGAGGATGTATCCTTTCAATCTCCCCTTGTTGGCTCGTGCCTACATACCCACACAGAGTTGCAAAAAGGCCTCATTTTGAAGCCTGAACCCAGCCCGAGCCAGAAATAACAAGCCCGAACCCGGCCCGAGCGCGACATTTATTTTTGAAAACCGATTTAGGCCTGAAAGCCTAGTTTACCGAGAGAGTTAAGATATGCGCAACTGCGGAGTAACAAAAAACGTTGTGTGCAGGTGAAGTTGCAGGTAGCCTACACGGTTTATCACACCCAAAATAGCAACCACCTTGACCAAAACATTGGCATAATCTGGCACAAGCATAGCATGTTAGTCAACGATAATACTGCGGAGTGTGGAATATAATGTTTCTCAAGAAAAAAGAAATTATCACGAAACTATCTACGATGGCGCTATAGGCATAAAACAAACTTTCTAGGATAGCTCTATAGATGTGAAAAGCCGGCTTGTAGGCTTATTAAAACAAGCCAAGAATCGCGTTAGTGATTGATCTTTTCGACGCAACGCCATCGCGTGCTAATTCCCTCATCGCTGTCGCATTCTCAAAAACAGTGTGAGACTAATCCCAGCAGAAAATAATAGAACGCAGCTGTGTTTGCAAATAAAATTAGCTGAAGAAAAATCACAATCACTTCACTCACAGAAGTTACCGCAGTGAGCACAACAAATCTATGTTACGAAAGAAAAAAGCCGTTACTCTTAATGTGATGAAAAAGTTTTGTATGCAGGCCCGAAATTGGCCCGAAATATGTAGACAAACTTAAGACCGAGCCCGGACCGAACCCAAAAACACGGCCAGACTATAACTCTGCACCATGTCAAAAGTTTCATTCTAAGAGTTCTACTTGCATAACGACACAAAAATATATTTGAGATTAAATCAAAATGCACAACAGTGAATTGGCAAAAAAGTACCAAGTTTCACGTTCGACACGAAAAGAATGTCCAACAAAACGAGGTGTGATGTATCTGTAAAGCAAATGTTTCGCACTTGGATGAAAACATTGCTGCATTGTGGGTTTGGTTAAACTCAACTAAATCAAATGACTTACGAACCAATGCATTCAGCACAAGCACAAAGTGTAAGCGTCAAGGAAAAAATATCTTTTGGATTTATTGGTCACCACTGTCGCGACATTACAAGAAGTTATTTTATGAATGTGTATTTTATCCTTATTTCCGAGTCAAGTCCCTACGTTTTGAGCTATAGGTCAATATACAACTAGGTAAATACTGTAGGTTGCTTCTCCAACGTTTTGATTGAAATCCTGTTCATTAATGGTTGAAATCAGTCTTATGCTAAACTCCCCATCCCAAAACTAAGTCTTCACAATACAGTGGTGCTGCTTTTTGTCTTCGGCAAAAGCTTCGCAGAGATTTGCCTGAAAATCTAACTTTCTAACATTATATGCGCCAGAATCATTAAATTATACGCTGTCTGTTTCTGAATACGTGACAACCAACGTTACAGCAAAGCCAGTTGCATTTCTGCACGGAAAAATCATGGCTGTACTGTGGTCTCTCGCATGTGCAGCTGTAATACGCTCACTGTTACAAGAAAATAACCTTTCTAACAGTATACCACACAGGGTAAAATCTCGGACAAAAGCAGTTAAACGTCTTTCATGGTCTCTAGAAAGTTGAAAAATGCTAAAAATTATCGAAGATAAAATTCATAAACTAACAGAATCAGTGATACCACTCCAAACTCTAGTTCAACATCAACTTGGCTATGTGTGGCCTACCGTCTAACACATGTACCCCTAGCGGTGCATTTTCCTATCTGAAGGGGTACATTTAAGGTTAGCAGTATAAGAGAAACATGTATTTGCATATCTTTTATTTCCAAATATTCATACATATATCAGTGAATATTACTTTCAAAAGCCGTTATATGTTTATTGTTAAATTTACCTGTGATTAATCATGATAAAATATTTTGTCATAAGAAATTGTAGGGTACATGTTCACCTGTCGAAATGATGAAGGGGTACATTGTCATAGAAAGGTTGTACACCCCTGATCTAACATGAAAAGCTCTTCACACAAGACGTGACAAACATCACTTTTATATTTGAAAACCTCTCCAAATACAAAACCTAAAGAGAAAAAAGTGGGGGGGACATGGCATATTATGTCCCCCTCGTCTGAAAAATTGGGGGGACACGTCCCCCGTGTCCCCCACCAAATTGCGCCCATGGCTACACTTAGTTTCGATTCAGGAGTTATGTGTTCTTTTCTGACATGTTGAAAACGTGGCCGAAGTAAAACCTGCACTTACCTGTTTCATTGCTCAAAAGTCTGTGCCTATGTGGCACTGAACTGCAAAAAGGAAACTCTAAGGCAGGGCCGTNTGTGCTTGATCCATGATTTGTCAAATTGGTTGAATTTTTGTTCAAACGTGTGAACCTTTAAATGTTTTGCGTTTGCCTTTCGATTTTACTATCGCAGTTCAGTTTCCATGGAATTTTATATGTTAACACTTAATCCGCAATCTCTTCGGGGTTTTGCCATCATAACGATGCTATCACACAGACTGCGCTGCACGAGGTTTGGTGAGCTGTGGAAATTTCTCGTGCGTGCCAGCAAGATACAGGTGTGACGGCGAAGAAGATTGCGAAGGCGGAGTCGACGAAAAAGGCTGCCATCAGGAGGAAAACCAGAGTAAGATTTTATGCAATCATTGTGACCACTTCATGTGTTGCAGACCTGGTAGATATGTTATTTTGTTTGTATTTAAACGAATCGCAGTTCGAGAGGTGAAACCTGTGGAAAGTAGGAGCCTTCTCGTATTTGCAGCAGTTTCGTTTCTTTGGCGCTACGATTTCTTGTGTAGCAAAATCTATCCACTGCTTTTTCAAGGAGCAATTGGATTAGTTTAACAGAACATAAAATTACAATGAAGTGCTTAATGTGAAACCTTTTGGTGGTCAGGAGTAAATCAGCCAGTTTCTATTAAACGCTCCCAGCTTCCTGTTTCTGGGACAACGCACTTCAGCCAGCAAGCGCAAAAACAGCTGACACGCTGCGCCTTATGGTCAGCACATTCAAGGCAGAATTATAAAATATGAGCTGATCTTGTGGCCAAAAGCATCGTTTGCTTATTTCCTTCACGACCTGAGAGATTTTCGCGTTTCGTTTATGCTCAGTTGTTTTGGCGTGATTTAAATCGGACACCATAGATCGTCATGTGTGAAGTTGAAATTGTATAAAGTTGAATGAACGCAAATGTAAAGTAAATGCGTGACACGCGTTGAGGCAGATCTTCTTAAGGTTATGGCATGTAAGGTGCGATAGTCCAAAAACAACAACAACATAAACGAGATTGTAGTTCCCAAATTGTTATTACGCTTTGAGTGCACGTCTAAAGAAAAAGCGAATAACTGTGTCCCTAGCGAAAACATTTGCTGCACGCAGCGCACAAACATCTTTTCTAAACAAACGTCTTTCCGGAAGTCATGAACTATTGTCGGATTTTCCCCGGGATATTTTCATACTATAGCCTAGTACGATGACCGATACCAGACCCCTAGCTTCTGGGGCCTTCGTCGAAATTTGTATAGCTTGTTTGTGTAATAATCAGAATATAGGTAAAACAGCTGCCATGCTAATAGAAATATTGTTATGCCGGTAACTGGCGTACACTAGTAATTTTGGGCTTAATTACGCAGAAAAACGTAACTTGCGTGCTTTCATCCTCTCGGGCCCCAGTACCTACAAGGCCCGGGTGCGATGTACCTTTTGTACACGCCGCTTATAGGCCCTGGCCTATTGTGTCAAAACGCCGGTGAGGCTCTAACTTCCAAGTCTTTGGTTATGGAATAGACCTGTTCCTGAAGTAGGTTCTTTTCTCTAAATGGAACGGAATTTGAAATCCCCCTGTTCCACAAGACAACATCAACCCTATTTAATAAAGCTTGATCGGAGATGGACCTACAAAGAGTGTAACGATTATCGCAAATGCGTTATGTTCAGGCTGTCCGATGTGGAGTATGTTGTGCGACAACGCCTGCATTCCTGTTACGAAACGATGCGATGGTGTTCAAGACTGTGTTGACGCAAGTGACGAAGCCAATTGCGGTAAAAATCAAGCATCAACCTAACTGCTTTATAACTTTTATTACTAGCTATTGTGCAAAGCACTTGTTGCTCCGCATTTAGAAAATAAATTGGCAGAATGGTTTGTGTTCTTTCTCAAAGCTGCCTAGTACCCTTATGCGTCAAACATTTGAGTAAAACTGTAGACTTTATCCTAGTTTACCTTGTCGTAAGCTGGCACTAAAATTTTTTGTGAGGTCTTTTGTAAAAGTTACGTTTATTTTCAGAACGGTCGAAAACTTTCTAGGTTGCAGGATGCCAAACTCTGTTACGTCGTTTAAATCATTTCTGTTACGTGGAAATGCTGTTTGCACCATTGCTGTTTCCTCTATTTCGAAAGACCGACTTTCTGCTTGTGTCTGAAGCTACTGTTGGCTGCTGCTGAAGCAAGTCTTCGTTTATGAGATTAGGGATTCAGCCTGGTACACCTAAGAGCTACTCCATTCAGTTACCACGACAAACAGTATAGTATTGTTTTTAAATGGCCGTGTTTGCATTGGAAAGCTTTTCCAAGTAGCATGACGCCTGATGCCATCGAAGGGTCGAGGGATTGAAATTCGCAAAACTTCTCGGACTTTCAAACAAAACCAATCTGTAACTCGATTTTTTCTGTATTTATCTATTTGATCTGATCTTTGTTAGACACGAAACGGGATTTTATTTGACTTAACTTTATTTTAAGTTCTGCTGTCATGAAAAAAACATTCGATACGCACATGTCAATATCTAGGAGTTATGCTTTGCACAAAAGAGAGTGAGGTACGTGAAAATTTTTTGGCTGAGCAAAAGTTTTCAAAATTTTCCATCGTATCTCAGATTATGGTCCGCAACTACTCAACCTTGCGGTGTTTTTGCGCAACTCGGTCTGTTTTTGCAGCCGCCAAAGACAATCACAGTGTGACGTTTGTCGCAATTCAACCCGTGTTTAAGTACAAGTGTTGTGTTTTCAAAATAAATCAGCTGTTAATAGGAAGTTAAAACCCTTAAGTGAATTATGTAAACGATTAGCTCATTTTTACTGTGGGTTAAATCAGCTTCAGTATCGCTGCTGGGCAACGCAACTAATAACAAGACTTTTTTAAAAGGTACCCACGGTATTACATTAAGTAACTCATTTAACAAGAATTAACTCATCTTCAGGAAAATGTTCCCTTACGTTTGTTGGCCCAAAAGTGTGGTCTTCAACACCAGACTCTATTATACCCTAAACTGGCAACTTAAAAAACACCTCTTACATGAAAAATATGCATAATCACGCAATTTAGTAACCAGGGTTGCGGAGCCGGAGTCGGAGTCGTAAGGATTCGGAGTTTTTTGGGTGGAGTCGGAGTCGTATTCCTAACAACACTGGGAGTCGGAGTCGGATTTTTTGTTCGACTCCGACTTCGGATGTCCAATTTGATCATTATTTACATCACACTCCTAAATTGGGAATTCCTGTTGAAATGGTACAATTTCTTTTGAAAGTTTTGTTGAAACAGATTTCTTGCTGTGCATCACGATTTCCGTTGATTTTAACAGCCAAATTTCATTCCCTTTATGTTAAGGAGTCGGAATCGGAAATTTTGGAAAGGTTGGAGTAGGAGTCGGATATTTTACCTCCAACTCCGCAACCCTGTTAGTAACATTTCACTTTATAAGGAACAAAATGTTTGTTTAATCTTTTACAGGCTTTAGTAATTTGAAGAATTTAAGTTGCTGTTCTCTGTGCATCTTTACTGTTTTTGTTTGTAATTCTTTTCTGTGTACATCCCATTGTCACGCATAAATTACACTCCATAATTTTTTTTGTTCTATCTGTTTGTACTTCATCAAATACGTTTTTATTTTTCATACTTTCTTTAACATTTTTTGACCACAGCAAATTTCCTCAAACTAGAACCACTCCTTTGTGTACATAGGCATACTCTCTTCATCTGTAATTTTTCTCACAATGCTTTGTCTTTGTTTGTTTTTCTAACTGTGCTTGCTTTAATTCCAAACGGGGTTAGTTGACTAGATCAAGGGTGTGCAACCCGTGGCCCGCGGGCCAAAAGTGGCCAGGGCCTAAAGTTTTGTGGCCCTCGGCAAGGTCCAGATTTTAAAGTAAGCAGTACGGTGTTTGAAGGATATTGCCAATCTTCCGTGGATGGCAAGCGAGTTGTCTAACTCGCATGGTTTGACACATGGAGCTCCGGCCCGTGAACCAATCTTGTTAGATGCATTTGGCCCGGTAGGGCTGCATGGTTGCACACCCCTGGACTAGATGACCGCCATGGACCTTCACCAATCCTATGTGACACAGTGACAATATTTGTTTACATTGATCAATTCTTTTGCCATTTTTTTCACTTATTCAAATTTCCACCAGCAAGTCGTTACTTTTTTGCATGAAGGCTTTTTATATCGTTTCTGTTTATTAGCTGGGTCATATGAAACAATCAATCAATCATGAGTCTACAGATTTCCACCCATTTGATATGCAGTCTTGTAGTTGTAGTTGACGCTGCACCAGCCGTTCTCTAAGCGCGAGAATCCCCTTTTTGGCTTAGCAAGCTCGTAAATGGAGATTTAGATGGCAAGCGAAATCTTCTGTGGCCTATATTACAGGCAAACAGCTACAGTAGCTACTACAGCAACAGCGGGCGGCTGCAACAACTGTTTCGTAAGCCTAGCCAAAGTTTATTTGTTTGCTCAGATTTGAAACTGCGTAACACTTTTTGAAACCTTTGCAATCATTCTCTCGCGTTTTTTCAATCCTGTCAGTTTTTTTGCTAAACCAAGCAGTCTGAAAACCGGGAAGAGCTCATCGACACTATCTCATAGAACTAAAAGACGTATACTTTCTAGAATAGACAGCTATGGCGATAAAGTCTTTTTGTTTCCTATGATATTTGAAAGCCAGAATGTAATTGAGTATATAACCGGGTGTAAGCGATATAATTTCCTAAAATTGTGGCAAAGAGTTTTCACTGTCCTTCAATTATTTTATTTGCAAGAAGTGAGTGCAAATAGCTAAAAGCCAAGTATCTCCGTAAAGCTGCACTACAGCATGACAAGTCGACTGGTAAAAACAGAGGTTCCCAACCTTTCTCTGACCATGTACCCCTTCAGCATTTCTACAGATGAGCATATACCCCTAAAATTTGTTATGACAAAAAAACTGGGCGAAATACTCTATCGAAATCAACTGAAGTCCTAACAGAACTTTTATATGTTAGAATATTTGGAAAGAAATATTTTTTTCCTTTAAATGTACCCCTTCAGATCAGAAAATGTACCCCCAGGGGTACATGTACCCCAGGTTGAGAACCCCTGGATAAAAGGTTCACGCGCTATGCTGTTATTGACTTGTGGACCAATGCCGCATTCACCATAGAGCAGCGGTGCTTAGGGAACCTGCGGCCCGCGTGAACATTTGATATGGCTCGCATGCCGTATCAGAATTTTCGTTACCCAGTGTTAGAACAATAAATTGCGTCAAAACGAAGCTCCATCATAAGCAGATACTTAGAAAGTAAATCAAGAGAGGTCACTATTCCTCATAGTTAGATATACATAGAATTTTAGGACAAAATTAATTGATTTTGCGGCCCGCCAGTGATAATGCACAATTCATGCGGCCCGTGATAGTAAATAAGTTCCCCACCCCTGCTATAGAGGCTAACCGCAAACTTTTTCGAATTTTTAATTTCCCTGTTTCGCTCTCGAAGCTTATCGTATTCGTCACAGGAACGTGCCAAGACATCAGCTTGGACGCTTGCCATGGATTGCAGTACAACGTCACAATGATGCCGAACTTTCTCGGTCACTCTTCGCAGCTGGAAACCGCGAGAAGTTCGGATTACGTCATGTTTGCCACGATGCTGGTTACGAGGTGAGAAATCCGTGCGATCACGTTCGTGCTTTTTAGCGACTGGGCTCATTGTTCATAAGCGACAACCTCCCATAGATGACGCAAGCACTTTTTCCTAAGCCCATCCCAAACGTGCTTAAAAGTTTGAATGGGCGAAAGGAATTTTATTGCGTTTGCGCATATGCCTTTACGCAGTAGAACAACTGCACACTTCACTCTCATTCATAATATACTGTACTTATTTCAAGGTAAGCTATACTCATGCGTTCTAAACAAAACATGCTTCACAGTTTTCACAGTTAACCTATTAAAAAAAGTCAAGGAATACACTTTATGCTAACAGTTACATTTATCATTTAGTCCATCCTGTGTCTTGCATTTATACCGGAATGGCAAAATACTTACAATTGCTCGTACGTTCAATGCGATCGCTTTTGACTGGCGCAAGTGCCGTTTAACAGCAAATGCCTCTTGTTCGCTCTCCTGCAAAAATGTTTATCGTCATTGTCAACTCGACCGACGCATGTGTGCAGATGCCATCCCCAGTTCAGCAGCCTGGCTTGTTCAGTCTTCGTGCCACCGGCAGGCAACGCTGTTTGTGCGAAAGACAGGATGACGTCACAACGGTGAGCCAATTTTTAAGTTAAAAATTACTCGCGACAGCCGCTGATGAAAATTTGAAATGGTGGCTTTAGTCATTTTTTTTCTAAAATTTGTAACCACGTGGCATTACGAACTGCCTGACGAAACGCGTTTTACCTGCTTTTTACTGTTTCTGACATGCAGATTTGTTTTTTTTTCACACAGTCTTCTCCCGTGTCGATCGTTTTGCAACAAAATCAGGTCAGCGTGTTTGTCGGTCCATCACTCTGCCTCGTTCGTATGGCCAAAGTTTTTGGATTGCAGCAACTTTCCTAGGCCGTCAATTGAAACCGACTGTTACGAACCCAGATCATCGAAAAAAGGTGGGTGAAGCGGATAGCTTAAATTAACTTTTGAAAGAAGCGAGCTAAGCGCCATATCGTATGCTTTTTTCCAAATGCCTGTCGAAGGGTTGCAGTCTCTTTGAGATTCCCGCAGTATATGAATAAGTAAAGAGAGCAGCACCGAATTTTTTTTGCTTTATGAACCCACCTGTTCATCTTTCTTGCAACGTACCGAACGTTTCTGCCTTTGAAGTGAAAGGAATGTTTTTCCAACTCGCTATACTTCACATCTTTGTGCAGTACACTTGCATTGCGTTGCTTTTCCAGAGCTATGCGCAGTGGATCACTTCAGGTGCAATAGCACTGATGATGAAGATGCGAAATGCGTACCGGCGACGTCACGATGCGACGGAATCAAGCATTGCGATGACGGCTCAGACGAGGCTGGATGCGCCTGCGACGGGTCGCAGAGGTCGGTAAGATAGATTAACAGCTCAAGATGTGGGAGCGCTGACGTCGCGGGTGACTCAGCATTTTTTGAAAAACGTTTTGCTTATATCACGAAGTGTGGCGTATGTCGAAAACGATGACGTCATCGGCAACTACGACATTCAGTTTTTCAGGGTCGTTTTGAAAGCCTGGACGTGGAAATAAATGCCCGTTGATTCTTTCTATTCAGGGCTGATACATAGGGAGGTCGGTCCACCCTGTACCGTATCTTGAAAGCGGCAAATTTTTGAAGCCATTTAATGAGCGATTATAACATATTTTAACATACGCTGACCCCGATTGCGTCAATTGCATTGATAGATGTATCAAATTATACAAGGCAATGTTCTTATCGATGTGCAACCAACAAACTGCCGATGTGCAACCAACAATCTTCAATATTCACAATGAACTAGAATCGCTGAGCTGGACTGCTCACCTTGATTGCAAAAGATAGCAGCACTGTGATTGACTGAAAACAAGAGTATCTTTTGAGGCCTGTGTTTGCAATCAGTCAAACATATTCTGGGGCACAATCTAAGCGTTGTTTTCTGCTGCGACAAGCGCATGCATTTACTGATGGCGAACGGTTGTGCATTCACTTGCCAATTAACCATTTTTTTATTTGGTCCATGCGCCCGTTTTTCCTAGAGGCCAAGAATTGACGATTTACTCTGGATGTTGAAAAGCTCTAGGTTTGCTGCAAGCCTTCGAAGAATCAGGCGACTAGGCTCTGCTTTCTTCGTCTTTTTGTGCTGATTCAAAATTTCACATATCTGTGTTCAAGTAACCATTCTCCACGAAAGCAACGAGTCTGATGCCATTCGCAAATTTTTAGGAAAACGATTTCACGTAATACTACGCATACTCAGTCCTAAAATTTTGTTCAGGTACAGTATATTGCTCTGGGTGCTTAGAATGCAATAACTAACGACGAATGCGAACAAAAGCAATGGCGGATGAATTCCGTGAAGTTTCCAAGCTGCAGTCAAACAAAACGGCGTGTTGCTTCATTTTATCGCCTTCTCGCATTTCCACCCCCGACATCAACATGCAGTTTTTTACATATAAAGCCATACGCTCTATAGATACAAAATCGCCTTCCCAGAGTCGCTCCATTTTCCTATTCACTATTATGTAAGCGGATTGCCTTGCGGTTGCGAAAGGTTTATAACGGATTTGCTTCAAGTTTTCTCTGGTATGGTGTAGTTGCTGGTGTTAAGTTTGTTTACGTCCAGTGTGGAAACACGGCTGCCGTTCCGAGTTGAATATACGTTTCGGAGGCCTTGTTTTGGTACACCACTGCATTCAAGCCGTCCGGATCAGGGATACTGGTGCATCTGCTTTTAAACCTTCCCTAACCCTTTTCCAGTTCTGCGTGGCTTTCCATATAGTTGAAAAGCTGTGGATGGCTTTGAAAGTTAACGCTTACGCAGTAGACTATAGTCGACACTCTCTCATTTGTTTTCGTGAGAAGTGGGAATTAAACACTGTAGCAAATATTCTGAAAACATTAAGTGCGCTGTGCATTTGTTTTAATTTCTTTTTTTGCCACAGATACAAATGCCTATCTACAAATAAATGCATTCCTTTATCATGGCAATGCGACACACACATAGACTGCGAAGATGAATCCGACGAAAGAAACTGCTGTAAGTTGTTGAGACAATTGTACGCGTTTTGAAACGAGAAGCACAATGAGTATTGATTTAAGAAAGGGTTCAGCACTTTTGAATTCACGGCTTTTCGAGTCAAAAATGGGTAAAAATGTACATGATATCACTAAACAACGCACCTTAAAGGAAAGGCCTATTTTATGCATGCCTACAGTAAGTATCGGTCATGATCGCATGTTGTTATGAACAGATGTCAAAGAAATTCCTTCAGTTTTAGATTTCCACACAAAACATTTTGCTGATGACGTAAATTGGCATTCCTCACATGAGGATCTCACAGCTCTGCAGAAAAACAAAATGAACCGAGTGAAGTTGATAATTGGATAAGATTAAGGACGTTATCCATAAATTATACGAAATGGTTTTACATGCTGCTGTACAACCATTGCAATCTAACCCATACATTCAAATTATGTATAACTGTACAGTGGATGCCACCAAACGTACGGTACTAAATACTTGGTCGGCATAATTGGTAGTAAACTTAAGTGGAAGCAACAAATTATTTGCTTCTGCGGGAAACTGTTCAAGACATGCAGTGAAATGTGTAGACTGAGACAGTTCCTTAGCTTGCAGATGCTAGATATATTGTTTCAGTTTATTTTATTGACACGTGCAATAGTCTGTTGTTTGGGTACCATGCTCTGTTGCTGCTTGGTAACTAGGTAGTAAAACAATTATTCCACCGGCGCAAGTGTTGCACAGTCAAAGTTTGAAAATACATCCGTAAATAAAGATCAGTCGCAAATGCTTTATTCGAATATGTCAAAATACTAAAACTTGGTGATGGGTTTTAAATTAACTCGGATCAATTCACGCATAGGTACAATAGCAGTGATTTACGTAGTTTGATAAAATTAGGTTGCATTGCGTACACGCTTGCGGAACAGGGTGTCAAACCTGAAAATATTTTCGCCAGCGCGTTGGAACTGAACATGACAAGCATGTGCTGCAATACTGAATTTCTTGCAGAACCTAAAATCGAATTGTTTCTAGCTGGACTTCTTTCGATGCCGTATTTAAAAATTTTTCCTCACAGTGTTTTTCACACGTGACGAACCATTGTGTGGGATCGGGTTGGACAGAGCGATTGCATTTGCAATCTTTCGCCCAGCCTGCGCTTTACTTATTTACGTGTTTTCCTTTCGTCTTATGTTTACAGCAGCAACGAGACTTTTTATTCATGCAGGTGTGATTGTGCTGGTGTCTGTGACGATCATAAGAAAAAGCACGATGCTGTTTTGACGAGTTCTGAAGTGTTATGAATAAATTACTACTGCGACACACAGTTCCAGAACAAGTTGTGTATTGTCTAATGTTTATTCAAGTCATTCAAGTTCACATCTGCCACGAGAGAATAACAGCATACGCTTGACTTGTGCTATGCGGCGCTTACTCAGAAATGGCGTTTAAAACGACCGAGAAATTGTAATAAATGCTATCTTTCTCTGATTACGATTTGTGATTATCTTGAAACTGCAAACAAAACTCACGTTCGTCAAACCGTACGGCGAAGTGGGCGATGTTATTTCAAATTTTTGAATATTTGTTTTCAGGAAAAAAGTTTAAAAGAGATTTATTGAGAACTTTTTTTGCTGATTGTATTGAAAAACATAATGACAATATTTTTCCTCAAAGAAGATCGATGGGCACTCTTGAAACGCGGGCATACGTACTGTACTTGACTATGTAGCAATTCCGTTTGGCCAACACGGCCTTTACTTGTTTTTTGAATTTTTATTTCATTTTGACGTGATTCTCCATACATAAAATAATTAATGTTGTGCTTACAGCAAAATGCACTGTGGAGGAGATGACCTGCTCGGATTACTCGTGCGTGTCGAAACAGCTGTGGTGCGATGGCAACCGCGATTGTGACGACGGCAGCGACGAAAGAGACTGCGGTGAGGCGCCAGGCAATAAAATGAAGAAAAAATTTATCTTGGCGATTACAAAATGATTGATTGTAAAAGCTCCTGCCGTGCGAAGATGGCAAGGCGAACATCCGTTTTGCTTTGTCTGTGATAATCCGGTGTTTCAGCTCGAGTCGTGGCGTACCGTTCGGATATGTACTTAAATTTCTCTTTCCGCTTCGAGCAAAAAATGTACAATTTTTCTTTGCTCTTCGACTTTATTTTCGCGAAAATTTTGAAGGTTGAGTATCGGACGCATTTACAGACCTTGATCTCATTTCGCACACGCTTTTGGAAAGGCATGATCGTTATTTGAAAATTATACAATCTGACTTGTGCAACGTCTCGGTAAGTAGAACCAGGTTATGGTACCCCAACTGAAGATCACGTACCTCCCAAGCCTGTTGCGGGATACTGACTAAGATAAAAAGCAAACGACGCTGTATAAACTTAAAAGCGTGTTTTTTTGTCACCAGTGCGCCTGGTGTCCCGCAGTAAGCTCCTACAGGCGGTGGATCCGGAGGAAAAGAGTCGGATTCGAGGTGTGTTGGTTGGCTACAACAGGGGTATGTCGCAGTGGCAACCAGTTTGCGCTCAGCCATGGAACGCCTTGATGAGTCATCTCGCCTGCAGCCAGATGGGATTCAGGTACGAAACACTTAGTTAAAGCAAAGTAACGTAGGCAGTCATCGCAAGCGTGGAATGCGGGATTGACCAATCAAGCAAGCGATCTTTCAGCAGGCAACGCAAGAATTTGCGATGTAACAGACTCCTTTGTTTCATTCGTAATGGCGTAAACATTTGTTCCCAAAAATGTCAATGTTTGCTTGGTTTTTAAAAAACTTGACCAAAAAAGTTAATGCTCGTGTTGAAAGAAGTTGACCAGGCCGCAATTTCAAACCCAGCGAATAAGCAAGCATACGTTTCACGCTGTTTTGATAAACAAGGAAGATATGGAGACTACGTGGTTCACATGAAGATTGTAATCGCTGCTTATGTTTTTTGTGGCTTTATCAATTTCAATTATTCTCGCAGATAATGTCTAGATGTTACTTCATGGTGTTGGTTCCTGTACACTTTCAACGAAACCTCTTTCGTTCGAACTTTTCATATAACAGGACCATACCTATAATGTTTTTTCTAAATGCAACTCTCACTGCCAGAGTTATCTAGTTTTATTCCACCCCCCGTCTGCAGGTTATCGTATATAGGTGATTTTTCTCTGATATGCGAGTTATCACATTTTGGTACGAAGGAGCGTATTACGCTGAGGCAGTGGAGAAAAGCAAACAGTGAAAATTCAAAGTAACGCAAGAAGTGTTGGCGTTGTGCTTTTACCAGCGGTTTCAACAACCTCTTTTTGACCAGTTGGTGACCGAGTGGCAAGTGCGTCTGGTTCGGTGCTGGTAGGTCTGGCGTTCGATTTTTCGGCCGGGTCTTACCAAGACCTTGTGTAGCCTTGTTACCAGGCGCACGGTGTGCAGAAGAGTGGGAGGAGACACGACCAGAACACAAAACAAACCGAGTCAAATGATACTAGACATTAGTACAAACTCAGTCATGGCGCTATAAGACCATTGTAGTCATAAAGCGCCATCAAACCTCCATTTAAAATCAAATCAACAACCCCTTTTTGAACGAGCACTTCTTGTTTTATATGTTGTTCAGAGAAGCATTGTCGTTTTCGAGAATTTCTCCGCGTAGCCCCTTCCTCCGTCGATCAATGTCGAATCATCGTGTGTTGGTGACGTCAGGCAGCAGTCACGTGCGCACAGTGCAGGAGATTTTCATGCAAAGGTACGTTGCCGCGTTTTTCGAAACAAACTTTTTACTTTCCGTTTATGTGAATTGCTGTCTGCGAGAGATAAACTTACTCTGAGAACCGCATCAAACGAAGCAGGTGTTTTGCCAAGCATATGATGTTTATAAAGCAGAATTGCGAATTTTATGAAGTGACATATCAAACGTTTTGAGGTGAAGATTCTATTTGGTTAAGAGCTGTTAATACCTACTCAGTAGGCAAAATATACATCGGGTAAACATCGCAGTGTCTGCTTCATTTATATTGTCGAAGGTTTTCTTTCCGTAGATGCTGTTACATGCATAGGTGTGTGCAAAAATATACTTCCAAGCCGTAGCCTTGGTTACGTTCATAAAAATAGAATTCATTAATTTTTAGGCCAATGAAAGAAACCTAACGCAAGCATGATCGTAACGTAGCACGCCTGAAAACGATGAAAAATGATAATGACTGTCTAATGCGCTTCTGTGATTTGAAAAGCTTTGATGCATCACGAATGTGGATCATCTGTTGCTTCCACAGCGGTAGATTTGTTGAATCCGCCATATTAATCGATATTTTACAGTAAGTTCAAAAAAACGACGTGAGTAATTAGCAAAAAAACTGACACAACACAATTTTCTCTGCTACGTAAACTTCAGCTTGTATAGAAGTTCCACCTTCTCGTGATAAACTCGCCCGTTCGCTCTTCAAATAACTCTTTTGCAGTTACTTGAGCAAGGGGACGATTTAGCCGAATTCGACCCAGAACCGTCGCCAGAAAGTCGTCAAGATGGGGGCTTTACGTTCGTGCAGGGGGGGGGCTTGACATTCAAATTTGACAAATATTCCACTAATGTATAGTATTTCGTATTTCAATTTGGGGGGCTTGGAGCTTTGTATGGGGGGGCTAAGCCCACCAAAGCCCCGCCCGTGGCGACGGGCCTGCTCCGACCGCCCCTGGAGGAGCGTTTCAGACCGCAAGGTAGGTATGTCTGTCATTCATGGGAACCAATGATGCAGAAAAGGTCTTTTTTTAATTCTTCCCAGCAGCGCATCCAGCTGTCGCTCGAAGAGGATCATCCGAATTGTTTGCAAACCGAGCATGTGCGGGCGACGCTCTGACAAAACCGATCGCGGCGAGATCGTCACGCGCATTTTGGGCGGGAGGACTTCTCGCGACCACGCCTGGCCATGGTTGGCCAGTTTGTCCCTGCCCGGAATGAGTCACGTGTGCGGAGCGACCTTGGTGCACCGACAGTGGCTGATTTCAGCCGCTCATTGCTTTCAGGAGTAAGTCGAATGGTATTGTTGTCACGTGACAACGCTTCATGCTTCGTTGGAAACAGCACTCGAGTTTTTATCATGTGTGGCGGGCGGCTGCACTGAGATTAACTTGACATGCTGCGTTTTTCGTTTGTAATCATCGCGGGTAGCGCCCAGGTCCGTATCCACGGGGGGCGTCATTCGGGGGCAGTGCACCCCAAATATTTTTGTGCCCCCTCAAATTGTGTTGTGCTCAAAAAATTTGTTTTCAAAAAATTTGCCCTTCTAAAAATGTAGTTTGCCCTCCTAAACCTTAAAACCTGTCTACGGGCCTGGTAGTGCCTGTTGCTTGTAGTTGTTTTTAAGGCCAGCTTTTGCGTTTGTTGGCGTCTCGTGAGTAAGATGTTCGTGCGCGAACAAGGTTTGTCAAAAGGATAAACGTAGGGAGCAGCTTTTTCCTCACTATTTATGAAGACCGACGACCCCTTATGTTTTTTCACTTTGTTGAGGTCCTATAGTTATGGAATTGCGCATTGTGTAAAAATCAAATAATCTTATCGCAAGCAATCTCCTTGATTACCTTATCCGTACAAAAACCACTTCAGACTTGTCACTGAGGGAGAGTTTGATGGTTTAAATCTCCTTAAAACTATTCAAAGAAATGGAAATGGGCATCAAACATTAATCTAATCTGCAGAACGAAGCTATAAGTCCGAGTCATGACCACGGTCAAGTAAAGTCGAGGCATTTACAACATTGAGTCGATTCATAGTCGCAACTTGCTGTTTGATCTCAAGTTGGAATCGAATTTCGAGTCCATTAATTTCCAGAAGTCGAGTTCTGTGGACGTTACTGTTTGAAACAGGAAAGTAACGGTTGCAAATAAATCAATTAAAAAATGCAGCTGAAGTGCTAAAAATTTCCAAATAATGTCTAGAAAACGTTTCCTTAAAATGAATAGCAAAAATGGTATTTTTCTTCGCAAATACGTCGATGGGTCATTATTACGAGTGATTGGATTCACTGTATAGAGTCAACACAAGTCTTAAGAATGGACTTGGGTCTGATTAAGTCATTAAATTCTCCGAATGGGACTCGAGTCTAGAGCTATACAGAAACATGATTGCGGTCGTCACATCTAGATTTCGAGCGTTTTTCCTATTTTACGAAACTAAAAAATTACTAAGACAGTAGCTATCTTCAATTTTTTTAATTTGGTCCCCTTCTCAGCTGGAAGATTCTCCTGAGAGACGTGGACAAGCAACGAATCTGCATTGGTTCATGAGTTAACTATCAGTAGTAAGCGGTGGTGTAGTCGGGGGGTAGAAAATCGTTAGCACAATTTTTAATCGTCAGAAATTTCAAGTGAGCCGATAAAACCGTAAGATGAAGAAGCCTATCATTGAAAGCACTGCTTCCAATCAAGTTATCACATGTCCCACAAAATTGATGACTCGATGTGGGCGAACTCTTAATAAAAAATGTATCTCTATTTCAAACGAAAAGGTTTTCCTTCTTTCGTAATTGCCACTGTTTTGGTTGCAGTATGAAGCCCACTGTTAAAAGTTATTTCAGATTTTCATTGAACACGGTCAAAAAACTTTACTGAGGAACGGTAGTGGTACAATTTTCGTAACGAAGTTGTGGAACATGTGAGATTTAAGCCGATTATTTTTCATAATTATTACGTACTAGTCAGAAAAAAAATTACGATGTACAGTTTCAACTCAAGCATACAATTTTTTGCAGTTGAAGTTTTTTTCTGACTAGTACGTAATAATCATGAAAAAGAAAAGGTTGCATGCTGGACTGGTGATAAGTTTGGCAGTCGTGCCAATACAAAAAGGCCACGCGACGCTATAATGTTGAAAATAGTCCTTATTGAACCTAATCTCTTTCTTAAACATTCCTTACAAATTCCTGGAAGTTCTTTTCATACGCCATACAGCAGGAGCACTACAAGTATTTCTGCAGGAACAAACCAAACTGTAAATGAATGGAACACAAACACAGATTTTCCAGTTACCATTACTTTACCATTCGGAGTTCACAAACTTAGCGAAAGAGCCTAAAAGTGGCATTTTCTTATCAAGTGCTGAAAACACAGTGCTCCACCACAGTTAAACATGCTTTGTTCCGTGCCTATTTCATGCTGATATACGTTTGCCAATAGTGGAACAAATACACATTTTCTGGTTTAGACGCCTCGTTAGTAGTTCCAACTCCTGTCGAATTTTGCAATACATCTCCAGGAATGCGAAATGTTCGCTAACGTCAAGTTACATATTTGTCAGGGCATTTGGTGCCTCGATGAGAAACAATTCGTATTCATTTGTTAAAGGATGTGCAATTATATCTAACCTTTTTATTCCCTCACTTCAATTGTCAATTGATGCTTTTCGCAAATCCCCATTTTTCTCCCATTGTGTATCGCTTCTAATGACGACGACCGAATGCAGCAGTTGCTGGTGTTTCCGTTTGTTCCTCGTCAGTACCGCCTACGCACACTAACTAAGACCTGCCCTGTGGTATTCTAAGACGCATGATTTCTGTATTCTTGTGTTCTTTGACTAAACCTTGTGATATGGATCATGCATCTGAGCCTAACATGTAAAAAAAACACCTTTGAATCCGTTTGTGTATTAGACCTTCAGATTTGCTGAAGGTGAATTATTTGCATCACACGTTTTACCGGAATCGCAGTACAAAGATTTCGAGTTTCGAAAAATGCGTCTGTATCTAGGTGACTACTATCCAATGAAACCTCACGTCGTGTTTTTTTCTGTGCATGTCGCAGGCGCACTGATGCCAGGATATGGGTGGCGCGGATCAATATGAACGGAGAGAACTCGCTTAGAACTTCAACGCCCTTTAATGTTTCAAGGATTTTAATGCACCCAAGGTACGGTTGTTCCTGGTTTTTGCACTTTGGAGACCGGATCCAAATATTTTTCGGCCCCGACGAACGTAGTATCTTTCGGTATGCTCACAAACGAAATATATTTTGAAGGCTTACAAAAGTGTATAAAATACATGTTCTTGCAGGTATTTTTTAGAAATTATGTTGCATTGGGTTATTAGAATTTTTTTCTGTGTTTCTATGAAATACAGAATGAAACCAATTTTTTTTAAGCTACAGCTTGAAATTTTGACGTGGCGATAAAAACTTTCTTGACACTGAGGTCTTGAAGGTGCTATAAGACCAAGACCCCTCGGTACAAGCGCCGTTTGGTGCGATTTCATGGGCGCTTTATACTCGATTTTTTCAATTTATTTTAAGAAGTACGAGTTTATTATCTTTTTCCTCTTTTTACTCAAATCCGCTACGTAGACAATGCGCACTAACAACGACCTTACGGCAAAACCAAAAAAATCCAAATTACGCCTTGTATATTTTGCCGATTCTTGCACGTCTGTGCGCGCTCTTAAGACCCCTTCTGGATAGACACAGTAACTGCACAAAATTTAAACACAAAAGTTCCTGTTTACATATTTTTACGAGAGAGGAAAATTTACTTACACCTGTTTGTTTCGCAAAATGTTTCCAACCCTACTGTTGCGTAGTTGGGCGGGAGTGCTTCGAAAAAAAGGAGAGGTAACAACAATGAAAGCACTTCAACTTTGTTCATCTTACTCTACGCTGTGGTATATGCAGGTACAACCCCCAGGCTGTTGACTTCGACTTGGCATTGGTGAAGCTCGCTACTCCAGTGGACAAAACTCAGGAAGCTCTCTGCCTGCCCAGCTCACCTTTCGACGCCGGCGCCTTTTGCGTCATAGCAGGTGAAATGCAATTATGCCTCAAAGCAAAGGGTGAAAGAAATATTTGAAGAGGTTTATGAACGACTGCTGCTCCATATAATATCGTGGCAAATATTGTGAAAACCGTAGAAATTTGGACACCGCTTAAATTTGAGACAAGTTAATTGTCCCTAGTTTTAATGGCCTTTCACGGACATAGATCTTTTTCGACAAAAAAGATTGAGATCACCTCTGCAGTGCGTTGCTAATACGAGTGCTCACCAGACATGGGCAAACTACGCACAGTTAATTCTTTGGTTTGGCCCGTTGAACTTTTCCAAGTTATATTGTAAAGGCAATTCAATTTTTACACCTCATCTATATCAGTCTATACCAGGGGTGCATAACCTCTTCGCTATTGCCGGCCGCATTACGTTTATTTTTATGAATTACGGCCACCAGTCAGTTCAAGATTTTTGTTTTGCATTGGTTCTGTTCTGCTTCCACACACTGAGCCCAACCAGCTTCCAGACGTCTGTTTGGCCGTCTTTTTATTAAGTATCCTCATGCAGTAGAAAAAAAGAGTTTTACTAATGCATGACCGCCATAACTTATATTTTAAATTACATATGCATGGCTGTAGGTTGTGCACCCCTGGTCTACAGTAAGTCACAAACAATTCACCACTTACGTTGGTTTACACAAGCAATGCATGCATCCGCTCCTGGTGCAATCTGTAGTTAAATGTTAGAATCCAACGCGGCGGGCGAATCAAAAAGTTCGCTCATCCCTGTAGCCCCTCGCGTCTGACCAGTGCATTGCGTTAATACAATATATATGCGAATGTCTTTTGTAATGCGGAAAATCTTGTAGACCAAAATTGAATCAAGCATCAGGCTTTGCCAAAGCATTTTATTTCTGTTGCTACGGTTGAAATAACAGTCGCTGCTGTGGTGTGTGTCACGAAATTGTAGATATGTTGCAGAGCCCATTGGCCCATCTATTTAAAACACAACGTCTGTTGTACAACTGAAGTGAAACGATGCTGTTTTTTAGGCTGGGGAGTAAATGGACGAACGCGCGGAGGAGCGCAGAAACTTCAGGAAGGTTCCGTTCACATCGTCACAAGGGAATCGTGTCAAAGCTATTATCCAAATCACGTGATTACAGACCGGATGGTTTGCGCGGGAAATGCGGGAACCGTTGATGCGTGCAGCGTGAGCAGCTATTGAGTTTTACTGATTTTAGACACTGCTAACGAAGCCTTAGTAGCGACTAGCGAGCAAGTGTTGTATCAATGGGCAATGGCTCTGCTTTTTGCACTTGTCCTCTATCTGAAACACCGTTGCACGACGCAAGATTTTTTTATCGTGGAGCATACTGAAAAAACCAACCGTTTTATTGTCGTAATCAATTGTTCGATTATAAAACCAGGTCAAGTTTTTGCAGTGTCATCCGCTATAGCGCACTAATGGCTTGCGACATTCTTCGCGATTTGTTCACTTGTGCACAAACTGCACATGTATTTAGAGAGTTAAACTTCCCCTTCATAATTTCGCATTTGAATGCTGAAGCCAGGTATAGCGTAAGCTAAGGCTTGTTTTGTGAATGTTTACCACACGCATTTTGGGTAATAAGCAACATAAGACTTTTTGTAAACAGTAATCAGGTCCATGGGCGTCGCAAGAATTTTGTCCTTGGTGGGGAGCAAGAGCGGATTTTCCCAGGAGGTGGCCAAAAGATTTTTTCCAGAGGAGCCAACGAAACTAAGAGAAAAACTGTTTTCGTCTAAAACGTTAATAGGAAAATATCAAATTTCAAAATGCAGGGAGGGCTTGGCCCTCGCTTCTACCCCCTTCCGACGCCCATGATCAGGTCTCACTGTCAAAGGGGGATATACGGGTATTCAATCCCCAACAGAACCAAACTGGAAAAAGTGGCGGTCAACTGGTTTTTTGAAAAAAGGCGACAGAATACCTTACCTAAGCTTACTGCCATAGTCATTAAAGCATTTACAATTGTCGCTGCAATCGAATTTTGATACGGTAATGAACAGAACGGGACAAAATTTTATTTTTGTTGGTTTCGCATCCGCTTTGCTTCCAAACATTTTGCTCCACGTCCGCAAATTATCGAAATATCAAAATCCGACTCCGCCAAGACTCAGCAAATTTCTGAATTCTGCAGTAACACATGTGCATGTTGTTTGACAGTTTTGCTTAATGTAGTTCCAAACTGCATCACATATTTGTTGTTCCAAAAGAACCCACTGCATTCTTGAAATAATCAGCTTCAGGTAGACCATCATAAACAGATATATTTGTTGGTGCAACTACAATTAAATCACTGACAGCTGGGCGACTCGATGTTATCAATGTAATGCCAAGAAATTAATCTGAAATACTACAGTTTCAAAATGAATTGCAATGCATATCTAACCGCCACGCACTCCATACCTAACATTGGATGAAGATTAGATAACTCTTTCTGTGTCAGCAATGAGTACGTTTCAAGTAACTCCGTAAATATTTCCCAAAATATCAAAGTGAAGCATGATTGACTTGAACTTTGACGAAAAAAACAAAGTCTGCCTCCGTTTTACTTACCCACAAAAGTTTTAGACTCCACCTCCGTTAAAAACATGCGGAGTACCCTCCGCAACTCCGCTTTTTGTCCACCTCTTGTAGGTAATCAACCATGACACTAGTCGAACCAAATGATAGCGAAGACGATACTATCTTGCTGTTCGTTGTTAACTATGCCCTTCATAAGGAATCCAGTAACATGCCATTTCATAGTTTGTTTGCATATCAAATCGATTTTACTGAGGAGCATCGTTAATTATCTCTGCAAGACAATTCCCTCGATGGATAACGCCGTGCAAACACAAGAAGTTTTACTTATTTGTTAAAGCTAGTAGTCTATTTGCTTTAATCAGTCCATAGATAGATTTGTTTACAGAAATAGTTGATGTTGCTTTTCAGCGAAATCGTTGTTTTTCAGCGAAAGCCCTTCATAATTTCACATTTGCAAGCTGGAGCCAGCTAAAGCGAAAGGCTTATTTTATGGATGTTTAACACACGCATTTTGGGTAATAAACAACCTCATACTTTTGTAAACAGTAATCAAGTCCATAGGCGTCGGAAGAATTTTTTCCATGGGGGGAGCAAGTGCGGATTTTTCCAGGTGGCGAAAATAGTTTTTATTTTGAATGAAATCATAAACTGACCTAATACTGGCTTGTTTCCTCATGGAAACCTTTTAGTTTTAAAGCTTAATTTTCTTGACACTGTACTAAATTCTTGACTGAACTGTTGAGAAACAAGCTAGTTCGAAATGGAGAAAGACACGAAATGACAAAGAAATAATTTCACTAAGCACTAAAGCACCACTGTCTTCAATTTTCAAACGAGTTGTTTGGCAAAAATGCCGAGGTTTTTATTATGTTTTTGTTTTACGTGCCCAGCTCGCGCACACAGCCAGTGCCGCAGGCCACACCACAAGGGTTAGTAAAAATATACAAAAATATATATAAACACTTGGTCACACCACATCACGCCAGTAAGTGTTACTTGGCACGCGCAGGCAATACTGAAATAGAACGAACACTGAAAACAACGCACCAGGAACCACTGCATTCGTTCAGCGTGATGCGGAAGCGTTACATGGTGGGACAAAATGAAGACTTGTAAAAAGCATCCGACATTTGAACTGTGTGGATAAAACGATTTTAAACGAAGAAACGTATTGCTGAACATATGCACGCAAAGTGTTTCAAATCAACGCATCGATTGTTTTGACAAAGTAATTACCTCGGGGCTTAAATGTTTGGGTGTGTAATACAAAATTCGATAGGCGATGTTTTACTGCAGATATGCGCAATCATTTTATACCAAACTACCTGTAACTGTTCCTGTATTGGGAAGTACACATTAGCATGCAGTACCAAGTGATTTTACTGTTTTACTGCAGTGAAGGCACTTACGCGTCGCAATACCATTGGAGTTGCGTCAGCGTGACGTCACTGGCTTGCTAGTTGAAAAGCAACTGACCCTACACTTTCTCTCTTTCAGGGTGATAGCGGAGGACCACTGATGTGCTGGCAATCAGACACCATGCAATGGCAACTGTCGGGCGTGACAAGCTGGGGCTCGTCTTGCAAACCTCACAGCGCCCCTGGCGTCTACACGGACATCCGTTATTTTGCGCGATGGGCTCGGGCAGCCATGGATGAAAAAGGATTTGGCTAAAGCTTCGTGAAGTAACAAGATGGGAATCCGCAAGTTCTAACAACCCAGGCCCGCGCGACGTCCGTTCGGAAAGGAACAAAAAGGACCGAATGGGCGGAATTCAGACTTCTTATCTTGCAATCGGGGCCTTTAAAATCTCGATTTCATTGTGGGCCATATTGGATACTAAGTTGCGCAACATGCAGTGCCTATGCTGTAGTAGTATCAGCCCTTTTCAGTATCAGTGCCAGAATTCAAGGTTGTGTGCATGAGGCGATTACTGTCTGGCCGGTTTGGCAACGCGGTGACCATTATTGGTTTTGGATATGCCACCCTTTACTGCAACTAGTTCGTCCTGCTATGATAAAGCATATAGTTTTTAAGAGGACAGCACTTCTCAAATCAGTGGTGTGTTGTTGCGTAGATGCACGATACGTCGTATACCTTGAAAGTTCCGCGATATACATTAGCCTTAAAGAAGTCGTATTGATATGCTTAGTGACGCTGCTCCTAACTCGCGTTTCTTGTTTCGTGCACTTTCCTTGGACTCAAAACTTTCGAAATCTTTCCATGACCTTGCCAGTTTGAGCGAACGTGAGTATACTGATTCGAAATTAAACAATGTTCAAAAAAGAAAATTGCGCCAGTACTTAACACGACCAAAGTAACATGAGATCTAATCCGCTGCACCTGGACAATCAATCGATGCTTGTGAATGTGTGTGGTGATTAGTTAGTACTAGGGTGTTATTTTCATATTTTGTATTAAATATAAGGCCGACCGTTTAAAAGTGGTAATTGTACGTTTTCGGTCTGTTCAAGCAGTGCAATAACTCTGTAGTGCTGTTTTCTGAAGGACAGTTTGGAAGAGAGTAAGTGGATCCTTACGTCTTCAGTTCCATTGCATATTTTTCAATTAGCAGAAGCCTTTAGGCCAGAGAAGAGCATAATTATTCCAAAATCTGAAGAGCTGGGGGGCAGGAAGAACAATTGCCCTCCTGCAGCTGAGAAATAAAAATAGTTCCAAATAGGATAACATTAGGCAAAAAAATGGGCTACGTTTTGTTGCTGTTTGTGAAGTGTTTAAAAAGCTACTGAAAATTTTGAAATGTGGACGAAATTACAAGAACGTGAAGTTTGAGGATTACTTTGACCAAGTGCGAATGTTTTTACTGCAAAAGTGAAAAAAACTGGCAAAATTTTTATACGATAATTGAAAAACAAGCAAAAGCATTTGCTATGCACTGAGGATGATAACAGTAGTTATCGAAACGTTTGCAAGATGTCAGTTGTATCGTTTGCTTTGGCCGTGATATTTATTATAAGGCTATTCA
>JGI24158J21664_10000926_pt1 | contig 30362 bp, 15 predicted proteins | sample Ectturendosymbi3_FD_21664 | JGI IMG/M metagenome (IMG submission 21664)
CCACTGGAGGGGCCAGTTTTGCAACAAGGGGAGCTGTCAATGGTCTGTGTAGGACTTTCAGAAAGAGACCTACAGAAAGAGACCTAATTTTGGGGGACCACTGGGGGGCCAGGCAAAATTTTGGGGGGGGGAGTGGCCTCCCCTGGCACTCCCCTAGCTCCGCCCCTGACGGTGTGCTTCAAAAGATACTGAAACAAACCTTTTCAACACAATAACTAGATTGGAGTTTTTGACCAAAGCTAAATGTTAAATTGCACAATATTCGAAGAAAAGCGTTATATGGTTAATTGCAACCTAAATCAACTTTTCTACATCACAAGAAGAATCTGAGCAGTTTTGGCCGAAAACAGAAAACACAAAAGAATTGCAGGAGTTTTAAAATGTTTTTTTTTTATCAAGTGGTTTTTCAACAAACAAAAAACACGGCCCTCGGAAGATGTTTGAATCTTACTGTTCACCGCACATATCGTGAAACGCCCGCACAACGCATGCATTCCACGAAAGCAAGGAAAAGCGAACCGACCGCTGTCAGAGGTGTTGTCATTTTGACATCTGTCAACATTGGAATTCCAACCACAATTTGCAGACACGCAAACATTGCACTCGCTGAACTGAGCGCAGTAGTCACTGGCAGGACCTGCTTCTGTGCAGTTATTTTCGGTTACCTGCCAAAAAAATATAAAAAAGAAGACAAACAAGCTTTAGAACTCTGAAAGGTTTTGGCCCGTCTGATGTCTGATTTTTTTTGTATGATATAGAGAATGATTTTTGAAAGNATGTTATTTTCGATTTCTAAAAAGAATGAAATGGAGTTTTCAGGTCATTTACCAGTGTTTCCCAACCTTTTTTGGCTTGTGGCACTTTATGGAAGAGATTTATAGTTTGCAGCACCCTGTGACGAACCCATAGCAAGTTTCTTTAAAGTTTGATGACATTTCAAATATGTATTTTTTAATGATATATTGAAAGACACATTAGCATGCGCCACCCCCGAGTATCGAAAGGATGCCGCAGCCCTAACGGCTGGGAAACACTGGCTTACACCATTATGGGGGGTTTTGAAATCAAAAATCAAGAATTTTCACAACAGCAGTGATCACATTTATGTGCAAATCAATCGTCGAAACCTTCTACTTTTTGATTGCATAGAAACAAGTCCTGTGGTCTGCATCGGTGTTACCTCTAAGAAAATTTGAAAATGAGCAAATGTTTGCTATTGTGAGCATGAATGCACAGGATGAAACAACTGTTCTTTGATTTAAACTGCATAGACGTTGACTGCAATCTCCATCGTGAGACGTTAAATAAACTCTTAAAGGACCGCAAAGCCAGCATAGTGCCAGTGATTTTGTCCAGTCATAACTTGCAATCTGACTGAGCTAGAGACCTGATCAAACCCTCTGAAGATGCGAAAAATTTTGTAATTTAGATTTTAAAAAATGAGAAATTTTGGATTTTGTGTTATTTGTGGGTGACGTCAAAATGGGGGTAGGTTTACACATTTTGGCCGAGGTTACCGGTCCCTGGTGCCAACATAGCGAGCCAATTTTTGACTCAAATTTTGTTTGGAAACTAGGCTATAATTTACGTTCTTGTAGCTTTGATCAGCTTTATAGTTTTTCTGGTGCCAAGTTTGTGGCTCAAAAACCAACGTCTTGTTTTTTCAACAAAATCCCACAAAAGGTATACTTCCAAATTTTTGCCAAATGGCATAACTCGCCAGCCAATTGAGCTAGAGAGCTCTTTGTATCCTCAAAAACTCGACAAATCTGCTAGTTTCGACTAAAAAAATGGGAAGTTTTGGATTTGAGTTTTTTGTGAGTGACGTCATATAGAGGTAATTTCAGTATTTTTTGCCTTACGCCATTAGGCCTTAGGCCTCAACCTCAAGCGGTAGTTTTTTGGTTTCTTTTTTACAAAACAACTAGGTAAAATCCGCATTATTAGAGCCTTGATTGGCCTTCTCGCGTTTGTGGTTAACAGGTTATGACCTAAAAACCACAAAAAAATAAACAAAAAATTAAATAATCTCCTAGGGAATAAGTATTTAATTTGTTCTTTTCATGCCATAACTTCCCAACCACAAACGCTAGAAAGCCAACCCAAGGCTAAAAAATGCGGATTTTTGCCAAAATGTCATTTTGAAAACGAAACAAAAATTGCCCCATGGAGTTGGGGCTCACGGCCTGATCGATGCGAACCAAATGAAAGCATAAACCTACCTTTTTTGAGACGTCAACCACAAAATATCAAATCCAAAACTTCCCAAATTTTTTTAATCGAATCTTGAAGACTTCCCAAATCTGTAGTGTGTTTCAACAGCTCTCTAGTTCTATTGTTGAGCCAGTTATGACTGGACAAACTTATAACTACTATTGTGGTTTGGCTGTCTTTAAAGTGTTCAAGACGAAACTAAAACCACAATGCAGCTGAAATGGATGATCAAAGAAACGATTTTGACGATGATTTACGGGTTTTGTATATCGTGAATTCGATTTAAAAAAGTTGGAAAATAAATTTTGTTTTTCCGAGTTTTGTCACAAAATTGCCTCCACGCACAATGAAACGTTTCTGCATTCAGAATTGGGTGGTACGTTTTAGCTTTGTTTTTGAAATTAAAGAACGTTTGGAGGCCATTTTCACTGAACAAGAAGACGTAAAAGTCATACTTTATTTCGGACTGAAAAACGATTTCGCACATCATGTCAGTTTATCATTGTTAGGAGCCTAGTAATTGTTGTTTTTTTATGCAGATTTTTTACTTAGTTGNCCTCGGTATAAACCACTTGCAGCAAAGGCTGTTTCTGTCTAAGTTCAGATCCTTACAGCCTATTTACTTGAAGAATAATTTTCCTGTTTAGCGGACATGATGGCGAAAACGAGAGGTTCTCTTTGTGGTATTACTTTTTATGCGAGGAGGAAGAACAGAGAAAGAACTACAGTTTTAACAATTTGCGACCAACATATTGTTGATGTTGCTTGGAACTAAGTGTATTTACTCTAGATTCTCAGGGTCACCAACATAGTGCCTGCGGGTCACCCGCACCGGATAGTTAATTAAATAATCCCCTTGGAGGATTACTTACTTAATTTTCGATTTTTTGACACAATTTGACAATCACTAACGCTAGATGACCAAACGTGGGCTATAAAGATGCGTGTTTTCGTCTAGGGCATTTTAAAAGATAAAATGAGTAAATTATCACTTGAACTGTTTTATTCGGGCCTGAATGCCTCATTCAAAAATATTTTAACCTCCACTTTCGTGACGTCACAAGAAAAAAGGTTAAACCCAAAAGTGCCCGGAGTTTTTAAATCGAAACTGTAGGAGGCTCTGCTTTTATGGTGGCGTTGAACTTGAACAGCTCTCTAGCTCTATCGGATGGCAAGTTATGACTGAACAAAGCCCGAGTCACTATAGTGGCTTTGTGGTTGTTATAGGGTTGTTGGTCCCAAATGAAATGGCCCAAATTGTCCCAAATGAAATGGCCCAAATTGTCTGTACACCACCGTTGCAATTCATCTCATAGCTTTTGAAGAGGCAGACCAGCATTCTTAGGCTGCTCGCCGTCATTGGACATTAGCAGATGGCGTGAACAGTTTTTCTGAGAAAACTAACATATCTGCAGCGGTGCATTCCATTATGCCAAAATGTACACATGGCTGAGTTAGACGCACCTTCAAGCAACGCAGTGGCCTAACAAAAACAAATTTCCACACGGCAATTACAGATCAACATGCCTCAGAAGGACCTCTTTGCTAACATATTTCATTTTTACCTCAAACATTTGCTAGAATGGATTTCGATACATTTGCAGCAAATGTGTTTACTTACTGCCGGCAAGGAGCTATTGTAGAAGCACAATCTTGCATTTCTATCATAAGAGCAAGAGCAAGGAGTGGAAACGCACTCCGAACAACCACTCATTGACTTGCAAAGGTCTTGGCAAGCTTCATCTTTATTACCTGCGGTAAAAAATTTAAAATTTCACCACTTGCTTGAATAATAATAAAGCTGGCATTCACTGCATATTAACAACAAAGGCCCTTTATTCCGCTGATAGATTTTTGTATTGTCAACATACGAATAAGTGTCTAATATATATAATAGAAGCCGTTTGAGAAGGAACCCTTTACGCTTTTCGCGCTGTCACTGGTAGTGTTCAGTGGAGCACGCGACATGAAAGAACTGGACTGCTATGAGAAAATATAAAATATCTTTACGTGTGACTAACGCCGTATCTGAAAAAATCTCCTTAATTACTTATTAGGCCGCATAGATTGCATTACGATTTGAAATTTCAGCCGCTAGAATTTCACTCAATTGCATTATAAGCTGGAAACATAGCGCAGTGGTGGCAAATAGTTTCAAAAACTGCGCAGTGTGCAAAATTGCACAAAATAACTTTTTGACATAAATTGATCGGCGTAAAGGCCACATGACACTTTCGTTATGCATTTGCAACGACACAAGTCTGTGGTGAATCCAGGTGCTCCTGTGAGTGGCTGGTGTGGGAGCAATCCAAACAACTATTGCACTTCGATACGCCTCAGGTTTACAGGGTACCCACTCATTTTCCTGACCTGTCAAACCTATCCCCCACCACGAGGATTTCTGAAAACGTCGGGAATTTTCTGGATCTCTTTTCTCTCCAGCACTATTGCCAACACCGCGTCTTACTTCGTCGCGAGAGCTTAAAGCAAATTTAGCTCAGTAAACATACACTTAAATATAATTCGGCAAGACGCTGAGCAAGCTTCTTACGTACAGACTTCCACGTCTTCACATTCGACACACGTGGTTGAAGATCCGCGGCAAGTCTCCAAAGTTGAATTGACGCATGGTGAAACTATCTCTTCATCTGAAAAGGTAACCATAAAAGTGATGCTGTCTGTTTTCTGCTTGTATCTGTACTTTGCAGTCCCTGATTTGCATATTCATGCACCTCGGCCACTGCAACCTCCTCTTGGAAGTAGCCACAGTAGCATAACCTACGCTTTTCGTGCAGACTTTTATTACTCTGAGGTAAAGCTTAAGATAACATGCACTAAGGTAAGATTCATCCCAGTTTAACTTCTCTAAAAACAATTTAGGGCGTTTACACTTAAGCCGCGATTGGATCAAAATCTACTCTTTGATTGGCTTGCTGGTTTTGTAGCTAAAGGTTGTAAACGAGAAAGAGGTATCCTTCCAAGTGACTGCAGCACGCTAACGCAGCTGCACATGCCACCAGCGGCATTAAAAATTATGGTAGCTATTGGCTGCAGCTTATTGGTTTAAGAAACTGAAACAGAAATTTAACTGAAACGAGTTTGTGCATCAGGTGTTTTAAGAATTTAAATAAAGTGCGGGTTGAGCTTTGCTTAAATGCTTACTAGGCGTAGCTACGCGTTCTTGTCAAATCTAAATATTGTAACAAAAGATGTTTTTTTCAATTGAAAAACTGAATGATTCCTCTTCTCTGTTAGCACTTTCACAAAATTGCGTTTCAAACGGTTGACTAATGTCACAAATGCAGGTTTTTTAGAATTAAATAGAGATTTTTGGTATAAGCCGCTGGAAAATTGAACCAATCTGCTTCTGCAAACCGTTTTTCAAGTTTTGCTTCTGAAGGCGGCAAAAGTCAGAATTTAGTGGCTTGGAAGTTCAACGGTGCAATGCTTCCTCGCAAGTAGGTAGACCTCATACTCCATAGGTCCGCAAATAGTGGCTCGCAACACAAATTCGGGTCACGAGACCTTCCACGCTGGGTCATAAAATAATTCAAATTTACATTTTACATTTGCCATTCTCAGGTAAACAAAATGAATGCAACCATTGGCTCATTTATGTGTTACGTTTCATACACTTTAGTGCAAGAATGTCTCTACTGTCAATAGCAGTCTTAAAATTGATATTTAACTCATAAAGTATTTTCCACAAAATTAAATGCTCACGAAATGTTTGGGTCGCGAGAATTTAGAACTATTTTTACGGGCGCCATAAAATATTTCCGGTCCCTTGTCCTACCCGACGATGCAGGCAAAACTTCACAAGCGCTGCTGCCAACAAATTGCTGCAAAAGACTTGCTGCCACTGCGACAATTGCTGAAGGCAAACAAAGCAGTGAGTGCGCAAACCACTCGTGACATCGAAGGTGCGAAGCCAGTGCAAGGAAAACACTTTTTTGTTCTGTTTTTTTTGTACATTTCCCCTTTTTGCAGTCGTGAATAAATCTTCTGCCGTATCTAATAGAAAGTATTCAGACGGCACAGAGAAAATTGTGTCATCCCCAAACCATCCCATTAGTTTTGCAGTTAGACGCAGGGACGGACCCAGCCAGTAAGGGTAGGAGGGTGCGATTTGAGTAATATTTAGTAGTGAAGTCTCATCTCGATTTGACTACTGCACGAGGGATGAAGATACTTCATAACACTGCTGCGCAAAAACAGTGGGCGATAAAATGGCCTTACATGGCGAATGCTGCTCTCCGAATTGTAGAAAATCATGGTGAATAAAGTCATTTTCGTAGGTTTTAAGGGGGTTGATCGCCCCAATTGCTCCAACTGGATCCGCCCCTGCGTAGGCGTATGCGGTCAGCTGTCGTAGCCTACGCTGTGACAGCGCAGAAAAAAGCACCAAAACGTAACACGGACTAAACAGCAGGTAAGTCACGACTTAACCCAAGAAAATCATCGGTTGGGCAAATATGACATGTAGTGACTTCTACAGAATTGATGTTCGTTCTATCCTTGAGAAACTACTGCCTTGCTTCTCTGTGAACAGATTGACGATTCTGTGAAGTCATCGCCGGAAAGTTGTTCAGACTTTTGGAAATATAACTAAGTTAACGATTAACTTGCACTCACCTACTTCATACGTGATTACATCATTCAACATCGTGCCGTCGAACCCGCCGTAAACAAGCATTGTGCTGCAATAAAGCGATGTGCATTACGAAACAAAACATTACCTTTCAGATGCAGCAACATCAAACACCGCCCTACACTGTAAAGTAAGTTTACGCTTTGCTGAAAAAGCCCACAGGCATATCCAACGCGGGTCCTGGCGTGATCGAAGAGCTTTCTGTCTTTTTCACGTTGTGCAAACAAAGGGTTTGTGAAATGCCAGCAGTTTCTTTTATAATGTTCTGCACTGCTTCACTTGGGGCACTGACGTGGTCCACAAAAATGTGTTCAATGGACCGTGGTACTACAATATTTACTTTCGCTTTGGCAATCAGGTAGGATTCGCTTTAAACAATCTTCTGGATAGTGAGTGTTTTTAAGATTGAGCATGTTTGCAAAACGGTGCATTACAGGTATGACGTGACGCAGCAATGTTTCAAATAAAAGGCTTTTTTATCTATATTTTTCACGTCAATCAACCCTACCTACTCTTACCTGTTTCCAACCTGAACAGCGGCATGGCCAAATCTCGTGCTTGCCACAGAACCGCTGTCATTAACTTGTTTCCATTTCAGGCAATCTGAAACAAGTTTTACATGTCCGCGGTCGTAAAGGATACAAAGAAACTAGGCAATTTTCCATCAGTGCTGTTAGCATCGTACTGTTTTTGCCTCTGACAGTGCTAGTGGAAGCCTAATTCTTTATTTTCGCGTACTTTAAGTACAACACGTTATAGCAATAGTACACATAATCTTAAAGAAATAGTAAAAAACAAGACACCAGATATTAGCGTTTGTAGCATTTTTTGTCAATATAACAAGCCAATTCAGTTTCTCTTTAGTTTACAGAAACGTTTACAATGTACTGATTAAATTGCTACTTGACACGAGTTACCCTTGCTCACACAGTGAAGACACAAAATCTTGATGAGGCAAAATAAACGCTTTTGCGTAGGTGTTGAACTTAAATGTGAAAACTCTGTCACCGTGATACTTCAAGCTTACTTGAAAAGCATGCAGTCGCTTATTTTTTTGTTTTTGACAAAAAGTTATAAAACGCATTAGATTTTGCAACAGGCAGTAAGACAAAGCGTTTGTATTTCAGCCTATAGCACGTTTAAAGAAAAATGGAAGCATACTGTTTGATACAGCAGAAACTGTGTCTTAACATAGAACATGAAATTATCGTTAATATTGCAACACTTCTCACTGCAAACTGAGAGCGACGTCAGAAGTTTTCATCCACACAAAGATACAACCGCGTCCTCACCACCAACCTGGCGCGAATTGCATTGTTTTGGTTCGCGGGCAGTCAGTGCATTCTCCTCCCACCTCCATAACTCCTCCGAAAACATACAACGACCCAAACATCATCACCATTGAGTGCAAATAGACTGGCTGCGGTGACGATGGAAAGCATGACCTCAATACACAAAGGAATGAAATTGAAGAGTCTTCGTCTGCGTTGTAGCCCATCTTCGACTACATCACTCCTTCAGGAGCGACCTTACATGTGCTTATTTGTAATTACAGCCGACGTTAAGTGAATTACAGTAAACATTCTTTCGCGTCCAATTTATTGATAAACTCACCAAGTGCTGAGGACAACGTCGTACATTCGCAGAGATGACATCAAGCCTATCCGGTAACCTCCGTGTACATAGACAGTGTTATTTTCTTTGTCCAGAACAGATGCATGTCCATATGAACCTAACACTAGTGAGGAGTTTGTTTCTATGAGTCTCCATGACCAGGTGTCTGAAATAAAATAGATTCAAGATAAGGTCACATTTTAAACGTGCTTTGCTCGTATGATCAAGAATAATTTGAATGTGAGATGATTTACTTCCACTTTGGTAGGTTTGGAATCTATCAAGACTACTCCGTGTTAGTGAGAACTAAGTCTTGCCTAGCGAAAAAAACTAAATCGAATTCGAAAATAGCAGTACATTTGGTAGTCCCACATTATCAAAATTTCGCTTTGTGAAGCACTTTTTTTTGTTGATTTTGGTGACGACAATTGGCGGCAGGCAGAAGTCTGAATTGTGCTTCTTGCCGGGGTGGTTGAAGTGAACGCTGTTGCCCAAAGAGCGCTATGGCGATTCACACAGTGGCTGTGGATCGAACACCCAACCTTCCATTTGAGAGTCGGACACTTTACCACTGAATTATTGCCGCCCGTGGAGCACTTGCAAGACAGTGGGTAGGGATGCAGTGACACCTTCACTGTTTGGTTGAGATGATCTGAGAGAAACTAATTTCTGGATTTTTAAGTTTGAGATCCCTGTTTTTACAGAAAATCTACTATATGTGCTACAAAGAAACATTTGGTAGTATTTACCTAGGTCTAATTCAAAGACCAAGTTGCTTACTCCCCACGAAGGGTGGTATCCAAAGAAAATCAGCATGATATCTCTATCGTCGCTTGACTTGGTCACATGAGCAGTGTGGCCAATAAGTGATGGGACTTCATTTCCAAATTTGCTGCTGATGTTAAGAAGCGACCAACTGGCGGATGTGACGTTATAGGACCAGACGTCATTCACGATAGTATTGTTCTCAACTGCTCCACCAAACATTATCAAGGAATCCTGGAAAGAACAACCGTGTTTTTGTTTAAGTTTCGAAAAAGAACGTTGTTAGTTGACATAACTTGTTTGCCATTGCTAAGAAGAAAGCAACTGTAGCATAGATTTTGGCTTCGCGCAATTACAATTTTCCAGACGGCGTATTCGCAAAAAGCTGTTATTATGAAGTGACATCAACGGCCCTCTTTTGCAATAGAATTCAGACATTGTGAGAGGCTTTTGTATACGAAGAAATTTTTTAGAGGTTTTTGTGTACGAAGAAATTTATTTTCAAAAAATACTAAACGTGTTGGAACACAAATTATTTGAAAATATAGAAGCTCCTTGTTTTCAGAACAAGATCAAATTTAATTGTACCAGTAAACGTATAGGGTAATGCCATCTGAACGAGGGTAATGATTAGCAAGCCACTTTACAATTGAAATAGTCTGTCGCTGTAAAAACATTTTTTACAAAAAGGCAAAGGTTTTCACTTTGTCAAACTTCGCGATTAAATGTACAGTGCTTGGTTAGGCAGCTGTGTTTTTTCACGTTGATCTTACACAAATACAGTTGCACAAACACTACGTAAAGTGATGGGAGTAAGATCTGTATGTTGAACAAGCACTCTGAGCTATAGAACAGGTTTTCAGGACTAAGGGATGATGCATAGAGTTGCGTGAAATCAATTTCCTTTTTTAAAAATTTATTGGTGGATCCTAAACTGTCGTCTTTGTGGAGAACTGTTACATCAAAGCAGTTGTGTGCAAATCTGTATCATCGCGAAATGATGAAAGCAGAGGCCACTCGTCTGATACCTAGAAAGGTAACAACAAATTCATTCAACCTGGTACATCACCAAGCTGTGGCTATGCCGAAGCTGGGGATGAACTGAGGATCCAGTGTCGCTCAAATCTTGCCATTCGTGGTTGAGGATGTCCAGCCTGTGAAGTACAAAATGTGTTGTGCGCAAGTGCTGGAGGGACATCTTGTCCAATTCTTAGTGCTTGGTGGCAATCAAAACATATGTCGGTATTGCAAATACATGTTTCTTCATGCGGCCTCATATCATCTTGTTGCATACTTGGTGGTTTTTTAACTATAACTTCTGTGCTTGTTCTGACCGCAAATTCCTTTTTGTACCTAATAATGTTATTTTTTTGGACGAACTGCTTAAACCCTGGCATTTAGTTTTTACCGCTTTTAACAATTTCAATGTTAATCAGAGAATATGTACGTCCAAGCCAGTAAATAATGAATTATTTTGATTATAAATTAAATTATTAATAGAAAAAATAAACCTTTGCAACTTCAGACAATTGATATTCTGGCCTTTTAAACGTCATCAAACATAAAGTTGGAAAATTTTTAAAGCAATGAAAAATGGATATCCAAGCCTATGTACATTATTTTTGTCCCGTTATTCGATACCCAACCACCTGGCATTCTATCACGATGACTGATATGCTTTGAAAATAACCGTGTAAGTGCTGCTCCAGATCCCCGAGTACAGTAATGTTGCAAAATCTATATGTGTTCAAAAGTGATGACTGACGTCATCAGAGCATTTAATTAATACAGTAAAAAGTACAATCTGATAAAGAACTTTTAAGAAGTCCACGTATTGCTTGTTGCGAAGACCGTTTCGCGCATGGAGTGTGAGTAAAATCCACAATTCTTGCCTCATGAATGTATGTCGATCGTGCACATCCCCAAACACCATGCCTCCGAATACAAAAACGAAGCCATCAAGGATTGTTACACCTGCTGATGCCCTGCCTTGTTGGATGAGCTCAGGCCAGGTAACGCGGCACCAGTCGCCACTGCAAGGATCATCATCGCTGTCTGACAAATGTCAACAAAAAAAATTTGAAAAACCGACGCATGTCACTATCGAACGCTTCATTTCCACGAGCCTTCATAATATATTTCAGTCAAGTCACGAGAAGGAAGTCATTGCAGCAGCTGTGCAAAGTCGTAGAATGAAAAGTAATTTTTAATAATAAAACAACAGACCTATAAAGCACAACTACCAAAGTGCTGGCTGCTGACTTGTTCGTTTAACCCATTAAAAATCGAGTAGGTGAGGCTACGCCCATGTGAGTAGACGAGGATGGAGAAATTCACTCGACACAAAATTAGTTATCGCAGTATTGCACTAAACGTGTTGATAGGATGTAGGGAAGTGCACACAATATTATTATTTCTATGTAAGGGAAAGTAGAACGAAAAGCATGTTTTGATAATAAAACAGAAGACCTTTCAAGCACAACTACCCTCAGTGCTGGCTGCTGATCTACTCGATTGAAACATTAAAAATTGAGTAGTGAGGCTGCGAGTATGTGACAATGCAGTGCATTCCATACAGAATGAGTGTTTAAAATATTACAGTAAGCGTATCGATAGAATTCAAGAAGTGCGCGAAGTTATTATTTGGCATGAGGAGAAAAACGTTTCAAAAACTGGTCTCAGGCAACGACGAACGTGAAAGAAACATCTCTGTCAGTGAAATCACCCAATTCCTTAAACAAACCGTTGCTTTAGCAACAACGCACCTTCACCACTCCCGGAAAACACACTGCTTTGATTGATCTTTTCAACCCTGCAACGAAAGTAGCCACGTCGCGCCATGATTGAATATGCAAATTAGCAACACAAGGAACCTCGGTCTATCGGGTATATTTTCATTTTAAATGCTTTGTAAATGAAGTGTTGAAAGTAATAACAGAAGTTGGATTTCCTAAAGAAAGAAGCAAAAAGCCATTGTCAGCCGAAAACGAAATACTTGTATTGGTTGCATCAGAAGGACAGAACCACGAACATGCTAATCATCGAATCGAGCGCGCCACATTACAAAGAATGTGCGCTTTTTTCGATGACATCGGTGGTTTTCACTTTTTCGGAAAAACGTATATTTAAAGAAATACAAAATTGAGCCAATTGCCACAAAATCAAAAAACATTTACAGATTGTAACCTGATGTAAAACAATTTGCAAAAACGAGTAGTGCAAAGTTCGTCAAAATCTACTTGACAAAAAGAGCAAATCTTTTAACCACTATTTATCGAGAGTGGCCATAGCTTAAATTTATTTCCTGCTCTGCACTGGTGAAATTATTGGTGTCAAATGATGAAGTTTGAAGGTTTGGAATGATTCCAATCTATTTATTGAATAATAATTCACAATGCCTGTGTTCTCCGAAAAAATAGAAACACATTGTTCAGCATTTCTCAAAAATTACATCAAAGTGGTAAAAGACCTTACCAGTAAGATATAAGGTACCCTTCATAAAATAAGGGGCTTTGTCCTTGAAATTGCAGCGTTACTGATCCTGTGCCAGATACGACTTCTGGCGTGGCAGATGGTAAAACGTTTCCCCTGCAAACGTATTAGAAAAGATTATTACGCACGTTTGGTCATTGAAAATAATGCAAACGGTCTTTTCTGCTCACACAAAGTGGAATGAAAACTCTTAAAACTCCAGCGAAGTTCAAACTGAACATCATTCGTAAACGTGGATTAGCAATGTCCACACTTTTTCTCATGTTAAATGCAAACGAATTTCTGCTTGCGGTTTGAAAAAAAGCAGAAAATGCAAGAAATCATTACTTCTTAACTCCAAAATAATTTGATTGGTGAAAGTCCACAAAAAACTACTTCGAAGCGTCTTCTTGACTGGGTATTTTGCAATGTACCATAATAGTTTTTTTTCAATAAAAGTATGACGTCTTGCTTCTGAATAGCAGTTTCTTTGCGCAAAAGTGAACAAACTGCGTCAACGAAGCAAAAATCGCTTTTTTACTTGAAAGTAGCCAGCAATGGGGCGAAAACTGAGATTCCATCGAAGACATTCAGGCGCTCGCACCGACATGAAGTTGTGACGTCATCGAACTTTACGTGCAAGACGGAATCCGAGCTTCGTAATAAATCAACAACCAGGCTGGGTTACTAACTTATCAAAACGAATAATGTGATGATTCGTTGGGTCGAAAGTAATCATGAAGGTGATTTCATTTGTTTGCAAGAACATACAAAAATGACAGCAAGATCCATCGATTCACAACGTATTAAAAAAAGCAAAAACCAAAAAACATCGACATTTTAGGCAGAGCGTAAGATAAAAGTCGTGTTAACATGAAAGCATTGTTGAAAAACGTAACTTGAAAACAATGCAAATATTGATCTTGATGTTGATGCTTTCCTGATCCAAAGGGCTATAGAGACCTTTTGCAGCGCAATAAGATTGGTGTCTCCGGAAATACAGTTGTGCCACAGCCAGGTGACAGGTCAGGTCCTGCCAGAAACCCGTGATTAGGCAATTACAACAACAGTGCCGTAGCCAGCTCAAAATTTTAGAGAGGGCCAAACATTTGGGGGGGGAAAGTTTTGATTTTAGGCGAGCAACAGTACTTTGGTTGGGATACCGCCTGTCAAAGCACGAAATGACTAATTATGCTAAAATAATTACACTGGCTACGCCTAAGCAAAGCAAAAGACCCGAAGTACAAACCAAACGTGTTTGTAGACGTCTTTTGAAAATGCTAGAAGGTCCGGCAATGACAAACGTAATCTCAAACTTGAATCGGTTGTTAAAAATGTCTGTGAGAACCAACCATTTAGTTCTAAGATTTCTGTATGGTGGTGAGGTGCTTAGAGGTTTGACGGTTGTATTTTGACAAAGGCAGCGTTGACAACAACCGGCGAAGGAGCTGGTTTCGATAAAAACTTGCAGAAAGCAGTGCTGCTGGTGGTTCTAACAAAGTATTTGAAATAAGTGTTAGTTTGAAGACTGTTTGATGGGGACGACAAATGGTGATTTTGTTGATTACTAAAAGCGTGACGGCATCGCAAGCCAGCGTGAACGCTACTCCCTTGACTCGGCAGGAACAAACCAAACTTCACATAACTTTAACCCACACAACTGAACACACGTTTGAAACGACTTTAATAGGCTATCTTCTCTTAACTGACAATATCGTGCACGGCTCATCACTTCCGCCACAATTAAGCATTCGCAATGATGTCAGGATCGTGGCTTCGTTTTCATCTTTTTTTATCAGTCTACAATTCATTTGTGGATTAGACTGTAGACCAAGGGTCTCCAAACATCATTGTCCGGGAGCCGCGTAAGCTGTTACACAACAGCACCATGGCCGAACATAAACTCCCAGTCCAAAATAAAAGAATATCACAACGTGAATGTGGTTTAATACTAATTTTTCGTAAATATGTTATTTTTGCTATCGGCGAAGTGCCTTTGCGGACCGTGGAAATGGCTTCGTAGACCGGATTTGGCCTACGACCGTTGTTTAGTGACCCCTGCTGCAAACGATTGTGTTGTCATAACATGAGTTCTTGATATGTCTGAAACTCTCTCTGGCAGAGGTTTTGAGCTCGGTGAAATAAACCAGAATGTTGCTGAACACAGAAGAAGTCACCAAGAAGCCTTGTTTTTTATTAACCTCATATTTTGCGGTTGAATGATGGCCGTACAGTCACTGAAGTGCACAACATCTGGTCCAGACGATACTTTGCCTTCGCATTCCGTCAACCTGCAGTAGAGCAAGAGTCAAATGTGATTAGAATTTTCTGAATGCTCCTCTCAGAGCTGCAGACATCGGTTGTCTACATGCAACCTATTACAACAAAACTGCCAGAATAATGTTGAAGTTCCAATCCAGGGCATGGTAAATATTGATCGGTAAGAATGGCGCTCTTCACTTGATAGCTTTTACGAAAATTGACCTAATAGTGACGTAACTAACTGAAATATCATGTTCTTCGCGAATAAAAGCCATGGTTTGCCCCTGACAAGGTCGTAACGAGGTTAGATGGCGCCCCCATTTTCGAACCTAAGGTCTTTCGGAAGCAAATGTACTATTTTGAAGAAAGTGCTTGCAACATTGTTGGGACTTTTCAGCGCCTCCTGCAGCGATTCCGAGCCCCCATAGTGATTCGGCACCCGGGGAATAATGTACCCCTTGCCTTCCTTGTTACGACCCTGTATTAGAAGCTCCAGGCAGCTTTCGATGGATCTTTGAAAGTAGCAAAGCTCGCTTTGGCGGTTGGAGGTATCAGTAAACGTTTGCGAACAATCATTTGCTAAACGCTTGGCTGTCAGGATCAAGAGCAAAGGTAAAGGGAATCTTTATTTTGCTTTAACAACGACATTCACCGGACTGTGTTTGGGATTCTTTCATGTGGGATCGAAAACCATTTGCTGCAAAACGCCATTATTGTTGCTATTTCCAACTCACGCCTGTTGTGGCCAAGGTTTCGTACAAGTCAGATCCATGACGTTTGGAATTTTGCAAAATGTCTCGATTTTTTTAAATAAGCTGAAGAAAATGACAGACTGAACTTGATCAATCAAAACAAAACTACGTATCTGCTGAATCACTGTAATTTCCCTTGGTAAACTTTGTCCTTATTTGCTGTTTTCATTGCTTTACGTTTTTCTTTTGTATACTGTATTTGTATCTTTACCGTTTTCTCCTGTTTATCTGTGTCCCCCGAATGTGTCTTCTCTGAACATTCCATTTGAGAGTATCTGGATAACCTAAGTTTTTTTTCGGTCAGGTAACTTCCAACTTGTGAATACTTTCAACTGTTTACAGACTGTATTTGTTTTCACTGTTTCGCATCCGGGCATTTTACAGTGAACAGTACACCCCTAGGGGAGCAGCTGCCCCTCGCAGACACTTATTTGTTACACCTGTGTCGATATCGTTCGCATTCGTGAGAGTCTCTAACCTTCGTTAATCTGAAGAAGCGTGAAAATGAGCAAGTGCAGACCTTGCCGATATAACAATTCTCTTAGCACTAAAAGATATGAAATTAAGCCTATTTTGCTGACGTCACAGAATAATTTATTTGCAAAGCACTGATTCATGATAAAGGTTCATGTTTTGATTTGAATTTCATATTTCGATCTCTGTGGGAAGGCGGTGGAACACACGAGGGTATTGATAAATCGTAACAGGTAGTTTTTTGTGAACCAAAAACAATGAAACAAACAATACACATGCCAAAGCAGGTCTGATTGGCTGCAGTGACAATAAGCCTACAACTGATTGAATATAAGACCTGTCCAATACGAAGTTAAAATTGTTTGATAATTTGTTTTCAGTTTCAAAAAGAAATACCACATTTAGGAAAAACGCGACAGTTTGCTTATCAAAAAATTTCGCTAGACGTCAGCGGAGTTGTCATATGAGATGCAATTACACAAAAATTGTCTGCACAGCTCAATCGGTTTCTGCAAAACACACAAAATAACAGTACGTACTTCGAAAAACAATGACGGTACTTACAAGAATCGGCCAATGCAGTCCTGGCACTCATTGCCTGCATAACCATCGTTGCATGTGCAGGTTTCGTAAGGACAGTACCCGTTATAGCAGTTATCAATGCACTGGAAGGTAGAACAACATTATTTCCCATTAAAACAGTTTCACATTCTGTGAAGATCTGTCGGTCGTTAAAAGACACCACGAAAAGAAACTGTTTGTTTGTTACTGGAAAAACTAAAAAGACATTCACCAGACACAAATCCAACCTTATCAATGCTACTTTTCAAAAAAGCAAAATGATAGCCCCAGTGCAGAAAGATTAATAATTAAAGAACCATTTTGCTTAGTTAGGATAGCCAATTTGTAACGAAAAAAGTCGTAAACACGATTTGGTTACAATTGTAAACGAGAAAGTAAATGAAATTACGAAAAAAAGGTAAATAGCAGTTTACCTCAATTTTTTTTTTATCTCATAAAACCTTTTTTTACTTTGCTCACCCACAGGTGATTCTTTGTATATTGATATCCGGATCTGGCAAGTGACCCGGTAAAGTCTGATTATATTACATAACGTAACAACATAAACTCACCTGAAGGGAAGCTCGGGTGAAAAACAACGATGAAGACACAACGAAAATTGTGAAATATGTCCTTTTTCTCAACATTTTGGGCAGAACCAACCGCTATTAAGTAATTCTGTCACATTGTCACTGAGACATAATTTTTCTGCAGTGAAAAAACGTCTGGCGTCAAACGACTCTGTAGGATGTTTACTGTCCGTTCACTATAATCTATCTTACAATAAATCAGTGTTTCCTAACCTTCTTAGGCTTTGCGAACCCCACAGAAGAGAGATAGATTGCGGTAAAAAATGCCGAACGCAAGAAATTTGCTTTATGGTTTGATGACTCTGAAAATGTGTAATGATATTTGGAAAACCTGCCACCACACGCCACCTGTGAGCACTGTAAATGACACTCCACGGTGGCGTGGCACCAAGTTGGGAGCCACTGGAAAACGGCACACTTACTCATATTTGTTTAGGCATCTGACAATTAATTAGTTAATCTCCTAACGAATCTCTAGGGATCAGCTAATTAATTAGCATTTTTTTGGCCATAAAGTGCCAACCACAAACGCTAGAAAGCCAGTCAAGAGCTCTGAAGATGCGGATTTTCACCTAGTTTATTAAGAAAAGAACGAAATTACCACTTGAATTTTTTTATCAGTTCCCCATGACGTCATCCGAAAATTCCTTGACCCCCACCAACATAAGAAATCACCCCAAAAAAAGTTTAAACCTTCAAGATCCAGAATTTTTCAAATCGATCCTAGGAACCACTTTGATTGTTTAGAGGGCTTGAACAATTCTCTACTAGCTGTATTGATTGAAGAGTTATGACTGGACAAAATCAAATCCATTGTAGCGACAAAATCAAATCCATTGTAGCGACAAAATCAAATCCATTGTAGCGACAAAATCAAATCCATTGTAGCGGCTGAACGGGTTGCTGTTGGTCCAAAATCTGCGGCGGGACTTTGCAAATATAGAAAGTTAGTCAATCAATTGTTCCATGCGCTGCCTTCAACAAATATTAAGAGGAGAGATGTAAGTTGTTTACAACTGTTCCCTTCAAAATACAGTATTGCCTTCGATTCCTTCAAGATTTCAGGAAACATCTCAGAGTCGTGGACGTCCTAATGACATCAAACGTTGTTTTTCTTTCGACACTCCGGATCCTTGGTTTGCTGTTCCTAGCTTTTCTGTCCAGTGCACATCGAGTAAGGCAATACCACGAAAGACAAGCATGTTGCAAAAATTGTTAGACCTAACTTCCTCTTACTGGGCTATAAGCTGTACAATGGCTTCCTACGGAAAGTACCCGTCAGACATATTATCTTTGATTTAGACATCTGAAAATGTAGCTGCGTTTACTTGAGTGTAATCAAACATGGCCGCGTATTTCCATTAATAAGCACTATTCATTCCTTCACTACAGCGCATAACTTTGCCTACCTTGAATAAGCTGTGAAGAGTCGGGAGCCTATTCCCACCAGGTCCAAGTTAATTATTAACGAAAATGCTGCGTGTTTGCGTTGTTGGCGGATTGGAAATCTGGTCAGAACGCGCGACGAGGTGTAGTGTTTCTTTCACATATTACAACGTAGCAAATTAGGATGAAGTACTTTGACTGAAATCATGCATTATGCAAATGCATTCTGATATGATGGAAACATTAAAAAATAGTTTGCCCCCATCTGGAGGGTGCGGTCCACTATCTCAGTGATACTGACCCGCAGGTAACTTAGAATCAAGTTGGTGTTTATTCTCACGAAATTGGTTTGAAGTTTCCATAATCCATTAAATATACTTGCGTTTCATCTCACGTCATGCAAGCTGGGTGATATTCATCTCTCTATCGACACCTATCTGTATTTGGTGGCACCGCATTCTATATTTCTGCAATTTAACATGGCGCAGCTTATGATTTGACACAAATATGAAAAACTCGAAACAGAGTTCTACGTTCATGGTCTAGCCAGAATTTCACATCGTCAGCTGTTAGCTTGATACACGGAGTTCTGCTTGTTTTCGTTTCTCAACCTGTGTGCCGCGAGAGTTTTTCGTGTGTGCCGTCAAGATTTTAAGCACATTTGCTGCACTAATTGGATGAAATAGCGCCGCGGATATGCATAGATTTTTGCAGTGTGGCATAGTGTTGAAAAGTTTCAGAAGCACATACCTGAAACAGTTGACGCGTATTGAGTCAAGCTTTGCCATCCAGGCATCCACCCGGGTTCTTTCCTGTCTTGTGACAATTACATGACAATTACAATTACAGCATTGTTCAGCGGTTACCTGGCGACGTTACGGATGCGGAGGTGAACAGCAGCAAACGTTGCAGGCTCCTTTCGACCAGCAAGACAATTGCGGCCTGTCTTTCAAAAGTGTTTCGTCGTATCTTATCCTGCTATCAGGTGCAACTGAGCAAAGAAGGTCCGCAACCACAGTGGAGGGCGACACGTCACCATTGCCTGACAAAAATGCTATCATGAATTTCGGCATTTGGCTTCGGACTGTGGTCACACTTCACAGTAAAACGTTTTTGGAAAAAATGGTTTCACGTTTTCACTGTAGACAGAGGGACGTCAAGAGACTATTGTTTTTCTTTACGGAAGGCCGCTTTTTCAAGATTCGAGAGACTTTGGCAGGAACATTGTTCTTCGATGGGCCATTGGAGCATTGGGATGTTTGAAAACATATTTACAGTTAAATATTAATCATGAAAAGTCTCCTTCCCCGATCAGGTACGGAAAGCCAATTTGGGAAAAAGAAATTTTCAACTTAATTATACAAATACTGTAATTACAATTCATATGATTCTTTCAGTAGTTGATTGGTTTTGCGCTATGTCCAACAATGCTATATGCTATGCAGCAGGTATCCACATAAGGTTATGTATTTTTCTGAACAAAAATTACATGTATTTCAGTATTTTGCTGAAACAAACTTTCAGCAGCTACAACGTGAATGTTTATTGTCAAATACTGCTTACTAAAGAAAGTTGAAACACGCAGTAAATATTAACACCGTTTCTTGACTCTTTCACCGTCTGCTTTCTTACAGTTGCATTTCATTTACAATTCCCGCTTGCATTTGTGCGGTTTTCTGCAGCGAAAAGTGAACTGATAAAACATGTTGAAACTTAGCAGCAATAAAATAAAACTTACCGAAAGTTTGCTATCTCCCATAACACAGGTCGCAAATGAAAGAAATCAATTTCAAATGTCCTCCCTGGCAACGCGCACTATACTAGTGCGGATGCTGTACAATGGAGCAGTCGAAAAAAATACCACTACGCATCGCCAGTGCGGTCACTGCACGAGAAAACCCCTCAAACAGATCAACGAACTGCAACAAGCCATAGTTACGTAAAACCTTTACGAACTGGCTTCAGCACACATGCCCCTGACCCAGTGGTTTGTAACCTGGGGCCGCGACCCCCGTGGGGGGCGTTTGCCTATTTTTAGGGATAGCGACTGCTAAAAATTTTTATAAATTCTTCTATTTTATGTATTTCGTATGCGGAACTACTTTTCGTTGTACACAAAATAATAGGGTCACGTGACAGAAAGGTTAGTCTGCTTTTTCATTCAAAGTCGTTTCAAGTGCGATTCTGACCGTTGCAGTACTATTGCGTTTGGCTACGCACGCATAACTTTGTGACGTAACAATGTGCTGTGTTTGTAAATTATATACCTACAATTATGCTGCGGGGTTGTTTCCATCTGGCACGGGTCCCTTTCACTGATGCTGCCATGTGCATGAATTTCATAAATGAGTCAATGTTCAACGTAGTGATGTTGTAAGTTATTTTTTGTCATTGTGATTTTCTATTGTGCAAACACAACTACATTTGATGAGCCTGACTGGAAATTTTCGGAAGGGAGTTGTTAGGTAAAATTGAGTTGCAAAATGTGTCGCTGCAAGAAAAGGTTTGAAAACCACTGCCATGACCACTTTCAAACAGGCAGTCAAATTTTATTGCAAGTCCCATTCAGTAACGCGAGCGCATATTTTGGAGCAAGGTATAGGAAACTGTCGACCCACACGCAGGGGCGGATTAACCATTGGGCAAACCGGGAAGATGCCCGGGGCCTCGCGCTTTGTGGGGCCTCGAGCGTGAATATCAAAAACTCCTTTACTGGTTTTTCATATTTTACGCTGTTCATCACGCGTCGAAATTGTAGAGCTTTTGATGACTGCCTTTAGTAAATAGTATAAGGAAACTTTCGAATTTATCGTTTTTGAGTGTCGTAAAAAATTGATCCAAACAGCACCACGCTTTATGGGTTCCCATTCAGTGATTTCAAATAAATCTAGATTTCACACAAAAAACATATTCGTACAAAAAAAGCAGAAATCTTCTGTTATGAACAAAAGCATATATGACTGTGCTTATTTGAATTGAAATGATAATCGAATACTGATTTAATTACAGTTCCCATTCCAAATTTCCTTCTGCAGCGCAAACATTAACATCTGAACGACCTGTTTGCTGCTCAAGCCGATTTTCATAACGCTGGTAACATACCCCGTTGATGATATCTCTCACTATAATTGTAGGAGTGCATTTGTTATTATACTAAGAAATTTTGTTCAGTTTTGAACTGCAGTGGGATCTAAAATCCCACAAAAAGTATAATCTCAATGTCTTCTTCCTGTAATTGAAAATTGTTTTTTAATTTGTATATATAGGGAAACATCGAAATTTAAACAATCATTGTTAACCCTTGTTTCACCAGGTTCTTCAATTGGCATTAGAGACAATAACATTATATACAGTATATATAACACCGACGTTTAAAAGAAGTAGGCTTACATTTATTTTGATCGTTGATACGCTTAAACAAGCCACCAGGAAAAGATTTGAAACATACAAGACAGTCTGCACAAGGTCTGGCTTTTTGCGATGTTTGACAAAATTTCAGTAAGTTCAGAACGTTGAGAGAGGCATCATCCAACTTAATGGCGTGTTATCCCGAAGAGTTAGAGACTGCTTTGGCAGAAGAACTTGCGCAATTTGCAGCCCTCTTCAACGTCATTTTGAACAAGCAAAGAGCTAATCTTGATCACAATGGCGGAAGATTTGTAGAATTGCGAATGCATTCGTTTATTATGGAAAATTGCTGCACTCTGCTGTTCCAAATACTGAAATTGCTCTTCGCATATACTTGTGCCTCATGGTTTCCAAATGTACTGGAGAGCGGTCTTTTTCAAAGTTGCGTAGAATTAAGAATTATCTTCTAAGTTCAATTGGGCGAGAAAAAGTAAGCATGCTGTCTCTAATGAGCGTGGACTGTGCGATTCTTGGAGATACGGACTTTGAGACAATCATCAACGATCTCGCGTGCAAAGGAAAGCGGCCTCATGACACTTTCCGTACCTGACTTTTTTTCAAACAGCACACATTCACAGAGTAACAGAGACCAGGGTCACTTCAATAAGTTCGTTACTAAGTAGGCCTATTCTTCGCAATCTAACGCTTTTGCAATCACCGTTTATGGCGCTAACGTAGCAATTAGTTGCGAATTGCTTGCCGTGATCGTGAGGGTATCAGTTTTAGATCAAACAAAGCGCTGTTGTTCACTAGATCACGGAACAGTTAATGTAGGGAGTGGCGTAATATTCCGGTTTCCAAAACTCATATTTTTGGAGAACCTGAAATACCGCTCGTACAAAGTTTTTTTGCTGTTTCATACCTTCGAGGTGTACTCTTTAAGAATCTGAATAATGCCACTCTGTCATCCTTGGGCAATATCCCAATATGGAAATTAAGGCCGCCATTACGGAAAATCCTTCTTTCGTCAATATCTCAGCCACCGTGCATGGTATCAAAATAATTTGGTGCTCATCCCAATGGTTTGAGGGGTAAAGAATAAGATTAAGCCATTTCAGTAAAGATTCCACCTTTATTTTTTGCTGAATACGCATATTGAGACCGTCAATACAAAAAATCCCGTTTTCGTCCATATCTCAGTACCGTATTTATTCGGTTGCTACCCGCCCTTGCTTATGAGCCGCATGAAATGGTGTTAAAAATTAATATAAGCCGCATTAGAACCAGGGCTGCTGAGCCGGAGCCAGAGTCGGCCATGTTCGGTGGCGCCGGAACTGCTTTTAAAAGTTAGCTGGAGCCGGAGCTGGTGGTTAATTCAGCAGCTCCGGTTCCGGACCTTTTCTGCGCACTGACAGTTGCCACGGTTCGCTCATTCTGCGCGACTAATTAATTTGATCGAAATAGGTCGCCGTGGCGAAATCCGAGGGCCTGTTCTATCGGGGATTAAGGTCATAATGCGTTTTTGTTTCAAGTTGGGACTTGTTCTAGTCACATCCAGGGCTCCCATTTGGTAATTTCTAATAAACCCAGATTGTTCATGAAAAGAAAACATTTATCTTCCAAAAAGAACAGAAATGCAAAAAGACACATGAATGCAAATACATGAGGTAAAACGTGATTAAAATACTGATTTACTTGTATCAACATTGTTTCAACTGGTAGCAAAAAGATTGTTTTTGTGATGCAACTTTCTGTTTGAACAAATTAACCACATACGAACCGACGTACATGGTCACCTCCAAATTCAATTTTCTCTAAGTGTAGGCTGCCAAATTGCATCAGTTTTGATGTTTTTGATCAGTGCTTCTGCAAAGTTGGAACTAGATCATGTGAAACACTACGCAGTTGCGCTAAGGTTTAGGGGGCCTTGCGTTCATTTAATCCGGCCCTGCTCATAGGTTTACCTTCACCAGTACCTGTACTTGGAGATGTTTCCTGTTTTTGTTGCTGGGTGCCTTGATTTTAGAAAAAGTTTGGCAATTTTCAATTTCACGCATCTTGCAGATTTGGAAACACACAGATTTATCACGCCAACAATCTGTTTTTTCTTTTTATTTTTTTTCTTCTTTTTTAATCATCTGTATTTTCTTTTATTTTGCAATATGTTTTTTCTTTTTTCTTTAATAGTTTTTCTGCATAATTTATCTGCAGGGCAGCTCTCTCTGCGAATGCAACCTATGCTCTAAGCTTATGAAAAACTGTCGTCACCATTCAGATTCACGCATTAAATGCACAGGAAATATAACAATAAGCACAAACAAGTGCTTCGAAACACTTCAAGATTTTATTTCGCTCAAGTGCTAACACTTATTGATAGTGGGCAAACAGAATGAAAACAAAGAAATAAAACGAAACCAATACGATTAGAAAGAAAATCACAGCTGGAGACATTGGCAGGATGAAGAGACAAATCATGCAAGAACATGGGACAACCACTAACAACCTCTATTTGCGTTACTCTAAAAAATAAATCGCTTCTGTATAATGCACGTCGCGCAACAGCTATAGCATTCTTTTAAAGTATTGTAAAATTGATGAAGTACAATGCACTAGGACTTTTTAATTTCAGGCACACACATAAAATGGTTCAAATACTGAGAATACCTGAAGTGATAATTCTGGTATTTCCAATATATGTTTGTTTTCTAGAATAAAGAACCAAACACAAGAACATTGGTCCATTCCAATAGATGTCTCAGCAAAAAAAATATTTTTTTGAGAGACATCTTTGCCCAGAAACATTAGGGCAGGTTTTTGGGTATGTTACAGATTTTTTTCAAATCATGCATCTTGAATTAGACAGCTTTTCTGTGAGAATGAATCACTTTCACGCTGGCGTGTCTGGATATTTGTTTTTTTTAATTGAACCACATTTTAAACAAATGCACGTTTATCACGTCAGTAAAAGTCCACGTCAGCCTAAAACAAAGCCGGAATTATCGTAACCGGGTCTTGAGCGGCCATCCCTCCTCCAGAGAAACAACTTGGAAATTTTTAGAAAAGATTTCTTCTTTAAATTGTCTGTATATGGACTACAACGCTGTGGTGAACCGTCATTTGCGTTGTAATTCATCTTGAGTCCGAGGCAGGAACCAAAGGCCAGCGCTGGGCCCACGGGCTGCCTAGATGTAAAAGAGTCACTTATGAAAATGTGAAGTGCGGTAAGAAAGCACTTTATAGGTAATAATCACCGATAAAGAAATTTGAATGCTGAAGATTCCAGAAAAAATTAACACGATAATATTGGCATAAAATTTTTATTTTGCTTAGCTTTGTATTGGCTATTTTCAGGATGAATCTACAGGAATCAAACAAAAAAGCCAAGAGCATCTTTCCGGCATAGTTTGATGGTTTCCAATAGAGTTTACCCTCAATCTGTGTCTGTAATCGTCGTACATAGATGAAGATTGCACAACTTTATGAAACTTCAACAGCAAGCTAGACATTTAACTTTGCTACGAATTGTCGTTTGGGGCTGAATAACAGTGATAAAATACAAACAACAACAATACATTATTTTACCCTTCGTCTCTTGGCAACCAGAGCAATGTGGTGTATACAGCAGCTTCTAGACAAGAGCATGTTTCTTCAACAACCACAGCATTCTCCTGCACAGCAAGACAAGAGAAATGAGAATGTTAGCTTTGAACGCGACGCGGTATTTCCTATATAATATTTACTTACTTCAATATTTCTGTTTGTTTCGCGACGTTCCTTCTCAGGTTTGATCCCATCTTCGATGTCAAAGTGTACGACGTTGATTGGCCGAGTTGCCATGCGTTGCAGTTCCATTTGACTATCCTGTGGTGCAAAAGTGAATAGGTCTGAAGCCTTTACTCCGCCATTATTTTCAGGCCTCATCAATCATAATTGCAATTACAAATGGTCTTTGCTCGTTTATGGTTTGGAAAACATTCTTGAATTGCTTTCAAATTTCTGGGCAACTGCTTCAACTGTAAAAAAATTAGGAGAAAACAATTCTGCTCTAGACCAACTTGCTACAAAAGGGCTTCTTAGGATGCATCCTATGGTGTACTGCAGCAGCTACAAGGGCGCATGCGTTTGGAGGAGTGCACAGGGTTCACTATAAAATCTGTAGTTGTGCATGGTGATAGAAGTGTTTAGAGAGATGTACCTTGGCTGACTTTAGGATGTAACAATGAAGACAAACTTTGTTCTGTCTAAAGATTGCTTTATTAAAAGGCTCTCCTAAAAAAACACGTTAAGTATGTTGCTCATTCTTACAAAGGATCATCTCAGCATATCACCTGCAGGCAACATTTGGCAACAAACGTTTATCTGTTACGGTATAAACAAGCTATCGTGTCGCTTATGAAAGAGGCAGTCTCACCATCGTTCGATTACAAACTTTATTTAGAATTCGCCATCAAAATCTACAAAATCGCCATCTACAATTCGCCATCAAAATGACATCATCAGTTGCATTGACTGTTTGCTCAACAGAACATTCTGTGCCAAATGTAACGTTAGATCAACAGTGTTCAATAAGCAACTGTTTATGCAACTCATTTTAAGGAATGACGCTTGAGGTTTACAACAAGTTTTTGATCTCACAGAAGATGAAGTACTACTTGATCTCGGGTCAGACATATGTCAGAAAGTTACGCTTAAAGGAATGCCATATGTTGATTTTTAACATGAAAAGCTGTCCAAACCTGATTGCAAGAAGCTGTTTGAAGAAGTTATTTCCCTACTGATTCAAATATCTTTAACGTTCTTGTGTGAAAGCGGATTTCAGGCTTAAAGCGAAATAAAATGCATGAAAAGATATACAATCGAGAATTTAAATGCAAGGGGTACTTGAAACGGATTTAATTAATCGCTATGATTTGTTTGTCGAAAGATTGCAATAGCATAAAAGTCATTTTGTGATGATAAACGGCCTCTGTTGTATTTTGACAATTTTCTTTAAATAACTGCTTTTCATATTTGTGGATAAATAAACCGAAATAACGGTTTTGCGATGCTTTTGACGTTTGTATGCATGACCTCTGATTTTTGATTGTGTCGAAAGCACTATGAGGGTGAAATTTCTAAGATCTTTTGACAGTTTTCAGTTGCTTCAAACTTACAAAGCAGGCAATAAACAGTTTTATAAATTACAGTAAACCTAGTTGCTGTTTCTCACGAGTTGGAGATAACATTGGATTCAACCTTGTGTTTACCGTCTCCCTTGATATCACTGGACAAAACCATAAAAAGATCACGAAGAATGTTTCGATATTGTTTGATATAATCTTAGGTGGAGTAATGAAACTTCTTTTAGCCTTAGACAAATTAGCCAAACTACTCGTTTTGAAATGAGCAAAAGGCCTGTTTATTCAAATTGCTTTATTAGCGATGTTTCTACTGTATACTCTGATTTAGTTTTCTATCTACTGTCTGTGTGAAAAAATAACGTTGAAGAAATTTGCAAATGAGCGAACAACATCAGACAAAAACCGGTTGCTTACCACGATTCGATGACGACGAACAATCATTTCATTGACTTTCCAAAGGAGGAAGGCAACAAGCAGCATAGCGGCTAAACATCTGTGATCATAAAAATGCAAAGATTGTTTTTTGACAGCGTTGAACGTCTTATTTTCAATCGAGCATGAACTCAATTCCTCTGGTGCGGAGCATTTTATTGGTAAAAGAAGTAAAAACATTCGGTCCAAAAAGCATACAAACGTCGATGTTTAGAAGTATCTACACACCATGTTTTTAAAAGCAATTTCGCTGTAATCAACATGACGTGCTAGAAAATATGGCATGCAATTTTGGAGATATGTTGCTGCTATTTTAAAGTTCTGAATGAGATGTTTTCATTAACGAAAAGACTACTTCCCTCAAAAACATAGATCATGATGCAAAGGTTATTTCAAAGATCTTTTGAACCGCCTGGCTATCACAGCATCAGACACAGTTGAGGCACATTTTGGGGAGGAAAATACCATATCACTGTAATTGAAGTCTTTAAGCTGTCTAAACACAGAAGCATAAAAAATTGGGAAGGCTGCAGGTTACGATGAAATTCGATCTGAAATGCTAAAATCCTTTAGGGAATTATTTTTTGGCTGACTCGTGTGTATCAAGTGGCCTGGTGTTCTGGAAAAGCGACGAATGATTGGCAAGATAGAGAGATTATCCCTGTACACATGAAGGAAAACAGGAGTGAATGCAGAAAGTATCGGAGCATCTCTTTCCTCAGCCACCCTGGAAAAGTGTACGCCAAATGAAGTTCCTTGAAAACAGTTGCCAAGAAATAATTGAACTATAGTTGAACTATAACCAGTGCGGTTTTTGTCCTGGCCGTAGCATTACAGACCAAATTTTCACACTCCGGCAAATTTGCGAGAAATCTTGGAAGTATGCCAAATATGTCTAGGCTTGCCTGGTAGGCCTCAAAAAACTTTGGACTGAGACCCTGGCGAAAAGCATTGAGGAGTGTTTCAAAAGTACGGTGCTGACGGCAGTCTGTTACTGGCCGCCAAGTCATTGTGTTCCTGCTTAGACGTTGGTGTACGTGTCGGCGGATTTAAATCACAACCGTTCACCCTGGATGTTGGACTCCGTCTATGATGTGTGCTGTAACCACTCTTCATTGTCTATACGAATTGGATAGACCAGCGTGGTCCAAACACTGGCGTGGTCCAAACACCGGACAGTTTTTGTGCGGCCTGCGAACACTTTCTATATGCCATATGATATATTACACAAAATCATAAATGCAGTTTTAGCCACACAACCCTTGCAAGTCACACGTCATTGAAGTGCAGGTCAATATGTACTATTAGGAGGTAACAATATCTTTTTACAATTCATGACGTTACAATAGCTAACATCTAGGTTGGGCTAACGCTGCAGTACTCTTTGACCAGAAAATATGTGTTTGTTTTTTATCTTGGTTGTAAGCATAGACTCTGCAATCAATTTTCGAGTTAGACTAGAAGTGTTTTTCAACCGGGGTTCCGCGGAATCTGAGGGTTCCGTGAGTGGCTACCAGGGGTTCCGCTGAAACAGACCGAAATTGCCGGGGACGAAATTCCAACCACATATCTGTGCAGTTGAAGCAATACCACCGTTTCACAGTATCCTTGCCACTATGAATCGTATTGAAACATCTGTTTATCCATTGCTTTGACTTACTGCTCCCTTTGTATTCACATGCGCTAAGGCGTGAATTGCCATTGAACGTAACTCCCTTTTTTTCTCTGATAAAATATAAATGCGACATTTCTGGTTCATTACAGAAAGCAGGATAGACAATTTACATAGGGTTCCATGAGCAATGCAAACACTTGCGGAAGGTTTCGCTGAAGCAAAATGGTTGAAAAACGCTGGATTAGAAGATGTGCATTGTGGAAGTAAAGAAGTGATATGCAGTTAAGTATAGCAATTTCACAAAAAATGAGTGGCAAAAGAGAAGTTTCTGAGAAAACGAAAGTTCATTTCCGACAGAGAGCAAACCACAGTGTTTTGTGAGGTTGCAAGCAGCGCCGTATCAGCCCAACTCTGCTCCCCAGAATCCTTAAAAGGGCGCCCTAATGGTGATTTACAAAAAAACGTTTTCGACGTTATGCTACATCTCGAGGCCGAATGGCCTTCAAAACAAAATATTCTAATTTCAGACATAATTTTGGCAGAACAAGGCCCGTAGCCAGGTTTTAAGGTTTGGAGGGGTAAAATACCTGTTTATGGGGGAAAGATTTTAATATTTATCATATGTTTGAAACAAATTTGTCTGAGCACAACAAAATTTGAGGGGGCACAAAAAAGATTTGGGGGTAACTGTCCCCGAATTCCCCACATCTCAGCGGAACTGGGCAGAACCGTTGTCTTCCATTGGGGGCCTTCATGTTTGTGCAGGGGGTTAGATATTCTGAAAATTTGTTTTTACTTCACAACATGAACAGCATTTGCAGATTGTGCAAATTAATTATAAATCTTTTCCCGCAAATACGCATAATAGGCTCGTAGTTTCCAACTAAAATTTTGTGAACCAGCTTAACAAAAGGATTTCATCAACACTAAAAAAGCCTTCAAAAAACTATACACGTTTTATTTCGAGACGTTTCGGATTATTCTTAATCCATCTTCAGTCAGAAAATAAAACGCAAACCCAAGACAGCCAGCCACGTCAAAATTGCTGAAAGCAAATGCAGGGCCAAAAGTTATGCAGAGAATATTAAAACAAAATCTACGTAAGGC
>JGI24158J21664_10000927_pt1 | contig 30362 bp, 23 predicted proteins | sample Ectturendosymbi3_FD_21664 | JGI IMG/M metagenome (IMG submission 21664)
GCATCCGTTTGATAGGTACTTTCCGCCGGGGAAGAACCCTTGGACCTTGTCGATTTTCCGAATTGGTGACACATGTAATGGCCTAGCGCCATTACACACCTTAAAACGTCACTAAGGTTCATAATTGCTCTTTTCGAACCTTAATTGGTGATCTTGATGAGATTTTGCAACTGGGTATCAGCGACTGGCATTCGACATTTTGTAAATCGTAATTATTAGCATCCGCTGGCGTTTGACATTTTGTAAATGTTACGTGAAATTCCAACCTCAGTTTACGCCCTCAAAATGCTGCGCCCGGGGGCAGATGTCTCCCCGCCCCCCTGGCTACACTACTGTCTTCAAGACAGAATAACAAGTTTGCTTCAAGTCATGAATACAGCCAAATATATTCAAGTCGAACCATGCTATGAAAACTGTCATATTGGCATTACTTCGACAAATAACACATGAAGTGAAATGTTGAATCCAGTGCCATACTTTTCCAAGCATTCGATTCAGTCGTACGCCGCTTTAGCAGTAGCAGTAGCCAATGCTTCGAAGCCCCAACTGCTTCAAATTTGTCGCTGATGCTGAGTTTTTACCGAACTAACGTGGAACCAATCGATCAGGTCAAAAGCAACCTGATTCAAATCTTTTCTAATGCTGCTAGCTTACCGCAAACAAATCATCCAAAATCAGCGCAAAACAGTGAGAAGAGCAGTTACTACCAACGTGTACTGATGGAAGAGCTCTTGCGAACTTTTTCTTTGGCCACCACTTACGCCAAAGTAGCGAATAGCGGTAAAATGGTGATAGCTCGCTACCGCATCCGTTATTCTTTTCAAAAAAGAGCGGCGCTATCGCTGACGACACTGGAAAATTAGCTCGCTACAGCAGCTCGCTATTTTAGCAGCCTGCTACTGCCCCGCTTTGCCAGTACGATTTCTTTGGACGCGGAGATTCGAGCCCGGATTGGGAAAGCTCCAACAGTTTTCTGTCAACTGTGTTCACAAGCATGGCATAATCACAAGCGTTCACTTCGCCTAACTCTACACTCGAGCTTAGGAATCTCGTGCTTGTGCTTGTTGTTCTCCCAGCGACTCTTGTATGTTAGAGTCCTCCTGCACAGTACTGTACGGAAACCCGTACCACCTACCACTACCACCGTCTTGAACATCGTTTGAATGACGTCCACGTTCGCTGTTTCCTTTCTACGAGTATGTTAGGCGCCTCGCAACACTATAGTGTACTCAGGAACTTTGTGATGAATCCCAACGACAGCACTGGGATCACAGTAACACCAGGCTGAAAATCCGCCCAACGCGTCTGCGCTGAGCAGGACATTCTTCTTTTTAGCCAGATGACCAAACCACCGCTCGGCCGCACTAGATCTCGGGGCAGGTGTTGAGCTGCAATTCGGTTGTTTCATCGTCCAGAACCGTTAGGTCATGCAGTCCATGGGGGGTCGATGGATTGGACATTGAAGGACAAAGTGGTCGACGGTTTGTTCTTCTGCGCCACACTCACAGGCCGCAGCGGAAGCCACACCCCATTTNTACAAATATGAGCGGCAACGCCNGACGCCGGTACGGAGGCGGTTANGTCGGACCCAGGCTCTTCTTGGGAGGGTCGGTGCCGGTGTCGAGGATGAAAATGCGGAGTCTTGTGGGGTTGACAGCCCACTCCGCATTGCATTGGTGATCCACCCATTGCGCCGCACGTATGTTGTTATTGTTAGAGGAACTAATGCGTTGATGTGTGGCGGATACAAATGCGTGTCTGGATTTGAGTCGCCGTGCATTTACACTCGATGGCCAGGTGAACGTTGAGTGGAGCACGTGTCTAGGCCCCATGGCACGGCGTGCTAAAGATAATGTTCCTCCGATGCGACGAAGCTCAGGAGGTTGGATGCTTGCGAGGATGGGAGGATTGTCCACTGGTGTAGGACGCAGGCATCCAGTCACAATTCGCAAGGCATCGTTGATGGTGGGCTCGATGAGGCAGGCATGAGCACTGCGGCACCAGACAAGAGTGCAGTACTCTGCAGTTGAATGCACCAGGGCTAGGGTGGTTGTTCGCAGAGTTGTTGCTGAAGCACTCCAACCGGAGCCAGCAAGCCACCTCAGGAGCACGACGCGTGATGTCATCTTGCGAAGTGACTCAAGGTGTCGGAGGTGCGTGAGCCACCTGACCAACGTTGCTCCGCGGTATTTGGGCTCGGAGCAGAAGGGCAGGGTCTCGTTATTGAAGTTGATTTTCAGCTCACGTCTAGGTCTTTGTTGTTAAGATGGAAGACTGCCGACACCGTTTTTTGTGGTGCTGACCTTTAGCTTCCAAGTCTGGAGGTATTAACCTACGGTTGACATGTCCTTGCTCAGCACCCCTTCCATTGCCTGCCAATCTCCATTAGCATGCATGATTGCCAGGTAGTCAGTATATGCATACTTTCTGGAGACGGTGGTTGGCAGGTCAGAGATGTAGCTGTTGAATAGAAGGGTCTCCAGGACAGATCCCTGTGTGACGCCGTTCTTGAAGCGAAGTAACCTGCTCCTTTTACCGTTTCCGCTGGTAAGGGTAAAGCTGCGATTTCCAACCATCTCCATGATCATGCGGACCATGTGTCTATCAGGTCATGTGAAGGGGCAAGAAGAGTGCAATGTCACAGTCTTGAGATAAGAACCACAGTACTAGAAGACTGCAGTTTTTGATTATTGAAACAAAAATCTTATAATTATTTCCTGATGATATTAATCCTTTTGAGGGAATATTACGTTGTGTTTTCGTTCACATCAATTGCATATTTCTTTGACTGCCTAACGAAAATTTATAAGTAGGCAAGTTTACATTTCGAAAAGAGAGAATAATGTTGATTTTAAATCTCCATCAGAACAATCAGGAAAAGGAAAAAAATTGCACATGTGATGTACAAAAGTAGAATCATGTCCTGTAGTTGCCACCCACGTAAACATTTTTTACCCTGAAATTATTTTCCAGAGCCGAGACTGTCATTACCCTTGTTTCTAACCCTGCGCTCAGCGAAACCTTTGATTAAAAATGAGAAAAACATGAGTCAGGTGAAACCAGTTGAAACCGGTATGGTGCATCGTCTAATCTTGATATATTGACTGACTAACATGTTTCCAAAATATTTTACATCAAAAACAAAGTTATTTATAATTATATTGTTAATCGATGTTGTTTTTCGAAATGTTGGTTTCATGATGTATTTTGTTTATTTCTCACAGCTCAAGTGAAATCAACAACCCTATCATCATGAAATGAGATCAGTCATGAACAGGTAGCTGTCACTTGTACTTGTTTTTCAGAAGCACATGTACTATAACGTAAACTTGAGGAAACGCATAATCGCTTACGTAGCACCTCGTGACTGCTTGCGTTGTGTCATGCACGCAATGCACAAAAAACTTTGAATGTGTTTCTACAATCTCATGATTCGAGAATTTTCTGAACTTACATATAAATGTTTGTGGGCATTGTAAAGCAGAACGAACGCAAGAAAAAAGATTCTAACTCAACTTACCTCTTAATGTACTGTGGTTTTCGGTGGATTTCGATCAATATCTGCAAGACTCTGAGGGAATAAGGTTGGTAGAAACAAAGAAAGAAAAAGCCTTTGGAAGATGCACGGTAATGAATTTTATAAAGATTCTGTATCACTGAAAGCCATTGGTGTGAGTTCCCCGAACTCTTGCTATGGACGTTCCACTAACATCAGAAATATCAGGCTAGTCCAGCTAGGCACTACAAACCGCAGCATGGTGGTGGATAATAGTCAAAAAATATATATCGCACAATGAAAATGACGCAGCTGCACTGCATCGTCACAAGTATTGACAACCATAAGCAACACATGGCGAGTGGTAACAGACATACTCTCCCAGATCACTCAAATGGTTGCATGGTTGTCCTTCGCTTCTACCGCTGAAGGCGGGGGCGAAAACACCCAGTGAGTTTACGGGGGCGATTTTAGTGATATTTGGCAGTTAACTCTCCTTAACTTTGTCAGTTAAGTCTCATAACATTACTGCAAGAGGGATGAAGCATACTTCACAACACTGCTGTGACAAAACCCTGGACGGCAAAAAGGCCTTACATCGCAAATGATATTTTCCGCATTGTTAAAAATCATGGTGAAAAAAGTTACAATCGTCCCCCTTGGATCCGCCCCTGGTTGAAGGCTTGGACGAGTTTCCTGTTTTCAGGGATCACACCGAACGCACGTTCGCGACGATATGGTGTGTGCGGTCATCCGAGACGCACACAAAAGGTGGGCATGACAGCTGGAAAGCTTATTTGCTTGTGATAAATGGAACGCCGGGTGCCTTTTTTGCCGAACATGTTCTTGAATGTGACTGAATCGAATAACAGGAACAAGTGGACAAGGTTCGATGCAGAAGCTTCCAGTATTGATTCAGGATAATATGGCGCTTTGTAAAGGACAATTTGCAACCCAGCTAATGTTCTACTGCAATCGCATAAAACATTATTGCAAGAATGTGATTATATAATATCGTGTTTTCATAATCAGGCTTTACATTATTATATTAGAAAAGTAAAAAGGACATCAAAGTGCTAATTCGCAGTGCAACACTTTATATGTTTGCAAACTCAGGCATAGAAGGTGAACGTATAAAAAGCGGATTGCGAGTTGGTTGCCCGGAAGCATATACGATCATGATTAAGCTTCTCCTTGTTTTCCTCGTCATACCTTTGATCAAAGATGCAACTAGTCAAGGTGGGTTACTATGAGTTTCTTGTTTATGTCAGTTCAAAAAGAACATGTTGTTCTACAATTACTAGAACTAACGTCAGACCACTTCCTTTGGACTGTGATGTACCATTCAATTTATCTAATGTCGGATTTAGGCATATGCTTTACGTGTGGCTGCACGCAGGCTTGCGCAAATAGAGGTCTCCACATAGAGGCCGAGTTTAGATTTTCGTTTATTTAACTTCTGACTTGTCTAGTAAAATTTGCAAAATGCTAATCTGCAAAGCGAATACCCGCATTCATCAGGCTGCAGTTGTTGTGTTGGAACGCTTGGTTAGGTGCGGGTCTGCTTGATTATAGACAAATGTGTACCCAAAAAAATTCCCAACTTAGACACGGCTTTGCGATTATTACCCAGTGCTCATAATCAGCAACAACAGCGGAGAAAGATAATAATTTAGCAAACTTAAATATGTCCAAAATAGGCTGGGCATAACGATAACCGAAGAACACCTGAATGATCTGACACCAATGAGCATTGAATATCTTGCGACAAATTGACTTTGACGTTGCAACCAACCACTTTGTCAACGCAAACCTCTTAAAGGTCTAGTTCTCATAAGAAGATAGGATGTTTCTGTCTCAGTGCGTGCGTGTAATTTTCAGTCATCTTGTCAGCTCAAAGTCTGAAACGCATTCATATGGAATAAGGGGCAAAGCTCCACGTGATTTTGGGCACACTGACCTCCACACATCGAAATCCGGCACTGAAGACGTTTTGTTCTTGTCCAATGCTTTTTTGAAATTAGAAACGTCCTTGTGAGGAAAAAATATTCCTATTTTTAACGGCATCTTTGAAATGAGCCGCCGTGACAATTGAAATTGTTTTTTAAACAAACACATCTGATTGCGCTATTACTTAAACGCCTGTTTTTGGACTTAATANGTTCACTGTGTTTCCTGATTTTTTAACGGAGCATTCATTACAAAAAGAATTAACTGGTGTTTTATTTGCTATAATCAGAAAATATTTTATTTTTTCAACCGACCTGGGCATTGGTCAGAAATTCCTTCAATATTGATGTAGCACATTGCCCGCTGCTTTGGTTTGGAGGAAGTTGAGTGGGACCAATAACGAGAATTATTTTTTACGATAATTGAGCGACAACCGTTAGCGATGACCAGTGAAGCAAGAAGCTGAGATTATTTTTGAGAGGTTTCTCCAAATCTTCAGTATCCACGAACTTCAGTAAAAACACGCAATTGTTATTCTGGAATTGTAAGCAATGAAAATAATTCGGGCATGTCGATAATGTACAACCGTTTTTTGCCATCGTCGAACATTTACATTCATCGACACGTGAGTTGACGTCAATGAGAGCTCTTAACGGATCATATCACCTGGAAACTACCTTCTACAGACACTTCATTGATGTTCTTTACTGTTTGATAATCACAGTTCGAGCGACAAGTTTGTTCCTCTGTGAGTGTTCGAAAGCAGACCGAAGTGAGGTCTCGATTCGTTTCGTAAAGAACGTGTTGTCTTTGTAATCGCTGACAAATGTTGAGACGCGTTGACTGCTTTCTTCTTTTTCAACGCTTGACACAAATATTACACACAGAAAATAAATATTACTAATGGCGCCGTTAAAGCTTGACATAAAATCTTCTTAATTAATCAGCATTTATCTCTATATATTTTATGGCACACCCACACAATTCCTATCGTATTTCACAAGCACAATCCAAATTAATTTCATATGTAATGTTACAGTATCATATGTATAACAATAGAATTTTTTGTAGAAATGCAAGCTTTGTTATTCTTTAGTATAAAATCAAAGCAAAGTCTAGTGGAGCAACGAAAAAAATATGCCTTTTCAGGAAAATTAATCTTTGGAAAAATCGTTTGATCTTTCTAATGGTGTGGATATTTGTATGCTTTCCACAACTGTTCAATACTTTTTCACGTTTACTGACTGTCAGTTATGTTTACAATTACTTTTGTTATTTTCACCACGTTTTCTCTGGTGGTATTCACATGGACAAAACAATAGTTTTATCACTTGACACTTTCGTGTGCGGAGAAGCCTGCATTGATTCTAAATTTGTCTTGGTGTCCGTTCCACCAATCCACAAAAGGGGCAAGTCAGGACTAGTTGTTGTCAGAAACCTCCAACCATTGTTGGGCTCCCATCCAATGAAAAAATCACAGAAGGAGCGTTCGTGACTTGACCAGCGTCGCGTCCTACGTGAATGAAAAATGAATGCTAACTTGCTTAAAAATGAATTGAAAAGGAATGCTCCTTCGCTATCAAAAAAGGAAATTAAAAATGAACCCTATCTTGTTTTCAAAAAAATCAAGGAAAAATGAATGCTCTCTTGCTTTCAAAAAAATGAAGGAAAACTGAATGCTGTGATCTCATAATCACATCTTTGATCACAAAGTCACAAGGCTAGATCTCCGAGCTGTTGATAAAATCGTTTGAACAATGCAACGGTTGATTGATATTTGGAGTGCACGTTTTAAATACTCCAGCCAAGCCTCGCTGTTGCCGAAGCACACCACAAATACTTATATCTTCGCTCGGAGAAGAAATTTCCTTACTTCAAGATGGATTTTCTGAACTAAAGCTTTTTTTCTCAGTGCAAATAAAACACGATATCTATCACTTGGGAGCCACTTCCTTTGAACCTGGTTTGCCTTCATTTTTCTTTGATTAATATCATATCTTAAGCTGAGGTTTTCCGCAGATGTCGCATGCTACGGTGGTTCTCGAACTTTCACCAAAAACGTCATCACACGTGACGCAATCCGTGGAGAGGCTTGTTCAGCTCAGTCCAAATGTGGTTTTGCCACGTTCAACTATACCTCGAACGGTAATGAAGGTAAGCATGCATTATTTTGTTCCATGTGTGGAGGAGGTTTCTGTAAAATATATGAGATTCAACAAAGCCAGTACATCAACATATTTGTTTCGAAAAGAACGACTTGGCAAAAAATGTTGTCACTGTCAGTTGTCACTGTCTCGCTGTATTAACCGTCACAGATGCCTGTGTTCAATAGTTAAATGCGGCAAATCGCCAACTGCCATACACAGTGTTGCCAGATGTTTGTCACCAAAATCTGCTCAATAGTATCACAAAAGACATCTAGACTCTGCTAAAAATCTTGTCACAGATTTTCAGCTAAAATTTGCCAAAAGTATTGAAGGCCTGACAAAAAGTTTGCTATTTTGGAGGTGATTAAAACTGACTTGCAAAGTTATATGTCAGTTTTTGGTCTTGCACTCACTATATCAGTGGACAACGGCAGAAAATGTCGTTATGGGCCACCACACTTTTCGGCGCACAATTTACTTTCCGTCGACGTTTTGAGCAACGTAACTGCAGCTTACGATTGACAATCTCTTTCAATTGGCCACATGTGTTTACTGTTTGCAGAACAATGCTCAGCTATAAACAGACTGAGTATACCTTCAGTCCTACAACTTTCTAACTCTGGTCTTGGTAACTCAAAATGCTTTTGGGAACACGCGACAAGTTCTTAGTCTTAACTGAGTGCTTTTTGCTTTCGGGTATGCCTTTTAAAATTTGCAATGTTTCGCTATAATTGTATTACAGTATTGCAAAATCTGCGATAGATGTTTCTTGATCAGCANGATAGGCACCAAGCCAACATTCTGAATCTTGCAAACATAGACGTCGTAACTACTGACAATGTTTCTTTGGTTTGCCAATGAGCNTTTTTTATCAGACATTACTACTTAGCGGCGGAACTGAACCACCTGGAAATATCATACTCTATGTGTCGTGGGACAAAATTGCATTCTTCCAACGTAGTGTTTTAACCTAACGCGCTCACTCAGTACAGAAGCAAATCACATGTCATGTAGTTACTTCTCAGTGTGACGCAATCATATCCTTGAAGCAACTTGGTTGCATCACAATAAAAATTCCAAATCATCGATGGCAAATGGTTGTGGCTGGTCCTGGTGTTGCCCAATTTGAAGCTTCATGAAGGAAATAAATTATTTTTTGATGAAAAAAGTGTTAAAGTTTTCATTTCCAAAAACTGTTGAAAATAAATTTTAGTCAGGAATTTGTTACCTGTTAAACCTGCCAAACGGTTTTTCAGATCCTGCTAGAAAATCAGCTAACCGCTAGATTGTAAATTTCACTGCTAACAGTGAGAAAACCTTGCTAGATTTAGCAGCAAATCAGATAAAATGGCAACACTGGCCATAACTTGAAGTGAACCTTTGAAGATTTGTTGCCATGTTATTGCTACGAAATGAAGAGCAGTAGTAGAACAATCTGGTTCCAAGTTTCGAATTCTACCTCTGCAGGCAAACGAACGGGCACGAGTAAATTGCAAGCTCGTCACTGTATGATACCAGAACAGTGAACCTGGCTCCTGTGCAGTGTGTGTGCTGCCAAATAACCTGTCATTGCAAGAATTAAATCAAATAATCGGAATTGAGCTGCTGACTTCAGGTTTTCTAGAAATTTTTGATTCTTAGTCCCAATTTCCAGGGAAGGGGCAAATGCCCGTTTTGCCCCTATCTGTGGACGCCCATGATGCTATGGAGCACTGAATAGTGTCGCGATAAAGCCATTTGACCTTTTTTTTACACGCTGGTTTGTTCCAAGTACTACAGTGTGATGAACATCTCATGAAAAATTTATTTATAGTTTGGCCGACATATTTTTCATGACATGTGACACAAGTCGCTACAAAAGTACCATAGTTTGCACATGTCAAGTTTTTGCTCAGCGGTAAAGATTTACTTTTAGTCATTATTTGTGAAATACATGGTACCATTGATTTGTTGCGTTTTCCTTGGCAAGCACAAAGCGCATAGTGGTTGCAAGGTCCTGACAGGAATATTATTTGCTTTTGTGTCTTGCTTGATGCAAGATGATTGTAGTTTTTATAAGTTCTCGACCAATTGTGGTAGACCTTTTGTAGATAATCATTGCCATCCTATTCAAGTTTTTCCTTTCTCTGTCACAGTTAGAAAGTGGGGAAAGATTTAACACAAACCTGTGGGTCATCTCTCTTGTCTCTTTTTGAGGGCCGTAGCCTTTCTCCCAATGTGATGAAATTGCTAGTGTGTCTTTTGTCATGAACAAAGAGACGTTTCAGCGGATCGCTTTTTATTTGAGTCGGTTGAAGCTGCTGAGGTAATCTTCTTTCTTTTGTTTGAGATGTCTCAATCTTATTGCTTCTCCTTGCTTCTCTACATAAAAGTTTCCTCCTCGAAATGAAATTGAGTTCAATGTCGTTTTTTTGGTAGTGTTATTTCCCGTTAATAAACTGCCTTCCTTCCGCTGCGGGTTTTGCGAAGACGTTAGTAACAATCCCCAAATCATCTTCACTTGTTTTGCCATGATTAAGTCTAGGAATGCCGCATCTCCCGTCGTTTCGGCTGTGCAAGCTTGGTGAAACATTAGTTTCAAGCTACTGTAGGCAAATACTGAACTTAGTAATTGTCGAATGCCTTTTTTGACATATCTGATGCAATTATCAAAATTATGTTATCAACAAGGCTGCGGAAAAGTTATCCCTCATTAGCACAACAATATCGGCAGAACCGTGTAATAGAAGCAATATTTGCCAATGAGACAAGGTGGTTATTAAGGTTATAATAAAGTTTTTGTTTGGTGCCGGTATGTAATTGGTTGCCAAATTGGATAACAATGTTGTTAGGGCAAATTTTGTTCAATTCGATAATGGTTTTCTGGAATTTCGTTATGCAAATGAGTGAAAAGTCAGGAAAAAGACAGGAAACAGGTGAAAAAGCAGGAAATCTCCTGCTACAGTCATATGAAAAAGTCCAGGTTCCGCATTAATCAACCTTCAGGAATTTTACATAAAATTCATTCCTTTGGTATTTGAATGTAGTCACACATTTCCTTGGATGATACAGTTTTTTTCCTAAATCGATTCTTCTTGCTTTAAAGTGTCTTTCCTCTTTTTCAGTACATTTCCAGTTTTGTTTAACACCTCCCACATACTTTTTACCCGATCGGCGAAAAAAATTTATGACACTGTCTGATCTGGTCTATTGAAAATTCGTAGATGCAATCAAGTGAATTCGAATGATTCACACGAGAAAATGTCACGCTTTTGAGTGCTTTCTCTGATATGTTTGACAACACACGCAATGCAGTTTCCAACGAAGTTTTGAAAAGACTTATAATAAATCTAAAAAGCTGTTTCCTTCAATAGCTGCTTTTAAGCGTTCTGTCGTACAGCCCTATCGAAATATTCCGACATTTTGCATATGTTGGGTTAGGGACGGGACCTACTGCCAAGATGGCAGTGCATGCCTGACATGTGAAAACAAAAGTCGTGCTTGAAGTATCCAATGACATTTTTGCTAAAAAAAATTTGATAATTTAAAGGGAGATTGTTCATACTTAACCTGCAAACGTAATCTCGCCATTTTAGCTAGAGGAACCTCGTGGGCATAAGCAGTACAAAATAATATTGAAAAGCAATACATTTTCATGTCGCACCTAATTAACTTCTTTTGCATGTAAAACCACAAGGTTTCAGCAGGAAGCAATTTTGATCTTCAACCGACCGCCAATACAAGCTAGTGAAAGAATTGCTGCATTTTTATTCTCTTTTGGATCTTAATTAGGCGTACCTCTCACATGTTTGTAGGGAAATCATGTTTGTTTTTGGAAAAAATATATATTTCGAAATACAAGTTTGCCTTTTCGAGTGAGATTAACGTGAACATAATTGCTGGATTTTATTGAAAAACGCTCCTGTATTCATAAAGCGCTCGGAATAATTTTTTGATCATTTTGGCATAATATATGGATAGTTTTATGTTTCTATGTTTACCCGACAGCATTGCCTTCGATTTGAATAGTATTCAAGCGCATTCAGTTTCTTACTTCTTATCTGCTTTGAACATATGTTTTACTGCGCACCTGCTGAAAATAAGTCTCGCCAAAACTCCAAAGCTGCAAAGAGAAACTCTGTAGAAACGGAAAAGTATTTTTGGATTTTCCTCCTTATATGCTGATAAGCCAGCTGGAAATCGATGGTGATGTAGCAGGAAACAGCTTTAGTAACTAGGAAAGTGCTGTTGCGTGGAAGGATAAATCCACTCTTTAGAGAGTTTTGACTTCACGCGATTCGCGTTGGAGTGTTTTGATTTTAACGATTAATGTCATGGAAAACTTTGACAACTTAAGAATGTGTGCTTTCATGCTTTTCTCTTGCAGTGAAAACAGAGCATGCATTTTGCTACGACATCAATCAAAACGACTCCTGCCAAGGTCTTGCTCAGTTACACAACGTCCCATCATCGTACACTTGCTTATTTTCCAGCTGCACCGGCTTCGCTTGCAACAAGTTTCCAACAGCTGCTGGATGTCCTCAAGACGGGTCTCTCAACCAAGGTTAGGCTGAACATGCCAGAAGATTCGCATTCTGGGCGCATTCTCACAATGAATTTGTAGTCGTTTGACTCACACGACCAAAAACTGTAACGGGACAGTTCATGAAAAATTGTTATTTTCACCTAACGTTTTGGATGATTTCACCTCCAAAACTTTGCTAGCAGTTCCTGTCAATTCTTATTTAAAGCGCACATATCGTTTTGGCTGTGGTCAAGATGTAACGACTTTTCCTTGCACGAACATCAACTAAAACGGCAGATCGATGAAATCTTTCGTAAGATCTTCTAAAGAGGACTTTGTTGGCTTCTGCAAGTCAAAACTGATACGCTGTCTGCATGGCAGTCTTTCGTGAAGGGGTAATCAATCACGTGTAATTGTTCATATCATTCTGATGAAGATCGGAGGAAAACGCAAAAAACAGCTGCGTTAAAAAGACAAAATAAGCAGCCAGTGCGATGCTATTAGATAATGTTCGAGATCATTCCTCTTTGTGTCTGAATATTTTTTCTCTTTTTCCTTGGTCTTGAACTTACGAAGGTCTTGTGGAGTTGGTGAATATGGACAACTCTATTGCTCTGTTTAAACTATTTTTATTTGCAAGAAGTATTTCCAGATTTTGTGGAAAAATCAAATACTTGTGTAACGTACTTCATTTGTTTTTTGCTTAGACATACAAATTTTACCAAGCTGCACTTTGAAAAATGCATGGACATCTTTGCTTGGTTGTTTGACGCCCGTCCTATCAGGATACCCGTATTCAAGTGTCTCCACCTGCAGGTAAGTGCTGTGAAGCATGTTTTACTGATGAAGAATTCAACATACCAAAAAATCTTTCCATTTGCTCTGTCAGTGCCAACCCAGTGTGAGTATTGATTGAGATCAATACCGAAATTTGAACATTTTTAAGAATGCAAAAAAAAAGATCATTTAAGTCCCTCTAATGAAAAACTTCACCACAATAAATTGGAGTTGTTTGAAGTTGACTATTAGAACAAGAACCTTCCAAGATATTACCCTCAAAAAACAAAAAACAACCTCTGCTGATTGTAGTATATTGTAACGGTTGGCTGCTAATGCTTATACAAATCTTATGCAATTTTTGCTTAACAGTCCGCTTTGTTAGGCTGTAATAATTTTGTTCATTGCTTTCTGTCATTGACAGTCCAAAGATTGACGAAGCATTTCAGTGTGGCACTGAAATAGTAACCACATGTTTGAGCGGACATTGCTCCACAGTACTCGACATCATTCCAGCAGATATCCGTTCTTTCTACCCGGTGAGCCATGAGGAAGCAAACTATGATAGTTTTGCTTCCTGTAATAATGTTGTGCCTTTCAGATCAAATGTGCAAAACAGAGTTTTTATCTGAAAAAGCAATTTTGCAGCAAAATGCAGCTTCCACCGACTCGATTGCTTTTAGAAATTATATACTGCACTTCTTCGTTTCAGAAGGCTCACACATAGAGTTTTGGAAAATAAATTCTTTCAAACTTTTGTTATTACTAATTCAAATTTTTTTGTCTCCAAGGTCACGTGAAAAAATATCGACTTAATGATTTGAGAGTTTTTGAAAAATGAAAAGCGGTCTGATTTAATAAGACCGAAATATCTCATTCTTCTCACATCAACACAAAGCAAACAAGCAGCTGCTTCAAAAAGTTACAGAATGATGCCCTTTCCAAGGCAGCGAACAAACAAATTCCTATTTTTCCAATACTGCAAACCTCCATCGAAAATTGCTTGGCGCATAACGAGCACATCAGCCATGAACTTGGCAACAAAACTTGTTTATATTTGTTTGGAAACCTTTTCATGCAAATGAATGTGTTACCACTAATTGCATTGTGTGTTTCCAAATGAAGCTTGCATCGTTGTTTCATTATTTTTTCTGTTCAGGAGATCCTGCGAATTATGGAAAATTTCACTTCACTTGACGCCATTTTCCAAACACTGGAGCTGCCGCCTGAATATTCAGGGGAAGTTATTAGAGGCGCCATTTGTCTGCAGCCCAATAACCCGTTGCTGAATCTTTTAAATGGACTGCTCAACGGTACGCAAAGTATAAACTTGACTTTCGAAAATCCGGCCTGCGACAACACAGTCTTGCAAGACTTATTCACCATGGCGGTGCCTGCAGTTCGCGAAGTCCTTGCAGCAAGAACCCGGGATGAGTTTTGCAGGTTGGTGCTTAGAAATGCACGCATTTCCCTCAATTTCCATACTATCCCAGAAGACTTAGTATCACTTTTCTATTGCGATAGTCATGTGAAATCGTGATCCTCAAAAAGTTGTTTGAGCGTTGCACCGACTGTTTGCGGACGGAGCACTGCGTCGAACCTATTTTAATGATATTACTGTTGATGATAATATGACGTGCGTTTTCTGGCAAAAATTGCAAAGTTTGGAGTAAACGTACATTGTGAATCATGGAAATTTTGCACTGGACGTGGGCGTGAACGTCACCCGCAACGACCAGCACATATTCACTGTGGTCAAAAACTCAGTTTGCACTTGATTGACATTTCTTCGCGCGTTTTTTCAACTGTTTTGGGTTCTTTTTGCTATTTTATCACATAATCTCACAAATACACAGTTAATGCTACACAAATACCTGCCCACGGGATGTGCGCTACGATTAACACCTATATCTAAATGGTACGAACAACCAATAATTAAGTGACCTCATCAGGTGCTTTGTACCGTTACTCGCTGCCGCAATGACAAGCTTTGCGCGCTTGCCGCTCGGGCTCTCCGATAACAAAAACTGAATAAAATTGAACACAATGCAAGTTTCATTATGTGGCCGGTACATCACGTCCTATTGCAAATATTAAACACACCCATCGGCCGCGCATGCTAGTGGCGTGAATAAACAAAGAGAACACTGCTTTTCTGTGAGCTAGAGTTAAGCCACCGCAAAGCTGAAGTTTTTGTAAGAAAAATGGTGACGCTAGCCTGCAATGTAACATTTTGCACGAAGATACCAGGGATCCGTAATCAGTTGTGTGTGTCATTTTACAGTAGCTCTACCTGAAGTTAAATTATTGGAATTCCCTGCTAATCATTTCAAATACTTCGTAACGAAGTCACGAAGGGTTTGCTTTATACGGGATCACGTATGGGTGTCAATAATGTTGTCAGTGGGTCATGAAGGCAATGTTGCTCGCTTTTTCCTTTTGCACGTTGCCCTTTTAAGAGTTATGAGGTTCATTTTTGTGCGCAAACCATCCAGATTCTGAGCTTAATTAATTACGACCGCATACAACCTTGTTGCTGTGTCTCGTTCACCTCCAATGTTCAAAATGGCTAATCTATTATTTTTCAAATAAACGATTTTGTAGATCATGTAAGCAAATATGACCATCATTTTCAATGAGTTTGAGATTCTGCACTGAATTCTAAACAGGTGGTGACCAGTTTCAAGCCTAAAAACCCTAAGTTACAACGAAGCAATGCCTAAATGCGCAATACGACGCTTTGTCAATGATAACCCACATAACGCAGCCACTATATTCATCCCAAATGCTGCTTCCAGATTTATCTGTGTCTCCCCGCTCCATGTTGCGTTACGGAATTTCTTAGCGATATTGTTTTAGTTTAAGTTCCAATATACTGGAGTTCCAATATACTGGAAACGTCTCTTCAAAAATAAGTCTTCTATAGATGATGACAGAGATTAATAAAATTTGCAGAAGCTCTCCTTTTGTGTGATGTACAAGGTATTTCAAAAATATGATCACTTTTTACAAAGTAGCAATTGATACAGAAAGGAATTTTTTGATTTCATTTTAAAGATTTGTCGTACAGAAGTTTTGTATGTTTTACATTTTATGCTGGCACACCACAACCGTGCAAACACAGTTCAATAGTTTATACTCTCTTCGATCCAAGCTCCTTAGTGGTTAATCGCTGTGGCTACTGGCACATTAAAGTTTGCAATGACCCTGTCCACGTGGTGGAGGCTGGGTGCAAGCACACACCTAAAGTTTTGATTTGGTGAAAATCCGGGCAAACTTCCTGGCATGTTGAGCGAAATATTTGAAAAATCATCCCAAATTCCCTGAAAATCTGGGAAAAAAAATAGCGCCCAACGTGGTTTGATTTGAAAAAAATGGCACCCAACATGGTTTGAATTGAAAAATGGCGCCCAATGTTTGCAGAATCACATGCGGATCTTTTTTTGGAAGGTCATCTCGAAAAAGTCCGCTTGTGAAGATGTTCGCACGAAAAGTGGCCCAAACGTTTTCGGGCAAGTTTGGGAAAATTCGGGTTAAATTCCTTCGCACCACCAAACATTTGCCTTCTCCTACACCTATGACACCGTTCAGCATCTTTTGGGGAATTCGCCTGGTGTCCTTTCCAATAACTATTCTCGCGCTCATGAATAGTTGGGAATAGCATAGACCAGCGCTGTTCAACCAGTGTGCGCAGTGCACCCTAAGGCCTAGGGTGCACCACAATATGCGTGGGGTGCACCATTGAGGAAGGGTTCACAAAGGTGCGTCACAAACTTGTCACAGTAAACAGAAAATTTTTACAAAACTTTCTGTAAGCAAAAATGAACCATTAACCAATGACTTTCACGATTTAACCGAGACTTTGCACATTGTAAAGTGTGGTGCATAAGCATCAGGCCATTTTCAAGCTAATTGTTGTAATTAGAAGATTATTTGTGATTCATAAGCAACGGACAATGAGCCATTATCAATTGATTTATGTAGCTGAGTTACTGAATTAGGGGTCTTGCTTATTCAGGCCCGGATACCTACAGGCATGGGCGCAATTAGGTGGGGGGTACGGGGGAAATGTCAGTAAATAGGGTGCATGACTTTAAGTGTTTAGGTAAATAGGGTGCGTGAGTTCGTCAAAATATCTTTCAAGGTGCACCGTAAAAAAAACGGTTGAAGAGCACTGGCATAGACCAAGTCTTTTGGATATCTCACAGAAAATATTGCAAAGGGGATAGGTGTGGAGAATGTTTTCACCAAGGGTTTATACCAGGAAAGATGAGCCTGTCCCCAGGGAAGCAACGATGGAGGTATTCGAGCGAAGCATAAGAATGACCGCACGAACATTTAAGTTTTTGCATCACATTGCATCGTTCCCGATGTGCTTGCATGTCCTTGCACTTAAAATGATCTGCAATCGTATGTGTTTTATGGTTCGAAAGATGAGCCTGTCCCCAAGGGAAGCAACGATAAATGTGTTCGTGTGTTTTTGTTTGTTTGATAAATGTTCGTGTGGTAATTCGTATATTGGACAAACTCAAAGAAATTTGAAATTTCGCCAAGATGAACATCATCCTTTGAAATCAAACCACCAAATTACCCATGTAGACAAACATTTATACACATATCTAGGTCACTTCATTGACTTTAAAAATCCCGAAATCTTGGCTTCTGCTTTTAACTACAGCAAATTATTAATTAAAGAGACACTTCTGATAAAAGAACAGCAACCCGAGATTAATGTAGACAATTTTACCACCCCTTTATACCTCTTCAATACGTAGATTGTTATGTCAAGTATTTGGCTGATGCTCAGTTCCTCTGTTGATACATGTTTCGTGCATTGTTGTTGTTGATTTTGATGTAGATATATTGTACTGGTTGTAGCACTTATTTGTAAAATTTTTGCATCCTTCTCTTCCAGTGTTCTGTGAACGGCCTCTTGCTGCTGGTCTTGGCTTGTTTTCGTAGATTACGGCATTACGTAGGTTTTGCTTAGCACTTTCTGCATAGCTGTTGGTCCTGCTTTTACTTTTAGCGATTTTGACAGGGTTGGCGATCTTGATTTTCTTTTGACGTCTTTTGCGTCGCACTGTCATTTCTTGCGTCATAGAGTCTTTTGGATTTAAATTGCTAACATTGCCAAGTGTTGCTTGTTTTTGACTGAAGATCAATTAAGAATAATCCGCAACGTCTCAAAATAAAACATGTATAGTTTTTTGAAGGCTTTTTTAGTGTTGATGAAACTTTTAAGTTTGTCCCAATTTTATGCTCCAATGCCTATATTTGTTTGAGTTAATTGAGAGCAAAGACTGCACTTTGATATTTTTTCCGCGTTAACAGCATTTTAAAAAAGAACAATGCCGGTTGAAGTAAAATGAAAACTTAAAAGGAAATGTTCATCTTTCGCAGTCCGCTGAATAACCTGCTCTCTGAAGCGAAGAAAGCATGGCAAACGAGATGCAGTAAATCAGAAATTGTTACGTTGATACGATCAGTCCTCCCTGGAGCTTATTCAACACTTGCGGCAGATATAGAACGTGGAATCAATATTGTCGAAAATCTTCTTCTAACTTTTGAGATTCCTAACTGTGGGAGTAAGTTTATAAACGTTCATTTTAAAACCTCTAAGCTTGTCAACAAAAGGCTATCCGCTGCACAATTTGTGATTTCATTGATATATTTTTAGTAACAACCTAAAGTGTTTTTCCAAATTTTGCAAGTTCCTTCATGGTATATAATGTGGCGCACGAAGAATTTGCGAGAAGTTTTCATAGCTTGTGAAACAAGATACAGTTACATAAACACATTCATCGAAAACTTTCATCGTGTCAGAGTTTTCTAGGACATTATCGAATATGATCAACTGTTCCGTGCAAGCTTTTCCTACCCGTTTTACCGGCTAATCCCACTGATTTTGTGCTAATTCGCTGAAGATGATTTCCTGTCAGTGTCAACGGTTATATTGTTGGCGAAATGCTAAAGCTCTTTACATCGCTTCATTGAGCACAAACCTTTATGCAAACCCAAGTAAAATGTTTTTCCTTCCCTAATTCCTATTCATTTGCAGCGATGCAAATATCCTTAAAGTGAATAGAAGAAGCCTGTGCATCCAAAGCAATGATGGTGTATTTGTGATCAAACATAACTTATAAAAATTTAGTCGATGTTTCAGCACAAAACTGTGATGGAAATTAGCTTTTAGCAAGGTCTCACAGAATACAAAGAAAACATCATTGAAAAAATCTATGGGCTTTTGATTCTTCTTGGTTGAGTTGAAACATAAAAATAAAACTAAATCTTTACAATTGCTCTTGCCTAAACGTACAACTCACATTCATTGTTTTTGGATTCTTTCAACATGTGCCAGAGACTGAAATCCTACTTAACTGGATGCCTGGTTTCATGAGCTGAGGTAGAGTTGAAACTTCGAATGCATTTTCGTTTACGGTACTTTCTACCTCATTGGCCCTTTCTCATGTCTCAAGTTAAGCGAAGAATATTGTTTTTGTTCCCCCAGGAGGAAATTCTGCACAACCTGTTACAACCTCGACTTCCATTTTCTGGACGCTTTCCACTTTTTGTTTGCTGTCAACAACAGTAATGCAGATATTGTAACGTTGTAAAAACACGTGGAATTTAAATGTATTTGTAAATAATTTTTACATTGTAACGAAACAAAGTCTAAGTGACAAAATTTGCTTTTAACGTATAGTTTACATAACACCCCAGTAGGAGGATACGAATAAGTCTACTTTCACTTTGTCAATAATATGCAGCACAAATCGGTACCAGTTTCATACGATTAAAGTAAATGTATCATTTCATGGCATGACTGCTTCATGCTCTTTGTCGAAGATCGTGGTAAAAAAATGTTTCTGACAAGAGGTCGAGCCACAGTGGTCCGGAATTCTTAAAAAAGCAGAATCGCCCCATGGAGCACTATTTCAAGTCATGGAGGATAGTCTGGTTGAAAATTAAGAACTTTAGAACTTTCTTCGTTCATAAAGCATTTGCGAATGTAGAGATTGGAAGCTTCTTTTGCCTTTTTCAAAAGGATTTATTTTAGTCAAGGCGGTGTTGGAAGTGGCAACCTATTCGCTGATACGTATGGTCATTGTGCAGCCATAGGTGTTTTCCATGAAAAATGTTTACATTTCATGTTGTTTAAGTTGCCACTTTTCAGTAGCAAAAGTGCAGAGCCTTTAGTGACGGCGAAATGTTTGCACTGACTATACAGCTGTCCAGATTTCAGTAAACTAGTTTGAAATAAACCTAAATCCTAACTTTATTTTACCCTTATGCGTCATCGCACACTCAAACAATTTAAAGCGTGCTGTTATTAACGAAATACACAACTATTTTCGTTGGTTTTGCAAAAAATAACTTCCGACACCCATACCTAGATATCGTCCAAAACCATCGTGGCGTGACTACATCTCGAACCTCGCTTTGTCCTGTCATAGTGTAGAGCAGTGGTTCCCAAACTGGGGGTAAATTACCCCATGGGGGTATTACGCAATTATTTGGGGGGTAACGCGGAACCAAAACCACAAGCTGTCAGGTATTATGTTTTTTATGACGCAAAATATTGAGGGTAATAAGACATAATCGCTACCTTGATTTGGGTAACGGCTCGAAAAAGTTTGGAAACCACTGGTGTAGAGCGATCAGAACTACCTACGATTGCTGATAACCGTGAGGTGTTCCAAGTCCTAAAAGGATTACCATCCCCACGACCACCCCAGAAAAAAGTTCGGTTATGAAAACGAAGGAATGAGCGAATGTTTTTTTCGTATTCTGTTGTTCCTTTATTCATATTTTCATGTTTCTTTTTCGTAAGGTGTTGTTTGGTGAAAACAAAAGACAAATATAACAACATCATCCGAATATCTTGAATGTATTTGCGAGACAAAGATTGAAATTGTGCTACATTAAAAAAGTGAGGAGGTGCGAACCAAAAACATTTTTCGTGCGTAAAATGTGTTTGCACCTGCCACAACTGCCACCAAAAGCAAAAAAGAATATATTGCACATAATTTTAAATGCGTCCATATAAGTATTTGTGACGTCACTGAACACTGAATAGTACCACAATAAAGCAATTTGGTCCTTGCCTGTATTGTCTGGTTTGCTCCAAGTCCTCGATGCGCTGAACATCTCTTGAAAAGTTTGTTTACTGTTTGGTCCCCCATTCTGCTGGTGGCATATCACGAAAGTCCCCACGTAAATATCATAACTTGCACATGTCATCATAGCTTGCGCAGGTTTTGATTCAGTGGAAAAGTATAATTTTTTTATTATTTGTGAAAACGCTGAGACCACGGATTTGTGGTGTTGTCCATGACAACCACAAAATGCAGTGCTTGCAAGGCCTTCACGAACCTTCGGTTTGTTTTTGCCGTACTTAAACCAAGGTTCTTGTAAGTATTTAGTTTTGTCCAATTGTTGCAGGTCATTTGTGGTTACCATTGCCTTCGCATTTAAGCTTTTTTCTTTCCCTAATGAAGTTGGGAATGATATGCTCAAACCTGTGGGTCATATTTTTTCGGGAGTGTAGTCTTTCCTACCAACTTGATGCCGTTGCTATCACGGTGGTTGTCGTGTCCAAAGAGACTTTTGAGCGGATATATTTTTCTTTGAGACGGTTTAAGCTGATGAGGTCATCCTCTTTTATTTGCTTGAGTCTCGTCAATCTTTTAGCTTCACCAAATAATGGTGCTGTTTACCGTTAACGAACTAACATCCTTCCGCTGTGGGTTTTTCGAAGTCCTTAGCGACCAACCCAAAGCCATCTTCAGTAGTTATACGATGATTGACGTCTAGGAATACCACTTCGCCCATTTGTTCGGCTGCGCCGGTGTAGCGAAACGTTTGTTCCAAGCCACTGTGGGAAAATACTGAAGTTAGTACTTGTTGAATGTGTTCACATGACGTTTCTAATGCAACTATCCGAATTATGTCATCGATGAATCTACGGAAAGTTCTGTCACATTTAGCACACCCGCAATTGGTATTATGATGTAATGCACAGAAATATTTGCCTTTGAAACAGAGTGATTGCCCCCAGTTGTATTTCCGCTTTTTGGATGTATAGTTGATCGCCATTTTAAGTGAAAACGTTGTTATGTAAAATTTTGTTCAGTGCAACAATGATTTATTGGTCCATGGTGATGAATACGGTATGCCTCTCTAAGGCACATTCGAGAGCTTCAGTCACTGTGTCTCTGTACAAGCTTGGATTAAGTTCTTTCACATCTGCCGCCACAATGCAAAACACCGGCGTTTGCTCGTCATTTGCTAGGATTTTGATCATCAGGCGGTCATTCCAGCTGAGCATGTATTGACCACTACCTTGACAAAACTCGTCTGGGCCGTTTTTGCAAAAGTTTGCGCTATTATTTTTGAGTATATATTCCAAACATGCCGTAATGCGTGGTGTGCTGATGTTCGCAGTAGGTTGTAACAAGCGTACTGTTATGTCTTGACATCAACTTTGATTAAACTCTCCCGGTTTCTTTTGTTGATAAATGTTTGCAAAAAAACTTTTTGTTAGTGAAAGCTTAATATGGAGCTTCAATCACAATTTCTAATTTTGAAAAGTGTCTCAAAGCCAGGGGCGGTTCCATCCAGTATGGTTAAGGGGGGAGGGAGATTTCAGTAATATTTGGTAATCAAGTCCCACTAAGGGTTCACTACTATAAAGAGATGAAGTGCACTTCACAACATTGCTGTGACAAAACAATGGACGGCAACTGGCCTTATATCACAAATTCTGTTTTCCGAATTGTACAAAATCATGGGAAGAAAGTTACTTTCGTAGGTTTTAGGGGGAAATCGCCCCCTGTGGATCCGCCCCTGCTCATACCGAGACATTACGATCCAATGCGGCCTTCGTTTGATTTACCAACACTTTTGGGGTGCGCTCTTGATACAGCAATCGTACCCACGTAGAGTGAAGCACAGAGGTATATACGCAGCAAGTTTCAGACGTGAAATTAGGAAGAAAAGATGAGTTCGGTGAGCCGCAAACGATTTTGTAAAATTGAAGGACAAGTCGCATTGTTGTTATTTAACCCAGCTATTTAGCAAAGCTTACTTCCAAGATTTACAATCAGAAATTTGTCTGGGTAATCCGCGAGAAAGCCAGAGTTTATGACACACTTGAAGTAATCTGGTTTGAAAGACATTCCTCGGTTGAAGGTAAAAGCACCTGAAAGCTTCACAAAGCTCATTTACTGAGCTATTGTCCGATAAGGTCCGCAGGCTTTGAATGGACACGTTTTCAACTTCATGCTCTGACAACGTTTTATCAAACAGTTTTTCATCTGCGCTTTCAAAGAGTCCAATGCTGAGCAACACATGCGTGACATCAAACGAAAAGAACGGTTAAAGTTGCACAAAACTGCGACATCTCAGAAATTGCAGTGAATTTATGTTGGTGTTGTTATCTTTGCTAATGCTATCTCTGAAGTGTTGTAGTATCTGCAACGGTAACAGTGGTGCCCGACCTACACCTGACTGCGTTGCACATGCAGCCCCCAGACGTTATCTGGTGCGACCTGGTACCACGTAAACGGCTTCCAATCTGATCTCGTTTCCTTCACTAGTGTAAGATTGCATACAGCATATATGCCAGATCTTTGCAAACGACAATGTTGAGCATTTTGCTACGAAGTAGGTTCTAATCTATACAGTTCAAGCCCTTGATTGCTGGAATTTGTCATCGTAGCTCTTGGAAAAATAGACACACGTGTATTCCTGGCTGTGTCTATATGTTCACAATAACGTTTTGCAAAAGAGCTGTATTATTCAGATCAAATTCTAACAACAATGATTTTTTCGAGGAATAACTCCGAGAACAAAGCAGGTTCTCTAAAAGGCAAGTGGTGATGCTTAAAAAAAACTTGTTTCAAAAAATGTTGAAAAAAACACTGATTTGCTGGTTTTGGAAGAGTATACAGTAGAAACACTGGTAAGCTTTCGAAACTAATCATACAATGTATCAAAACTTAAGGGATACGGTCTCTCACGACATTACCATTTGTTATTTAATGTTTACGCAAGAAATATCCAACTACAGCACCTTCTTAGCGTGGGAAGTGTACTATTGTTCAGTCAAAGTGATGGTTTTATACGGCGTATATAATCAAACTGCAACACTGGCGGAGGTGAAAGGTGATTGAAATGAGCTTGGAAGTCAAAAGCGCAGAACAACGTGAAGACCCGGGATTTTCGATTTTGGGAAGTTTGGATCACACAAGAACCCACTGGATACTCTACGGGGGAAGTCAATGTTAGGGTGGTTGTATTGCCTGAAATCGAATATTTCCAGTTTACCAAACTCATTGGTGGTAAATATGCAATAAATGTTGCTAACGTTAGGTGCAACTGTTTGAAATGCCGGCGTAACTGATCTCCAATTGGAAGGTTGCGTGAACTCTGCAAGCATTATGAACTGATGCGCGTTCGCAACAAAGGTTTATTAAAATCACAAATTTTGACCGGAAGCGAGCTTCATCCACCGTCTTCGACTTTTTTACGTCTTCCTTGGCAAAAAATGGAACACTTCGAATTGCTTGCCAGCCACTAGGGACGTAGCGGTCGGGCAGTTGGAAAAAGTTCTTTGAAGCACACCTTTTTATACAACGAATTACGCATCGCCGTGCAGTTTGATGATACTTTATTTAAATAGTGCGGTTTTGTTTCATGCGTTCATTCTTTTTCATCACTACCTTATTGTTTTTTACCTCTGATTGCAAGGTTCTAGCATTCCACACGAAGTTTAGGAAAACCATCTTGCGTATCTAAAAATGTTGGACAATGAACACATCTTATTACATTGAAAACAATTCCTTTAGGCGAAACGATGTTAATTTGTTATTGATGTGAGTATGACATGCACCATCTCGTAACCAATTAATAGATTTTTCTTCACAATGTTTCACACAAAAAAAACTTTTATTTCATCCAGAGCTCAAGCATTCGTTGCTTTCCCGTCCATGCCACCATTCGTATATAGACGAAATAGGTTTCATAGAAGGGTAAGGCAATTGCGTTTTGTGCTCGTCTCCGTTCCTGCCAGGAATTGCTACAAAAGGTCTTAAATCATCAAACGATACACCGTGCAAAGTACGACATAAAGCACAAAGACCCATGTATCGTCCATGCGGGTACAAATCTTTCGGATTCATACTCCTCCATGAAAGGTATTCAGCATAAGCCGAATCGTTTTTGTCGAGGTAATTTAAGTAGTCCACTAGTTCTTTGATGCTTCTGAAATCTTCCACATGAATAAAAGAATGGGGGGGAGCCACTGTCTCGTAGTCCTGTCGCACCGCGCCATAAACGATTGTTACCGCTCCAGTCAATAAACCGTTCACGAAAAATTTCTCCGTGATGTAGTCGCGACAGTGGAGTGAATTTTCAAAAGCAAGGTAAAATTTGTAGGAAGATATTAACTTCATGAAAGCACTTCTACTTGTCTCAAGTTTTTGACCATCAAAGCATTTACCGTATCGGTCGAGCTTTAAGCCATTTTCGATCATTTCATCGGAAATTTGCAGTCGTCGTTTTGCATTTGAACCGCTGGCACAATTTGAGACGAACCAAACTGCAGTGCGTTTCTTCTTACTTACTAAAAATGACGGCGTTCGTTCTTGAAAAAGTCCTTCACTAATAATGTCGATCGCGCGTTTTCCGTAGTTGGTGTTGGTAGACTGCGTATAAAAAGTGGAATCTCTTCTGCAAAACATGAGAACACTTTGCACTTGATGATCTTAGTTGACTAATCTGCAGCCAATCTTAAAGTACCAAGCAAGTTTTTTTGTGGTCACTAAACAGTAAACACCGCTCTGATAACTGCATATAATACAAAGCACTCATGGGCGTCGGAAGGATTTTTTCCATGGGGGGTGCAGTAGAGGATTTTCCCAAAATTTTTTCCAGGGGGGCAAAAGTGGTGAAATTTGGTCTTTACCCCGCGAAATTGAAAAAAAATCCTTTTCTAGCTAATAACTTCAAAATTTAGGGGGGACCTTGACCCCCCTCTGCCCCCCCCTTCCGACGCCCATGGAGGCACTCAGAAAGATTTCGTCGCTACTGGAATTGTTTTTCATAGAACGCTTATGCATATGCCAATTACATCATGTGGTCAGAATTGTTTGCGATAGTTGTTCAATCCCTAATTTTATCAGCAGACAAGTCTACCCTTAAACGTCATGAATCTTTCCATATTTTATTGAGTTTTGAGCCATTTTCCTGTTTTTCCATTCGCATAAAATTCAGATTGGCAATGGCGGAAATTGTTTTGTAAAGTATATAAGAAAAAATCGAATGTTTGAAGCTACCTGCAATTTATATTAAGTTTGATTTCTGTGATCTGGGCCAGTGAAATGCTTTCAAAATTCTATAAACTGCAGATCTCTTTCGAATCTGAGTGCTTTTCACTTGATGGATTGACTTCACAGAACTTCAAAAGTGAGTCACAATACTTTGTGTCAAACAATAGCAAAGTGATTCACCATGATTTCAGAAAAAGTCAACTATTGGATTGAGGAAGCGTCAAGCTTTAGTGTTTTCTGTCATTCCAAAAAACTTTTTCTCAAAGAAGGGATCAAAATCAGAGTTTGGAAGCTTTGGTAAGATAAATTATATTCTTTGAAGAGCAAACAAAATCACTGCCATTGCGTTTGGCCGCCTTCGTTGCAAAATCACAAAATGCAGGGATTTTGTTAGGTTTTAAGAAGTTACTATACCGAAGTTCACAACGGTATTGCCTTTTTCAATAAAACAGCCTAAAAATGAACTCGTGTCTCTAAAACAGTATTATGTACCGCTAAATGCATGTGGTTCCAAGAAACGGGGTCTAAGATGGGATTAGACGATATTACTACCCATATAAGCATGCAATCCCAACAAACGAACGTGCAATTTTACCAGCAGTCTCATGAATTATTAAAATTCAGTGGTGTTTTCACCCTCACAGACAACTATTTTCCTCACTTTTGAGAAGATTCACTGATGCGGCGACAATTGCCAATTGTAATTCAGGACTAATTTTTTAAAGTTACCATGTCCTGTTGTTTGTCAAACGCAATAAAACGCTTTCATCGCTGTAACGAAGTCCCGGAATGATTTATGTTGCAATCACAGACATTTGCAATTGCTGAAAGAAACAACAATCATTACTGTATAATAAATACGCGATGGATTAAAATGTATGTTAAACCACTATTGTCCCGACCGTGCATAACACAGTTGCACATTAATCACATAACATAAACAACAAGGTTTTATGCTACACATGCAATAATCTTGCCTGAAAGTCATAGTAGCGTTAAAAAAATTCTCGCTATAGAGTCTTAAATCAATTTTTCTTTTCCCCCATCGTTGTGTTCTACCCGGACTCTCCATCGACCAGAAAACATACAGTTGATCTTGTCGTCTGCGTCAAGAACATTCGTTACGTGCTTGTTACAGCGAACATTGCAATTATATAGAGGCTGACCTATAGATTTCGCCAAATTGCGAAATCTGCNCCCTAATCAAAAANTTATGCGAATGTGCAACTATTTCAAGAGCATTTCTTTAACCAATTTGCCAACACTGGTGGCAGGCATTAACAAAAGAAGCAAGTTTTTGTCATAGTCAAAGTCAAACCCAGTCACTTAATGATTTCAAAATCATNCCGCCTAAACTTGTTGCATAGTCAAACAGAAGTTCTTTGTAATATTTAGAAGTTAAAAAAATACTTCGCTTGCAGTGGTGTTCTGTTTNACAAGCCATTCCGTATGACTTGTCATTAAATAAAGTTTAGTCAAACCGTAATCTTGAATAAAACTTGCTTTTCAATTACCTTGGATTGATGTTACACACACTTACATCCAGAAATTGCAACCATGCTCTAGGTTTGAGAAGAAACACAGTAAATTTCAAGTGAGCAAGATGCTCTATACCAGGGGTTCCCAACCTTTCTCTGACCATGTACCCCTTCAGCATTCCGACAGATGAGCATGTACCCCTTAAGCATTTTGAAAGATGAGCATGTACCCCTTCAGCATTTCGACAGATGATCATGTACCCCCAAAATGTCTTATGACAAAATCTTGATTAATCATAGATATATTTAACAATAAGCATATAACGGCTTTTGATAATAATATTCACTGATATATGTATAAATACTTGGAAATAAAAGACATATGAATATATATCTCACTTCTATTGCTAACATAAAATATACCCCTTTGGTTAAGCAAATGTACCCCTAGGGGCACATGTAACCCAGGTTGGGAACCTCTGCTCTATACTTGTCTCTTTGATTGTATCGCACGTACCGTAACAAGGTAAGGCCTATTTTTTTCTACAAATTAGATTTAAAGGGATGCTCTACATGTTGAATGTTTTGATGTTCGATTGGTTTCTGGTGATTAAGATGTTGTTTTCGTTTTTCACTATCTTTTTCACATTGTGTTCCAACTTCCATTAAATTATTCGTTTTTTCAATGCCACCTTCATTTTATCTGCATAATCAAAATTCTGAAGCAGAGTTAAATGTTCTGCGCAGAAAGACGCCAAATACGTTGTGCTGAACAAGATGAAACTATTTCAGCAACCTATCAAAGGTTATCAACTTCATAATATGCTTGAAATTTCTATATCCACGAAAAATTCTTAATTCAGAATACAAGAATTAGGATTGTTTACCACGCGCATGGGACTTGCGTCACTCATCTTTATTCTTCAAAACACAGTTGAAGCTGGGGCGTCCTCTTCCTATTTCAATGTCCACCACCATTTCACAAATTTTGATGAAAAATATATCATATATCATTTTTGTTTATCATCGGGTTTATTGAGAAAACGCTTCTTTTGAACTAGGCTACTGATTATCTTTTTCTGGGTGAGCTACCACGTACATAAAGTTGAAAACATTCTAATGGATTTTTCTATGAGTACTTCCACACATGGGCGCAATAAGGTGGGGGACACGAGGGACGCATCCTCCACTGTTTCAGACAGTGGGGATATAATATGCCATGACCACCATATTTTTATCTTTAGGTTTCGTAATATATTGGTTACACACTAAGCTGTCCCCCTCACATTTTCCAACAAAATTGCGCTTATGCGTTCCACAAAACAAAGACAATGTGCAGCGTGTGCAGCGAAAAACTAAGTTTTTTGGCAGCAAGTGTTTCTCGGCTGTAACCGCTGATTGAAGGAAACTTTTTGTTGTTTCTACTCAAGCGCACTTTCTCTTAGAAACAGTGCTTTAGTTTGCCTCCAAGGGAAGTGCACAGTGACTGAATACGGTAAAAGCAACACCGAAAACTGGAACCTTGTCTATATTTTGAAAGCAACCTGGAATTGAATTTCAGAAAATTAACAAACCTGCATTTTTTTAAATCTTCCGACATGAAGGCGTCAGAGGTGACACCTATAACCACAGCCTTTGTCTTTCCATTGGTCAACTACAAAAAAGATTAAGACAAATGTGCAACGTAATTTGTTCATTCTTGAAAACTTTTAATTTTTCAGAATAACGATTTCAAACAAAATAGCCAATGTTTTACGATCATAGTTTCCCATCAGTCATTCTGTGTTCTCATACACAGAAGATATAAATAATTAATCCACGAATGCTTCCAGATGCAAACACGGCATCGGAGAAAGTCTACAAGCATTGTGCATCTCGAAATGTAGGTAGGTTTTCTTCGGGAAGTATCCAGATACGAAAACACTCGAAACTAAATAAGAAACTGACAAGAGTTAGCAACAGATCGTCTTTTACTTTTCTAGCTTTAAGCGAATAAATCTCAAATACAAGGAACGAAGCGACCAATGAAAGAAGCAACTTCGGAACACAAAGGAATGTGCTTTTATCGCACGCTTGGCACATGTTGCTGCGTCAGCTTCATTAAGAGCTGTGGGGGGTGTACTGACACTCACGGAAGGTTTGATAGGCGCACGCAATGACCTCGCCGAACTGGCAATGCTCCGCGCATCTCTGGAACTGTAGACTTTCTATTTCCTACAGAAACTGCAAACAGGGCGGGAAACAGTCAGCGCAAACCGTTTGTTGTCACGAAATCAAAAAAAAAGTCAACAGCGATTGATCGTTGGATACGGATATGGAACACAACAGAAACAAAGTAAACATTCTATCAGGGCAGCTAAATTGAGCAAACAACTTCACTAACGATTGGCTGAGCGCGACAGACAATTTACGATTAGACAAGGGTGTTGCGGCAGCTAGCCTTTTAATTGCTAGCCGTGGGGGAGCTAATCCGCAGAGCTTTAAGAAACGCGCCCTGACAATCCTTCGTCTAGAACCGGAGTTCCCAAACTGGGGTACATGTACCCCTAGTGGTGCATTTGCCTATCTGAAGGGGTACGTTTAAGGTTAGCAATAGAAGGGGAAAATATGTTTATACATTATTCATTTCAAATTATTTATACATATGAATTTGTCTGAACCGTTTCATGTTACTAA